>RRZT012571966.1_pt1 | contig 77118 bp, 69 predicted proteins | sample 2165551 | NCBI WGS metagenome assembly RRZT01 (sample SAMN10456910, study PRJNA506462) | wastewater metagenome | biome: wastewater; feature: sludge; material: wastewater sludge; isolation source: wastewater sludge with Escherichia coli K12::gfp cells carrying plasmid... | place: USA: Moscow, Idaho... | reverse complement strand
GTTGCTAGCCTCGACCATATTTGATCTGTTATCATTGTCCTCAACATGTTTTCTCGCTTTCGTTAGATGTGGTAATCCAACTTTTGCGGGAAACATGCCAAAAATCAAGTCTTCTTCAATATTTGAGAACACACCCTAATAGAATAACAAACAATTTAGATCAAAAAACAAAAATGATGCTAGTAGAAGTCGATATTCCAAATAAAGAACGATTTTTAGTTTCTGGAAGTTTTGTAAAAGTGTACATAAAAGTAAAATCACAAGCCTATTATATTTTACCAGTGGAATCCTTAATTATAAAAAAAGACAAAAGCTTTGTTGCGTTAGTAAACAATCTAAATAAAGTTCATTTTAAACAAATAAAATTAGAAAATAATGATGGTAAAATCATTGGTTTTCATTCCGATGTGAATGAAGGTGACTATGTGATTTTAAATCCAGGAAACGAATTAAATGAGGGTACTCTCATAAGACCTATTTTTGACCAAAAGTGAGGAATTGTGATAAAATTAGGTAAATATTTTATTATAAGCTTATTTATTTTTAAAATGTTACAAATTGAATGTTATTCGATTGAAATTAAGGGAACAAAAGCATCTCTTGATCAAAACACTTATAAATTAAGTTTAGAGGGTTGCTTAAAAATTGCTCTTCAAAATTCAACAGATATCTTAAAACAAAATAGTATGAATGATTTAAATGGAGTACAAGTATTAAGAAGTTATGCGAATTTCTTACCTAACTTAACAACCCAAATGGCATCAAACTACACAACTGGAACTTCCTATTTAACAACAGCCACTCCAACTTATGTAAATGGTTCAGGAACAACCTCAACATTTTCTATCTCAAGTAATTTCAATATTTTTAATGGCTTTTCTGATACTTCTTCTTTAGATTCTTATCTTTTAAAGAAAGACGCCAGCGAATTTACTTTAAATCGAGTCAAACAACAAATTATTCTTGATATTGTTCAAAATTATTTACAAATTATTTTAGATAATAAAATGATTGAAATTGCAGAACAAAATTTGCAAGAATCTGCAACAAGAGAGAAATTACTTACAGCCCAGTCCCGATTAGGTTCAAAAAGTATTGCCGATTTATATTTACAACAGTCGCAAACAAGCTCTGCAGAATCTTATTTACAAACGCTAAAAAATAAAATTAGGAATGATCAAATTATTCTTCTTCAAAAACTGCGTCTTGATATCCAAAAAAATTATAAGTTTACAGAAGTAAATTTAGAACAAACGCAATCTGAAAAAAAATATGATGACGAAAACGAGATTATTAAATTAGCATTAAATAAAAGGCTTGATATAAAAGCCTCTCAAAATTTAACAAAAGCTTCAAAATATGATATTGAAGTCGCAAAATCGGGTTATTATCCTAAAATTGATTTTATGGTTTCTGCTTCTTCCAGTGGGACAATTTTAGAGACACAAACTGTTAATGGAAATAATGTCGTTCCAAATAATCAAGATAATTTAAATGACCAATTATTAAGTAATGTGAAATATTATTTTGGGATAACTTTGAGTTGGAATATATTTGATCGCCTTGTTACTTTTGCAAATGTCAATCAAGCTGCTACAAGTTCATATCAATTAAAATTAGATGAAGAGAATATAAACACAAAAGTTCTTGCAGATGCAAGAACAGCTTATGGAAATTACAAATTAGCAATTCAAGAGCTTGAATCCTCAGCAAAAGGAATATTTGCTTCTCAAAAAGCCTATCAAGTTATGACAGGAAGATACAAAGTGGGGTCTGCAAGTTTTATCGATCTCATGACTGCACAATCAAATTTAGTCCAGGCAGAATCCACTCGCGCCCAAGCACTTATAAACTTTAAATTGCAAAACTGGAATATAAGATATGCAACGGGAGAATTAGAAGCAAAGTAATCTCCCGCTGAAGTTTCTTTTTTAATTGCTACTTTGTGTGTCAAAAATCTCATCTTGAGACATAGCAACATTTAGTAGCTTTTATTCAATAGAAACTTTAAAAATAAGGGAATATAAAATTTTTAAGTTCAATTGATATTGATCTTGTTTTTTTTTTGCATAAGGTTTCCTTAAAATGAATTTAAATTTATTTAACTTATTAAAAATTCTAAAGTATTACTTTTGTTTATTTTTAATAATAACGAATCCAAAAATTTATTCTATAGAAGTATTTTATAAGGGAAGTATACAATCTGTAAAAAGTGGTGATTATTCTGCAAAAGTTGTTTTAGAAGATTTTGCGAATAAAAAGAATATTTATGCCTTAGGACCTGTGGAAAACCTAGACGGTGAAATTACAATCATGAATGGTAAATATTATATTTCTTCTGTAATTAACAACCAATTGATAACAATAAATTCAAATGAAAAAAAAGCAATTTTTTTAGTCTGGAGCGAAGTAAAGAAATGGAAAAAGGCCACAAATTTAAATAAAAAAGTAATTAACATAAAAGAATTTCAAGATGAATTGGAAAAATTAGCTATAAATTCAAAAATGGATTTGGACAAACCATTTGTTTTTAAAGTGACGGGTATCATAGATTCTATAAATTATCACATATTGTCCCCTATCCCTTTAAATAAACCAAATTCGAGCCATCGGGATTCATCAAAAAATATTTTTAAAGAAAATATGAAAGGTGACATAATAGGATTTTATTCTAAAAAACATGAGGGGATTTTTACTCATAACGGAAGTTTTATTCATTTTCATGTAGTCGATGATTCTGGTCATACTGGCCATATTGATAACATTACTTTAAATAAAAATGTAAGCATCTATTTTCCAGAATTTTAATAAGGTCCCTTTATAATGGAACCTTATTAAAACTTATTTGATTGAAACGATTATAAAAAACTTTAAATTTTCAATTATAGCCAATATTTTTTATAATCATTTACATATTTACTTATACTTATCGCACTTCTTCCTAATATATTACTTACAGAATCGGTTACTTTAGAATTAAATCCTTCTCGTAAGAATCCCATTATAGTAACAAGAAAGTCTGCATAATGTTCAGACAATTCAGCATTTAGTAAATCTTTTTTAAATTCTGAAGAAGATATATTTTGATAAAAAACTTTTTTATTTGTAATGCTTGAAATATAGTTAGCTACTGTATCATGTGTTATAGATTCAGGACCTGTTAAATCAAATGCTTTATTATTATGAATATTGCTTGTTAGTAGTATTGTAGCGACATCCGAAATATCTCTTGCATCAATAAAGCTTACTTTAGCATCACCAGCAGGAAGTAAAATTTTATTTGACTTAATAATACCTTGTATCCAAAAGGTATTAAAATTTTGCATAAACCAATTTGGCCGAATGATATTATAATTCAATCCAGAATTTTCAAGCTCAACTTCTGCTCTTCTAAGTGGCGACGATTCAATTAAGTTAACACCCATAACAGACATTAATACTACTTTTTCTAAATTTTTATTTTTTGCTTCGCGAATTAATGGTGAAAGCAATTTATATTGATCCAAATAACCTGCGGGAGAAAGAAAAAATGCTCTATCTGTATCTTGAAATGCCTCTTTGAGTCCTTCCATAGTTTCTAAATCTAAATAAACATATTCAAAGTTTTTTTCTTTCAGATTCAATAATTTTTTATCTTTTGTTGTACCGCGAACAAAATAGCCTTGTGAAATTAAATTTTTTGCAATTTCAGAACCCACTTTTCCTGTAGCTCCAACTACCAAAACTTTTTTAATTTGCATGATTATCTTCCTTCATTAATGTTGAATAATAGAAACAATTCCTATTATTCACTATTTTAGCTGAAGAATTATTGTTGATATATAGAAAAAATAGCAATACAGTGTTGCATTGGAGGAACAATGAGTTTAGACTTAAACACAATTTATCTATTTGTAAAAGTTGTACTTTTTGGTAGTTATTCGCGAGCGGCGGAAAATTTAAAATTACCTAAATCCACTTTAAGTCGAGCTATATCAAGGCTTGAAGAAGAAACTGGTACCAAGTTACTGTTAAGAACGACCAGAACCATTGCCTTAACAGAAGCTGGTAGAGCATTTTATGAAAACTGCGCTGAGCCATTACAATTACTCGAAGATGCGAAAAAAGCTTTAAACGAAAAAAATAATACCATTTCTGGGATTATGCGAATTACAGCACCTGAAGACATTGGAATGAATTTAATATCAAAAGTAATTGCTAAATTAACAAAAGATTATCCAATTTTACAATTTGAATTATTTTTTACAAATGAAATTATTGATCTTATTAAAGAAGGATTTGATATTGCAATTCGAGTAGGGAAATTAAAATCGAGTAATTTAAAAGCAAAAAAGGTGGGCGATATTATTATGGTATTGGTTGCTTCACCAGACTATTTAAATAGTATAGACAAAATTGAAAACCCGTCTGATTTGCTAAATTGTAATTGTTTAGATGTAACAACAAGAAATATCAAACCGAATTGGAAGTTGATTTTTGATACGGGAAAAACAATAAATTTAGAAATAAAAACAAAAATAATTGCAAATCAAATGGATAGTCTTAAAAATTTAGCGATTCAAGGAGCTGGTGTCGCTTTAATCCCATTATTTATTTGCCAAGAAGAATTATCTTCGGGTTCTTTAAAAAGAGTATTACCAAACTGGAAGAGTGAAGCTATGCCCGTTTATATTGTTTCTCCAGTTGGTTTTAACTCTTCAAAAAGGTTGCAAGTAATTTCAACAGCCCTCATAAATTCTTTACAAAATTTATTAGATCAAACCTTTTCCTAAGTAATTATAAGGAACCAAACGAAATCGGTGGTTTTGGATCTTCAAGCTAAGGAGAAGCTTAGTTTAAAATATTTTACGAAGAAAAATACTACACTAAATTAAATAACATATATATTTTTAAAATTGTTTTATTTATTTGGATAAAATCTTTAAATATGAAAAGTTAAATAATTTTAAAAAATTATTTAACTTATTAAATTTATTTATCCTACTAAATTTAATTCAGATTCATACCAGAATCAGAACTTCCACCTTCTGTCGACTCAGATGCCGCTTTTTTCTTTCTAGGTGCTCTTGTCTTCTTTTTTAATTTATCTAGTTTACTTGGACGACCACGTTTCTTTACAGTTTTTGCTCCTACTTTTTTTGGACGACCACGTTTTGCCGTTTTCTTCTTTGCTCCTGCTTTTTTAGTTGTTTTCTTTTTTACAGCTTTTTTAGTTGTTTTTTTAGTTGTTTTTTTAGCTGTTTTTCTTTTAGTTACTTTCTTCTTTACTGCTTTTTTAGCAGTTACTTTCTTTTTCTTTGCTCCTGCTTTTTTTGCAGTTCTTTTTTTTGTTGTCTTCTTTGTACCTGTTTTCTTTGCTGCTGGTTTTCTTGTTTTTTTAACTACCATGTTTTTTCCTTTCTGATTAAGTTTCTCTTCATTTGATTTTATCAAGAATTTATAAGGATAAAAGTCAAATGATTGACTTTAAGTTTTTTTGTAAATATTAATATAAAAACAAAATTATTATTTATAAATTTTTATATGCATAAAATTATTTCCAATGCTAAGAAAATAAATATTACAAACCATTTTTGATATTAAATTTGTTTTCCAATGTTCTTTTAAATTTTTGCGCTCATATCAAAAAAAAGAAGGAAAAAATTTCTCATTTAGTCTCTCAAAAAATGGCAGGTATACCCATTTGGGTTTTTTTTCAAATATTTTTGATGAAAATCCTCCGCGGAATAAAATGGAGTCGCTTTTTCAATTTCTGTAACAACTGGATTTTTCCATTTACCGGAATTGTTAATTTTTATTTTAATTTCTTCAGCTGATATTCTTTGTTTCTCTGTATGATAAAAAATGGCAGAGCGGTATTGAGATCCAACATCATTCCCTTGTCTATTTAAAGTTGTGGGATCGTGAAGCCTAAAAAAATATTCTAAAATTTTTTCATAACTCGTTTTAGTCGGATCAAAATGGATTTGAATTGCTTCTGCATGACCCGTTTTTCCTGTTTTTACTTGGTTATAAATAGGATTTTCTGAAGAACCACCAGTATATCCTACTTCTGTTTTCAGAACTCCTTCTAGTTCAGAAAAAAGTTCTTCCACACCCCAAAAACAACCTCCCGCAAGGGTAGCTATTTCAAATTCCATGTCGTATCCTTTCGTAAATAAACTTTTTCAAAAACGATAATATAGAATAATTATTAAATTCACAAAAAATTCTTTACACGTTATTTTCCTTATGCTACTTTCAGATTGGTCGCCTAGCCAGATTGATGGTATAATTCATAGTTAATATAAGGGCTTTTCAAATGAAAACATTTGAGTATTATCGATATTCATATTTCAATCAAAATAAACCTCATACTTCTATTGTTTTAAAAACTTCCATTCTTCTCGTCCCATCTCTCCTGATTAAACTCTAAAAAATTAAATCTTATTAATTTAATATTTAACATTTTATAAATATTTAAAGTTCATTTTACATAAAAATTACAAAATGATTACATTTTAATTTTTTATTTTATATATGGAAAATCTGATGAAAAATAAACAAATTATGATTTTTGATACAACTTTAAGGGATGGACAACAATGCCCAGGCGCAGGCATGTCTTTTGAAAATAATATTGAATACGCCAAGCTTGCAGCAAATGCTCAAGTCGATATTTTAGAGGCTGGTTTTCCTAGCGCTAGCAAACTAGATTTTATGATAGTAAACACAATCGCAAAAGAAGTAACAAATTCAAACCCAAGCCCTGTTATAGCTGCACTATGCCAATTAAAAAAAGAACAATTTGAAATAACAATTCGATCTTTAGAACCTGCGATTTCAAACAAGAAAGCAAGGTTACACACATACCTTCCTGTGGATCCGCAATTAATGAACGCACTTGGAAACTATGGAAAAAATTTTTCTAAAATAACGAAAGATGTATATGAACTTATAAAAATGGCGTATCTCGAAGGCGTTGAAATTGAGTTTAGTCCTGAAGGTTATTCTCGCATGGGAGAAAATTTTGATTTTGTTACAGATGTGATTCGAGCTGCCGTTGATGCAGGTGCTACTATCATAAATTGTCCAGACACCATTGGAGGGGCATGTAAACTTCAAGGTGAAGAATATTTTGTAGAAAAAATGAAAAAACATTCCAGAATCATCGAAAAAGAATTTCCAAATAAAAATATAATTTGGTCCACACATTGTCATAATGATTTTGGTCTAGCTCTTGAAAACTCAATGAATGCTGTTTTTGAAGGTCCTGCAACACAAGTTGAAGGATGTTTTAATGGCATTGGCGAAAGAGCGGGAAATGTTTCTTTAGAACAATGCATTCTTTACTTAAAAACATTTGGAAAAAACTCAAAAAATAAAGAAACATTCTACACCAATTTCAAAACAGAAACATTACAGTATATTTCAGACTTTGTTAGCTTAAATATGTTACAACGCCAACATCATTGGCCTATCACAGGTGAAAATGCAGCAAAGCATTCTTCTGGAGGCCATACAAACGCAATTATAAAAAATCCTTTATCTTATCAGCCATTCGATCCAAGAGAAATTGGAAATGAAATTACATTTCAATTTGGACCTTTTAGTGGAGGCAATCATGCAAAAGATATCATCGAAAAATATGGATATATTTGTAATGATGAAGAAAAAGCAAATATTGCCCAATTTATAAAAAATGAATATGCAGATCGAAGAAAAGGAATCACAGATAGAGAGCTTATGCAAACTTATATTAAATTTAGAAATCCAATTAAAATGGAATGCATAAATTATACAAAAAAAGCATTAGAAAGTAACTTAGAACTTTCAGGAGAATTTTTTGGGAACAAAAAAATATTTGAATTTAAAACAATGGAATCAGGCTCTGCTTTTACATCTTTATACAATGCTATCGTGCAATTTATTCCCGATTTAAAAATTGAAAAATATACCAGCCAGTCACTTTCTAAGGGAGTCGACTCGATGAGTCATTCTAAAACAATTATCAAAGATGCAAATAAAAAGATATTTACTGGAATTGGAGAGGATCTTGATATTGAAATTTCAGCTTTGAAATCTTTAATTGATGCAACAAATCAATGTTACATTCAAAACAATTATATTCAAAAACAAAAGGATTGAAATGAAAAAAAATATTGTTGAAAAAATATGGGAAAATCATGTCATTGATAATTCATCGGGCAACATTTCCGTAATTGCGATTGATTTTGGATTTTTGCATGAAGTAACATCGGCTCAAGCTTTTCAAACAATGGAAGATCGAAATATTTCTATTTTAAATCCGAAACAATTTATAGCAACCATTGATCATAGTATTTCAACAAGTGAAAATAGAAATGAAACTTTCGATCTAGCGGCAAAAAAACAAATTGATTTGCTTCGAAAAAATACGAAAAAAAACGATATTCCTTTTTTTGACTTTGATAGCGGTTACCAAGGTATCGTTCATGTCGTTGGTCCTGAACTTGGAATCACCCAACCTGGATTAACAATTGTTTGCGGAGATTCTCATACTGCAACTCATGGAGCCTTTGGCGCATTGGCTTTCGGAATAGGCACTTCAGAACTTTCTCATGTTTTTGCCACAGGATGTTTGTTACTTCATAAACCTAAAGTAATGAAAGTTGAATTTAAAGGGGAAAGGCCAAATGGAGTTTTTGCTAAAGATCTCATCATGAAATTAATTTCAAAAATTGGGATAGGAGGAGCAACAGGTCACATTATTGAATATACAGGAAATGCCATACGTAAAATGACAATGGAAGAACGTATGACAATTTGTAATATGAGTATTGAATGTGGAGCAAAAGGTGGGTTAATTTCCCCTGATGAAACAACTTATAGTTACTTAAAAAATCGCCCCTTTGCGCCCTCTCCTAAAAACTGGGATAACTTAACAAAATACTGGAAATCTTTTCAGAGTGATCCCGATTGCTATTATGATACTGAAGTAACAATAAATATTAATCACTTAAGCCCTATGGTTACCTGGGGGACAAACCCTTCTCAAGCTATAGAAATAAAGGAACACATTCCGAATGAAAATGAAATTTCGGATTCTGAAAAATTAATGTACCAAAAAGCAATTGATTATATGAAAATAACACCAGGGACAAAAATTGAAGGAACAAAAATAGATTGGGCTTTCATTGGGTCATGTACAAATGGGCGCATCGAAGATCTTCGTATTAGCGCTGAAATTCTTAAAAACCGTAAAATTCATCCTTCTGTTACCTTATATATTGTTCCTGGCTCTGAATCTGTATTAAAGCAAGCAAAAGAAGAGGGATTAGATAAAATATTTATAAATGCAGGCGCTGATTTTAGAATGCCAGGATGTTCTATGTGTCTCGCTATGAATGACGACAAAGTACCAAGCGGCAAAAGATGTATTAGTTCTACAAATAGAAATTTTGTTGGCAGACAAGGAACAGGAAGTTACACCCATTTAGCTTCACCAGCAACAGTAGCAGCAAGTGCTCTGGAAGGTAAAATTACTTCTCCTTTAAAATATTTATAAACAGGAAATTTAAAATGAATACAAATCAATCTCTTTTTGGAAAATGTATCCCTCTAGAAATGAACAATGTAGATACCGATCTTATAATTCCAGCTCAATATCTCACTTCTGTAACAAAAAATGGGTATGGAATAAATTTATTTAAGAGATTAAGGGAAAATTCAAATGATTTTGTTTTTAATCAACAGAAATTTCAAAATTCCAGTATATTAATAACACAAGAAAATTTTGGCTGTGGCTCTTCCCGCGAACATGCTGTGTGGGCTTTAAAAGAATATGGAATACAAGTGGTAATTGCCTCTTCTTTTGCCGATATTTTTTCTGGGAATAGTTTAAAAAATAAATTACTTCTAATCCAACTAGATAAATTAACAATACAAAAACTAATATTAAATTCTTCTAATAATGAATATTATTTAAATATTGATCTAAAAAATAATTCTATACATTCCTCATTAAATGAAGATTTTGAATTTCAAATGGATTCCTTTCAAAAATCTTGCTTTATGAATGGATTTGACGAAATTGATTATTTAATGACCTTCAAAAATAAAATTGTAAATTTTAAAAATGCACAAATAGAAAAAGGGATTATTCCTTCTCTTAATCAATAAGGATTCATTATGAAAAAAACAATTTCAATTTTATCTGGTGATGGTATAGGCCCTGAAGTTATGGAACAAACAATCCGTATCATCAAAAAAATTGAAACGAAATATAACCATGAGTTTACTTTAAATCATGCTTATATAGGAGGTGCAGCATTTGAAAAATATGGATGCCATTTTCCAGAAGTTACTTTACAGATTTGTAAAAATTCAGATGCCATTTTATTTGGATCTGTTGGCGGACCCATTTCAGAATCCCATGAAGCAAAATGGAAAGATTGTGAAAAAAATTCTATTTTGGCTTTAAGAAAGAATTTTCAATTTAGTTCTAATATAAGACCTGCAAAAGTTTATCCTGAGCTTCAAGACATTTGTCCTTTAAAAGAGAGTGTCATTGGAAAAAATGGGATTGATATCGTTATCGTTAGAGAATTGCTTGGTGATATTTATTTTGGTGAACATAAATCTTATATCATAGATAATATTAGAAAAGCGCATGATATTTCGGAATACGATGAAAAACAAATTGAAATTGTGGCTCATCAGAGTTTTAAATTAGCTAGACTCAGAAAAAATAAAGTAACATCTGTTGATAAAGCCAATGTTTTAGATACTTCTAAACTCTGGAGAACTATTTTAAATGAAGTCGCAAAAGAATATCCAGATGTTACTTTAGATCATATGTTAGTAGATAATTGTGCAATGCAGTTTTTTATAAATCCTTCCCAGTTTGATGTCCTTGTTACTTCAAATTTATTTGGTGACATTTTATCCGATGCCGCAGCTGCCATTCCTGGGAGTTTAGGATTAATGCCATCTGCAAGTTTTAATTTGGAAGGATTTGCTTTATACGAGCCCTCAGGTGGTTCTGCTCCTCAAATTGCAGGTAAAAACATTGCAAATCCGATTGCTCAAATACTATCTTTTGCCATGTTATTAAAACAATCTTTTCATCTTATTGAGGAATCAAACGCAATTGAACACGCGGTTCATTCTACTTTAAAAGCAGGTTATCGAACTCAAGATATATGCTTAAATAAATCAAATTCGATATCAACTTCAGAAATAACAGATAAAATTTTAAACTTTATATAAGGAATAAATACAATGTCATTAGAAAATAGAGATTTTGGTGAAATTTGGATGGATGGAAAATATGTGCCCTGGCAAGAAGCAAAAGTACATGCATTAACAAATACGTTACATTATGGAGCAGGAGTTTTTGAAGGAGTAAGAGCTTATGAATCTGATAATGATTCCTCTATTTTTCGAATGCACGATCATACAAACCGTTTATTTCAATCGGCTCATATCATTGGAATGAAAATTCCATTTACAAAAAAGGAAATAAATGATGCCCAAATTGAAATTTTAAAAAGAAATAAACTCAAATCTGCTTATATCAGACCAATGGCCTATTATGGAGGAGAAGCATTAGGTCTTTTAATGAATAAACTTTCTGTAAGAGTGATGATTGCAGCTTGGGATTGGGGATCATATTTGGGAGAAGAAAATATAATTCATGGGATAAAAGTAGGAACTTCTTCTTATACAAGAAACCATGTCAATAGCGTTTTATCTAAAGCAAAAGCGAATGGCAATTATTTAAATTCCATTATGGCGCGTCAAGAAGCTATTCATAATGGCCATCAAGAGGCTTTATTATTGGATCACCAAGGTTATGTCGCGGAAGGAAGTGGAGAAAATATTTTTGTTGTTAAAGATGGAAAATTATACACTCCAACTTTAACATCTGCCTTAGCAGGAATTACGCGAGATACCATTATTCATATTGCTCAAAATCAAGGTATGGAAGTAAAAGAAATTCAAATGACTCGTGACATGATTTATATTGCGGATGAAGCTTTTTTTACGGGAACAGCCGCAGAAGTAACACCAATTCGTGAACTTGATGGAAGATCAATTGGATCGGGCAAACGAGGAGAAGTAACAGAACATCTTCAAAAAACATATTTTTCAATTGTAAAAGGAAAAATGCCTGATTATGAAAAATATTTAACGAGATACAGTACATAATTTATTTATTTACTGTTTCGTTATCCATTTTATTCGCAATTTGCTGTTGAATTGCTTTTTTGAGATCGTTTTGTGTATCTCTTTGAGAATAACGTTTCATTTCTTCCATAATAAAATGTTTTGTTTGATATTGAGGATCTTTTAAAACAACTTGTTTCCCTAATCTGTTACTTAAATTAAAAACCAATGGTGCTTTTAAATTTGCACTCATTTTTTTAGGATCCATTGGAATTGTAACAATCACAGAAATAACAGCTTCATTTGGATTTGATAATTTTAAAGCAGAAACTTCTTCTTCAGTAACTTCTACCATATAGTCGGGCCTAAAAGACAAAGGACTTATTACGATAAAAGCCATTGCAGGATCTGAAACAGATTGAAGCCACTTAAATGGGGAGTCATTATCATGATCTAATAATATAAATTGATTAAGTTCAGGAAACCCAATAAGTCCTTCAGGGAGTGAAATCATATCACTTTCATTGACTTCAACTTCTCCGAAGCGTGATGTATTTATTTTCAAGCCAGCCTCCCTATTAAACAAAATTACATTCATTTATCAGGTTATGTGAGAAGCACAAATTGTGCAATAAGACCTAATTTTTTTATTGACGTGTCAATTATCCTGTCTTCCAGATGAATCAAAATGATATTCAAGCATTAACAAAATTTTATATTTAGGAATAACAGGAACAGCACCAGGGCTAATTGAAATATCACTTGATTGTCCATAGGGGGTTGATGTTTGATATCGGTATTCCAGTAACGCATTCCAAGATTCCAAAAAAGCTTGGGAGAATTTTATATCTAAAGCAGAAATTTGAAATCCAGGATAATAATAGGAAGATAATGAAGATGGAGGCACCGAACTTTGTTCTGCATAATATTTTATATAAGCCAAACTTAAGGAATTTGTTTTAAAATGAATCTTCTCTTCTATTCCAAATATTCTTCCTTCATTAAAAACTTCAGAGTCTAAATTTTTCCAATATTTCAAAAATATTTTTGAATAAATGAAATTTTTATAGTCAAGACTAAAATCACTATAAAAATTTACAATTCTATATTTTTGATCGTGATACGTTACGGTCTTATCAATATACTGCTCGCGCCCAATACTTAGGGAACTTAGTGCATAGTCAGGATCCGAAAATTGATCATAGTTTGATTTCAAATTTAATTTTAATTCTAAATTTTCAGAACTCATTTTTGAATTTAAATCGAGTTCTAGTCTTGTTCTCTCAATATTTGTTGCTGTTGATCTATTCGATTGATAAGAATAGACAGACAAAAGATCTTGCCTGACAATAATAAAGGGATTTATTTCTGGATCTTTATAAAAATCAATTTTTGAATATAAAGAATAATACGGCCAATATAGAGGTGTTGTTTCATCGGGTGTATCAGGAAACCTACCAGCTTTAAATTCGAGTTGATTAAAAATTTGATAACGTAACCAAAGTTCTGCTATTTTTGAAAAATCATAATCACGTAATGGGACTTCAATAAATCCATCATCTTCTCTTGAAGGTGATTGTGTCATAATTTTAAATTTAGCTTCCACATTTTTATTTTCTTCAAATGGTCTAAATAAAAGAGAGAAACTCGATTGAAGAATCCCTGTCTGAAAATTGTTCATATAACCAACATTACCAACACCAAAAGTAACAGTTGATTCCCAATCTTTTTTTATTTCTTTTGCATAAATTTTAGATATAAAAATGGTTAAAAGTAAAAATAAAGCTCTGAAACAAATCTTCCGATAACTTTTTAAAGTCAAAAATAGAATCAAGATGTGGAGTATCATATGCCGATATTAGATGACCTCAACAAAAGGAAAAAAGATCTTGAATCAACAATAGAATCGTTGCACGAACTGATTGAAAGAAGAAATGCAATTCTTGCTAGTGTTGAAAGGTTGGCATTTGATCGAGTCATATCAAGAAGACGAACACTTTTAAACTTAAATAGCAAAGGTGATATGGTAAATTATATGCATCGTTCTACTAAATCTTTAGATCTTGAGTCTAAAAATAGTCGGAGATGTTTATTTATTTTAACTTCAAGAAAACGTTATCTTATAAAAATACTAGATGAAGTCATTGAAAGAATAGATGAATTACAAAGTCCAAATGATGATTTTGTCCCAAAAGAAACTGCCTAGTAATCATATTTTTCCCATTTACTCCAATAAATATTAAAAATATAATTAACATATAGATACTATAGCGCAATTTTGCAGTGCAATTTATTCATGGTTGATAAATTTATGAATAAAGAAAAAATGAATAATATATTAAATAAAATAAAAAGCAATTGGCGTTTCTTATTTATTATTACGATTTCAGTCATTGTTGCTATAACTACAATTTTTTTTATTCTTAATTTCTCTCCTTTAAAAATTATTTTCAATAATAATGAAAAAATATATAAAAAAAAGTCGAATGATAATTTAAATCAAAAATCAAAAGAAGATTCTAATTTAAAAACAAAAGATAATGTAAATAAATTTAGTTCAATTCTTGTTCAAACTTCTAAAGTACAAAAAAAAGACGTTCCAGTATATATAAACGCTTTAGGAACGGTAACTCCAATAGAAAGCGTTACGGTAAAAACAGAAATAAATGGAGAATTGCTAAAAATATTTTTTAATGAAGGGCAACTTGTAAAACAAGGAGATATTTTAGCAGAAATTGATTCAAAACCTCTAAAAGCACAATATGCACAATATCAAGGTCAATTATATAAAGATCAAGCTTTTTTAACAAATGCAAAATTAGATTTAAAACGGTATAAAATTTTATATCCTTCCGGTGGTATTTCTAAACAAACATTAGATACACAAACCTGGCTTGTAAAACAATATGAAGGAGTCATTCAGTCAGATAAAGGACAACTTGAAGCTGTTAATGTAAATTTAAATCATTGTAAAATAAAAGCCCCTATTTCAGGAAAAGTGGGATTAAGGCAAGTGAATCCTGGAAACTATGTTCAAATATCCGACCAAAATGGAATTGTTATTATTAATAAAATACAACCTATTCATATTGTTTTTTCTATTTCAGAAGACTATTTGCCACAAATTCTTGAAAAGACAAAAATTCAATTTAAGATTCCTACATTAGCATATAATAAAGAACAAACAGAACAAATTGCTTCAGGAGAATTAGTTTCTACGGATAACCAAATAGATTTAAGTACAGGAACAATAAAATTAAAATCTCAATTTCAAAATGAAAAACAAAATTTATTTCCAAATCAATTTGTAAATATAAAACTTCTAATAGAAACATTACCCGAAGCAAAAATTGTTCCTATTTCTGCTATTCAGCATGGAAAAATTGGTGATTATTTATTTGTCTATGAAAATAAAAAAGCAAAACTTAAAAAAGTAACAACAGGTCCTACAGATGGAGATAATATCGTCATTAAAAATGGCGTTGAGCTTGATGAGTTGGTCATTATAGAAGGTTTAGATAAATTAGCAGATGGATTAGAGGTCTCCGTTCCATGATGAACATTTCTGCTCCATTTATTAAAAGACCCGTTGCGACAACATTATTTATGATTGCCATTTTTCTTGTGGGGTTACTCGCTTATAAATTTATTCCGGTATCTGCATTGCCTGAAGTGGAGTATCCTACAATTCAAATTTCTACATTTTATCCAGGAGCAAGCCCTGAGGTTATTGCATCTTCTATTACAGCGCCCCTTGAAAAACAATTTGGTCAAATGCCTGGTTTAAAACAGATGACATCGGCAAGCTCAAATGGAGCTTCGTTAATTACACTTCAATTTAATTTGAAAATGAGTTTAGACATTGCAGAACAACAAGTTCAAGCAGCAATGAATTCAAGTTCAAATTTGTTACCTTCCGATATTCCAAATCCTCCTGTTTATCATAAAGTAAACCCAGCTGACACACCCATATTAACTTTAGCATTAACTTCACAAGTATTGTCTTTACCAAAAATTGAAGATCTTGTTGAAACAAGATTTGCTCCTAAAATTTCTGAAATACCAGGAGTCGGTTTAGTTAGCATTAACGGAGGGCAGCGTCCTGCCATTCGAATTCAAGCGAACCCACAGTATTTAGCTTCAAATGGTTTAAATTTAGATGACATTCGAACAGCAATAACGAATTCAAATGTAAATATGGCAAAAGGTAATTTTGATGGTTCAAGATTAGCTTATACTATAAATGCAAATGATCAATTATTGACAAAGGAATCCTATGAAAATTTAATTATTTCTTATAAAAATGCAGCTCCTATTCGATTAAAAGACGTTGCTAACATAATAGATGATGCAGAAAACAATAAACAAGCCGCTTGGATGAATTTAAATCAAGCAATTATTTTAAACATACAAAAACAACCTGGAACAAATGTAATTGAAGTAGTCGATAATATTAAAAGTTTATTGCCAAAATTAAAATCTACACTACCAAATAGTATAGATGTAGAAATATTAAATGATCGGACAATTACAATTCGACATTCGGTCAAAGATGCACAATTTGAATTGATGTTAGCAGTCATTTTAGTTGTATTTGTCATTTTTATTTTTTTAAATAATTTACCAGCAACATTTATTCCAAGCATTTCTGTTCCTTTATCCTTAATTGGAACCTTTGCCGTTATGTATCAATTGGGCTACAGCTTAAATAATTTAACCATTATGGCTTTAATCATTGCTACTGGATTTGTTGTTGATGATGCCATCGTTATGATTGAAAATATTGCAAGATATATTGAAGAAGGAGAATCGCCATTTCAAGCGGCGCTAAAAGGTTCCTCTCAAATTGGTTTTACGATTTTATCATTGACCGTTTCTCTTATAGCAGTATTAATTCCGTTGCTTTTTATGAGCGATATTATAGGAAGATTATTTCGAGAATTTGCAGTAACGTTATCTGTTTCTATTTTAATATCAGCTATAGTTTCTTTAACTTTAACTCCCATGTTATGCAGATACTTATTAAAACACAAACAATTAAAATCAAAAAGTAAATTTGAAGTTTATGTTCAAAGTTTTTTTGATAAAATGATTCATTATTATTCTATGAGTTTAAAATTTGTACTAAACTATCAAAAAACAACAATAATTGTAGCCTTTTTAACTTTAATATTAACAATTACTTTATTTTTGATGATACCAAAAGGATTTTTTCCGATTCAAGATACTGGTTTAATTCAAGGTATTACTGAAGCTCCTCAATCCATTTCTTTTAGAGAAATGTATAATAAACAACAAGAAATGATGTCTGAAATATTAAAAGATCCCGCTGTAGAAAATTTATCCTCTTTTATAGGTGTGGATAGCTCTAACTATACTTTAAATAGCGGAAGGATTTTAATTAAATTAAAACCTTTAGAAGAGCGAAAATTACATGCTTCAAAAATTATAGATCGAATTCAAAAAAATGTTGCTAAAGTTAAAGAAATGACACTTTATATGCAACCCGTTCAAGATATTAATATTGATGATCGGATCAGTAGAACTCAGTATCAATATAGTTTAAATTCACCTTATTTTTCAGAAATAGAAAAATGGGGAGCATTATTAGTTGAAAATTTAAAAAAATCACCTGAATTAAAAGATATTGCCAATGACACGCAAAATTTTGGATTACAAAGTAAAATAAATATTGACAGAAATAGCGCAGCTCGTTTTGGAATTACAGTAGCAAATTTGGATTCCACTTTATATAGTGCTTTTGGACAAAGACAAATTTCAACTATGTTTAGTCAAACGAATCAGTATCACGTTATTTTAGAAGTCAATCCTAATTTAAAAATCACTCCTCATAATGTTTTAGATTCTTTATTTATTCAATCGAGTTCGGGAAACGCTATTCCATTATCTTCTTTTTCAAGTATAAAACACAGTATGGAGCCGTTAGTTATTTATAGGCAAGGACAATTTCCTGTTTCCACAATATCTTTTAATTTGGCATCTCATAAATCATTAGGAGATGCTGTTACTGCAATTGAAAATACGAAAAATAATTTAAATTTTCCAGATAGCATTCAAACAACTTTTGAAGGAGCTGCTAAAAGTTTTCAAAATGCTTTAGCAAATGAAGGTTTATTAATTTTAGCAGCTATTGTTGTTGTTTATATTGTATTAGGAATTCTATATGAGAGTTATATTCATCCATTAACAATTTTATCTACCCTGCCTTCTGCAGGAATGGGCGCCTTATTTGCATTACAAATAACGCATTCTGATTTTGATATTATTGCTCTGATTGGAATCATTCTTCTTATTGGCATTGTGAAAAAAAATGCAATTATGATGATAGACTTTTCTCTTGAATTGGAAAGGAATGAAAAAAAGACTCCTATTGAAGCCATATTTCAAGCTTGTTTACTTAGATTTAGACCTATATTAATGACAACTTTAGCTTCGTTATTAAGTGCAATTCCACTTGCCTTTGGCTCCGGTATGGGATCAGAACTAAGACGCCCCCTTGGCATTTCTATTATGGGGGGATTGATTGTCAGTCAACTTTTAACTTTATATACAACTCCTGTAATTTATCTTTTATTTGATAAATTATCTTGTTACTTTAAATCGTTCTTTCATTCGAATACAAAAAATACAAAAACGATAGAGGATAAAAATGAGTAATTTATCCTCTCCTTTTATTGAAAGACCAAAGGCAACTTCTTTAGTAGGAGTTCTCATTATTTTATCAGGTATTCTAGCATATTATTTTCTACCTGTTTCGCAACTGCCACAAATAGAATTTCCAACTATCTTAGTTCAAGCTTCTCTTCCTGGAGCTAGTCCAGAAATTATGGCAACTTCGGTAGCCACTCCCATTGAAAAACAAATTGGTCGCATTTCTGGAGTAACAGAAATGACCTCAAGTAGCTCCTTAGGAAAAACAAGTGTCGTTATTCAGTTTGATTTAAATCGAAGTATTGATGCCGCTGCGAATGATGTTCAAGCAGCGATCGATGCTTCTTTATCTGATTTACCGAAAGATCTTCCAAGTAAACCCATTTATCGAAAAGTAAATCCAGCAGATGCGCCCATTATGATTATAGCTTTAACATCTAAATTATATACAAAAGAAAAAATGTACGATGTGGCATCTACGATATTGCAACAAAAAATTTCACAATCAAATGGAGTGGGTCAAGTTATCGTAGGAGGGAGTTCTCTGCCAAGCGTCCGTGTGGAGTTAAATCCACTTGCCTTAAATCATTATGGCATTGCAATTGATGATATAAGAACAACTCTTCAAAATGAAAATGCAAATAAACCAAAAGGACAAATAATAGATAATAAGCGTTCTTATAATATTGCAACAAATGATCAATTGATTCATGCCTATCAATACAAACCACTTATTATTTCTTATCATAATAACACTCCCGTTACGTTAAGTGATGTTGCTGAAGTAAAAGATTCCGTTGAAGATATAAAAAATGCGGGTTTAGCAGATGGAAAACCTTCCGTTTTATTAATTATATTTAAACAACCTGGTGTTAATGTAATAGAAACTGTAGATGGTGTGAAACAAAAGATACCTCAGTTAGAAGCTTCTATTCCTGCGGGCATTGATTTAACAGTTGCAATGGATCGGACAACAACGATAAGAAGTTCTCTTGTCGATGTTGAAAAAACGCTAATTTTAGCAATTGCCTTAGTCATCATTGTTGTTTTTTTATTTTTAAAAAATTTAAGCTCTACTTTTATTCCAAGTATTGTCGTTCCTATTTCTTTACTTGGTACTTTCACTATTATGTATTTTTTGAATTTTAGTTTAGATAATTTTTCATTAATGGCTCTTACAATTTCAACTGGATTTGTCGTTGATGATGCGATTGTTGTTCTTGAAAATATTATGAGACATATTGAAAAAGGGGTAGCACCCAAACAAGCTGCTCTTTTAGGATCAAAAGAAGTTAGTTTTACGGTATTATCTATGAGTATATCTTTAATAGCCGTTTTTATTCCAATATTACTCATGGGTGGCATTGTAGGAAGATTATTTCGAGAATTTGCAATAACTCTTTCGATTGCTATTTTAGTTTCTTTATTTGTTTCTTTAACAATCACACCATCAATGTGTTCTAAAATGTTAAAAGTAAATCAGAAAAAAATTTCAAATCAAATGAATAAAAGTAAAATAACAGAGTTTTATAAAAAAAGTTTATTATGGACAATAAATCATGAAAAAACAATGTTATTCGTTATATTTTTAACAATAATATTAAGCATTGTTCTTTATATTCAAATTCCAAAAGGTTTTTTTCCTCAGCAAGACACCGGAAGAATAATGGGATTTATTGTAGCAGATCAAAATATATCTTTTAAAAATATGGAAAAAAAATTCACAGAAATTGTAAATATCATAAAAGAAGACCCTGCGATTGAACATGTTGTTGGTTACGTTGGTGGAGGAACAATTAATAATGGAAATGTCTTTATAAGTCTTAAACCTCTTGAAGAAAGAAAAATATCTCCCGACATTATTATTGGGCGACTCCGTAATAGTCTGTCTCATATTGCTGGAGTGAACGTTTATTTACAATCTGCACAAGATCTTATGATTGGTGGACGACAAGGTGGCGCTCAATTTCAATACTCAATTTCAGCTCCTAATTTAGATGAATTAAATAAATGGGGCGAAAAACTGATTCAAAGATTATCCCTTTTACCAGGAATTGCAGATGTCAATAGTGATCAAAAAAATCATGGCCTAGAAGCATTTATAAATATAAATTATGATAATGCAGCAAAATTAGAAGTTACTCCCTTTGCAATAGATAATACTCTTTACGATTCTTTTGGACAAAGACAAGTATCTATAATTTATAAATCAACAAATCAATATCATGTTGTTATGGAAGTTGCTCCTGAATTTTGGATGAGCCCTGAGTTTTTAAAAAATACATATATTAAAAACAGAAAAAATATTTTAGTTCCTTTATCTGAAATTGCGAATTTTTCTGCTAAGTCATCTTTATTATCTGTAAATCATCAGAGTCAATTCCCAGCAACAACACTTTCTTTTAATTTAATTCCAGGAACTCCTTTAGGAGATGCTGTTAATTTAGTCGAAAAAACGGTCAATGAAATGAATTTACCCTCCTTATTAAATGCTTCTTTTCAAGGTACAGCCAAAGCCTTTCAATCCTCGTTATCAAACCAACCCTATTTAATTTTAGCTGCTTTGATAACAGTATATATTGTTTTAGGAATATTGTATGAAAGCCTTATCCATCCCATAACAATTTTATCAACACTTCCTTCTGCAGGAGTTGGAGCATTATTAGCATTAATTATGACAAAAACAGATTTTTCATTAATCGCTTTAATTGGAATTATTTTACTCATAGGAATTGTGAAAAAAAATGCAATTATGATGATCGATTTTGCTCTTCAAGCAAAACGACTCGAAAATAAAACTTCAAAAGAAGCAATTTATCAAGCCGCAATTTTACGCTTTAGACCTATTATGATGACGACAATGGCTGCCATTCTGGGGGCTGTTCCCTTAGCATTTGGTACTGGAGTGGGTTCAGAATTGAGAAGACCTTTAGGAATATCAATTATAGGCGGTTTAATTATTAGCCAATTACTTACCTTATACACAACTCCAATTGTTTATTTATATTTTGAAAAAATAAAATACTGGATAGAAAATAAATTGTTAAATATTAAAGGTGAAACTTATGAACAACCTAAACCTAAAATTTAATATTTTTTTATTTCTAATTTCATTTTCCGTATTTTCATGCGCTGTTGGACCTGACTACAATCCAATTTCAATTGAACTTCCTGAAAATTATAAAGAAACAATAAACGAAAAATGGAAATTTGCAGAACCAAATGATGATACTAAAAAAGGAAAATGGTGGACGATATTTGATGATCCTATCTTAAATAACCTTGAAGAACAAATAGAAATTTCTAACCAAAATATTGCTTCCTCTTTAGCGCAATATGAACAGGCACAAGCCTTATTAGGTCAAGCAGAATCAAATTATTTGCCAACAATAAATGCGACTGGAGGAGTAACAAGACAAAGACAAAGTGCAACTTCTTCTTTTTCTGCTACAGAATCAACAAATTATAATACATCCTTAAATGCATCTTGGATTCCCGATTTATGGGGAAACACAAGAAGGACGGTGGAAGCAAATAAAGCGAGTGTTCAAGCTAGTGCTGCACAACTCGAAAATATAAAGTTAACAGCTCAAGCATCTTTAGCTCAATATTATTTTCAATTAAGAATGGTAGATAACGATCAAAAAATTTTAGAAGATATCTTAGAAAATAACAAAAAACTTTTAGAAATTTTAGAGCTACAAAAAGGCGCAGGGACAGTTTCCTTAACGGATTATAATTTAATCGCAACACAGTTAGAACAAGCTCATGCCCAAGCTGTGGATAACAAAATTTTAAGGGCTCAATACGAACATGCTATTGCTACTTTATTAGGAAAAGTACCTGCACAATTTTCTTTAGAAATAAAATTAGCAAAGTTAACAGCTCCCCCTATTCCTTTGTTACTTCCTTCAAGATTAATGGAAAGGCGCCCAGATATTGCTCAAGCAGAAAGACTCGTTGCTCAAGCAAATGCTCAAATTGGAGTAGCTGTTTCAGCGTATTTTCCTAATTTAAATTTATCAGCAAGTTCTGGTTATTCAAAAACATCTTACATAGACTTATTTTCTTTTCCTGCATTATTTTGGACTTTAGGAGCATCACTTACCGAAACTATTTTTGATGGTGGCTTAAGGGAACAAAAAATCAAAGCTGCAAAAGCAAATTATCAAGCTATCGCTGCTCAATATAAACAAACTGTTCTTGTTGCCTTTCAAAATTTGGAAGATAACCTTGCCGCATATAAACATTACAAAACAGAAGAAGACTTCCAAATAAATGCAGCCAATAATTCTAAATTAACAGAAAAACTTATCAATCAAGGTTATGAGATAGGTACAAAAACATATTCTGATTTATTAAACGCACAAATAACTTTATATAATTTACAAAAAACTTTAAATAATACAAATGGAAAAAGAGTAATAAATACGGTAAATATAATAGCTTCTTTAGGTGGCATTTGGGATAATAATAAATAAATTAAATAAAAAAAAATGCAAACATACATTATTAAGGATATAATCGGAATATTATAAATTCTGAGGATCTCATATGAAATTTGGAATAAAATTTTTTTTTAGTAGTTTACTTATTATTTCTTCATTTTCTTGCAATAAATCAGAAAATAATAGCAATTCTTTTAAGTCCTATTCAGGACCTGCTCAATGTAATATGAGTAAAAATGCGAATATTTCTGAAATGATTATAGGCGGAGATCCTGCAAATGGAAGCACGGTGCCAACAGGAAATAATACAGTCGCTATTTTACTTTATATTAATTCATCTAAAACTGTTTTATGCTCCGGAACCATTGTCGCAAGCAATTTAATTTTAACAGCAGGACATTGTTTTGATAATGTTGAAGAGAATAATATTTCTCCTGGAAAGGTTGTATTTTCAAACTCCTATTCTCCCGCCACTTCTTCAAATTCATCTGAAATAAGTTGCTGGCAAAGGCCGCCTAATTATAGACCTTGTTCCGCAGATAATTCTTACAATTGTGTTTTAAATGATATCACTTGGGTTAAAATAAATGGCACAATAAAAAGTGGCTACAATCCTGTTTCCATATTATCGAATCCACAAACCTTGTCGACAACAGAAAAAAAATGGATGCTTGGTTTTGGAGATAATAGTGATAACGGATCAAATTCAGGATATAAAAATATGGTAATATCAGAATCTGATAAATATTCAGACACAATTCCAGATGGCGCCATTGATTCCTTTAATAGACAGACTTTTTCAAACGCCTTTCAAAATTTTTTAACCGTCATTGGACCTAATTCTGGTAAAGGAACATGTGAAGGGGATTCCGGAGGACCAGTATATGTTCAAAGAGGTCCTACTGACAATTATGTTTTAGCTGCATTAACTCAGGGATCAAATTCTTTGCTTTCCCCACATCCCAAAACAACTTCTCCGCCCTATTCTTTTGATACTTCAAAATATGCGTCTTGCTCAGATGGATATGGAGTTTATACTACGGTTGGAAATTATGTAAACTGGATTCAATCTACAAGTGGAATTTCGCTTTCGTTATATTAAAAAAATATAAAAAAAGATCACACCAGATAAAATGGAAAAAACAGCATTTTTTTTCCAAACATAAATTAATGTAACAGGAATAGCGGCTAAAAAACTAGCTGTTATAAATTTTTGATTTACATGCTCTTCAGACAATCCAGTAGAATACAAAAATAAAATGATCATAATTCCGGAGGGAAGTTTTTTTCCAAAATTTAAGACAAGGGGACTCTGAATTACGTTTTTTGGCAAAATAAACGGTGTAAATCTAAATAAAAAAGTAATTATAGTAATTACACCAACAAGAATTAAAAGTTCAGTTAATGACATGTTTTTTTCCATAAGATTTATACCATTCAAAAATAAACATCGTTATAAAATAAAGAAACACGGCTATTAAAAGGTTCTTTTTAAAAAGGAAAAAAGAAATAAAATAACAGACTATCCCACTAATTACAGGTGTAAAATATTTTGAAGATAAAACACCATCTATGGCCATTATTAAAAATAAAGCTGTTAAAGCATATACTAAAAATTCGGTATTATAACCTGCTAAAAATTGATATGAAAAAACGCCTATAATTGTTCCAAAAACCCAATAAAAATGGCATAAAAAAGAAACATAAAAACTATATTGGTTATTATAAGATTTTGGATTCGTTGCAAGCAAAGCATAAGACTCATCCGTTAAAGCCGAGATCATATATAGTCTGCTATAGGGATGGCCTTTGAATTTATCTAAAAAGGAAAATCCATAAAAAATATGTCTTAAATTAACAATGGAGGTTAAATAAACAATACTCCAAAATGAACTATGAGCTAATAATAAACTGACTAATATAAACTGAGAAGCTCCAGCATATACAAAAAGACTAATTAAAGGAGCAATAAACCAAGGATAAGCTAACTTTTGGCAAACAATACCAAAAGAAAGCCCAATCGGAATATAGCCTGTTAACGCTGGAATACTATCTTTAAATGCAGCTTTAAAGGGACTCAATTCAAGCTCTGAATTATTCATAATGGAGTCATCCTATTTCCTATATTTTTTTAAAACAAACTAAATGTGTCCCCGAACTAAAATTTCCACCAGAAGTAGTCGTATAAATTTTTTCATGATGCTCCAAAGAAAAACCTTGCGACTCTGCCATTTTAATTAAATTCTTAACATAAGTTTTACATTCTACATCGTAGTCAATGCCAGCAACCAACGCCTGAAGTTCTAAAAAGGACAAACGATAATAAGATAAAAATGAATTCGATATATTAAGATTATTATCTATAATTATGCTTATTCTTTCTAAAAGATCTCTACACATTCCTTCCGCATTTTCTATATTACCAGCTAAAATTTCTAATTTAATTCTAGGATAAATAGAATGTGAAACTCTTAATAACTCAATTTCATCATCATTACAAGAAGAGACAAATTCATTATCTTGATTGCCTAATTTAATTAAATCAAAAATATAACTTATGTGATGAGAAATAATATTTTTTGTTCTTTCTCTTCTATTTGAAAAAGGACTAATAAATTCATCCGAAATAATTAAATAAGCATCTTTACTTAAAATTTTTCTAGCATGCTGAAATAAAAAATAGGTATTAAAGTGGTGTGATGAACCAACAGATACCGCAAGTTTACAAGGCTCATCTGGATGATAATCAAAAAATCCTTTTTGAATGGGATTTATAAATGAATTATTTTTAAATCTTTCTTTTAAATATGCAAAAGCTGTAGGGCTTGGCTCAATGACATCAATTTTAGAATAGGATGGTAAAAGTTCAATTAACATTTGTAAAGCAGCACCAGGCCCTGCACCAATGTCTATAAAATGAGAAGTATTAATATTATTTTTTTCTAAAAAATGATATATTCTTAGCATTTGGTAAGCATATGCTGGATGTACAGATTCAAAAAAATTATATGAATTTACATCAATTTTTGATTCAAATAAATCTCTATCATATTTCCTAGTCTGAGCATCGCTAACTATTGAATTATTTTGATAAGAAATAAACCTTGGGGCAGAAAAACATTGATTTTCTATACTATTAATTTCGCTAGAGATAGTTTCTTTAATGTATAAATTATTATTAAGTGAATTTAAATAATAATTATAATCTTTTTTCAAATTATTTAAATAACCGTCGTTATGATTTAAAAAAGAAAAAATTTCAATTTGATTTTTATTTTCATTAATAAGATAATGAATTTTCCAATTAAAACTTGAATTTTCAAAGAGAGACTTTGCTATTTTTTTAATTTCATTTAATTGAAATATAGAATTTTTGATTAGTACGTAGGAATAATCTATTCCATTTTGAATTTCAATCCATTGTTTTTCTAAAACTTGGAATAACTGATCTCTATTTTGTAAGTTAGGAATTATAATTTTATCTTTACTTGAAAAGTCGGAAAGCATTTGAGCACGAACTCCAAAATATTTAATTTTTATTTGATATAAAAAATCTTAAGATTTTTTATTCAATAGATAAAAAGTCTAAGTTTATTAATAAATAAGTTTAATTTTTTAATCAAATATAGGTTTATAAATCATTCTTTGAATGAACGAAAAAACAATATTGAAATATCATTACTTTTTAGATTTAGCAAATTTTTATAAATAATAATTTTAATAGATTACCATTAAATAAAGTTACAAAGTAATATTAGATTCCCAATTTTTAAAAAATAAGATTTATATGCTTAAAATTTCAAATCAATTTAAATATTAAGTTTGTTTAGCATTTATGAGAACCAGTTAATTGATCTAAAAGATCTTTCACTGTCATTCTAGATACACCTAAATTTCTCAAAGAGGATGCTACTACATTTAATATAGATTTCTCTAAATCAAATATTTTTTCATCACCAATTTGTTTATAAACAGGTTGATGCGCGTCTATTAAAGCAATAGCATCGGAACCCAATTCTGTTTTTAAATAATCAACACTAGGGTGAACATTCTCTATGTAAAATTGATACCTACTTAATAATGAAGTTTCATCATCATCGGCTCTTCCTCTTTTTGTTGCACGAGAAAGCATTTCTTGTTTACTTATACTCAAATGAAGAACTTTTATGACTGGAATATTAAAACGCCTTAAAAAACCAATTAAATGTTGTGCTGCTTTTACTGTTCTTGGGTAACCATCTAAAATAAATGGATGCGTTTTAAACTCTGGTGAATGTTCTATATGAGCAGCAATAAAATCTTGAGTCCATCTATTTGGAACAAGCAATCCATTCATCGTACAAAATTCAAGCCAATCAAGCTGACTGGTGAATTTATCCATATCCTGTCTTTTAAAATAGGCTTGCATTTCTGGAATATAATTTAATACTTTTTTAGAAAGTTCATCTGTAGAATCAATACAATCAAAAATATTTGAATTTGATGAAATTTTATAGTTATCAGAAAGCAATTTTGCATAACTTTTTTCATTCTTAGCGCGTTGAAATGTCTTTCTTAAAATTTCGCCCATAGATAAATGAGATTCAGGTGGTATAGACATGACTTTTGATAAAGCAGAAGCAACCTCACCTTTTCCACAACTGGAAGGCCCAGTTAGAATTAATACTCCAGGACCTTTTAAAGTAACTTTATCCACTTTTATTTTAGATTCTAACTCGTAAGCAACTCTATTGAGTGTCATATATATCCTTGTTGTTACGTTAAAATTGAATGTTATTTTGTTGCAGCTGTGCAAATATCCCCTTCAGGATATCCACTTCATTTCCTTCAGCAGAATAAAGCGGGGCTCTTAACGTGGTGCCACAAATACCTAAATGTGACAACATCCACTTAACGCCAATAGGATTAGGTAAAGCAAAAACTCCATTATTTATACAATATGTCGCTAAATGGAGTTTTTGAACTTCTTTCATTTCACCTTTTTTGAACATTTCTAATATTTGAATTAAGGTCTTTGGAATAATATGTGAAGTTACTGATATAACTCCTTCTGCTCCACATAATAAAGCAGGAACATAAGTGGCATCATCTCCAGATAAAATACGAACCTGTTGTTTATTTATTTGATTTAACGCATTTCTCATTTCAACAATTGCATTTACATTTCCGGCAGCTTCTTTAATAGCAACAATATTCTCATTTTCTTGAGTAATTTTAGCCAAAGTAATCGGTAATAAATTAATACCTGTTCTGCTAGGAACATTATAAATACAAAAAGGGGTGCCTCTGACAGATTTTGCAACTTCACTATAATGCTTTATTAAACAACTTTGGCTTGGTTTATTATAATAAGGAGTTACAACCATAACTCCATTTGGAGATTTCCCTGAGTGAGATTTTAAATTGGAAAATTTAATGGACTTTTCAATACTTGTTCTTGTATCATTTGTTCCTGTTCCAACATAAATATGAAAATCTTCACTTTGGTGCTCCAAAGCACTTTTTACAAGATTTTCCGATTCTTGATCTGTTAAAGTTGCATTTTCACCAGTGGTACCAAGAACGACCACACCATTTATTCCTGATTTTTTTTGGGAAATTAATAATCGTTCAAAGGCTTTGAAATCAATATCTCCATTTTGCTCAAATGGCGTGATAATAGCTGTAATGACTCCAGAAAAAGGCATATGGCTCAAGAGGTTCTCCTTCTAAGAATAGATTTCGATTCGCCTCTTACAATAGCGACCTTAAAGAAACTTAGCAAGATTTCTTCTCGGCTGTTGACCTCTTCCCTCGGATTTGCTAACCACTCAAATACCAAAGTGGGCCGGTAGCTAAATGGTTACGGCAGCTCGCTCATAACGAGACGATCTGGGGGTTCGAGTCCCTCCCGGCCCACCACTTTAATTCAAAAGTTCTTCTAAATCTTTTGCAATTTCATCTGGAGTATCTGTAGGCGCATAGCGTTTTAATACTTCTCCATTTTTTCCAATTAAAAATTTGGTAAAATTCCATTTAATAAATTCAGTTCCTAAAAATCCTTTGCTATTTTTCTTTAAATATTTATATAATGGATGTGCATTATTTCCATTTACTTCTACTTTTGCAAACATAGGAAAAGTAACATTATAAGTTAAACTGCAGAAGTTTTTAATTTCATTTTCATCACCAGGCTCTTGGCTTCCAAATTGGTTACATGGAAATCCTAAAATTTGAAAACCTTTGTTACTATAGTTTTTAAATAGTTTTTCAAGACCATCAAATTGAGGAGTAAAACCACATTTACTTGCCGTATTTACCACTAACAAGGCAGATCCCTTAAATTCAGATAATTTTTTTACATTGCCATTAATATCTTTTGCTTCAAAATCATAAATGGATTCATTTGGCATTACAATAATCCCTTCATTCCTAAAATAAGTAAGTTAACAGAGGTAACGATATTAACATTGTAATTATATGTGTCTATAGATGATATAAGGGTTTTTTGGAAACTAGACACTTTCTATTGACAATGTTATTCTGCTTAGGTAAACGAATTTTCACTGCAGTCGTAGCTCAGTTGGTTAGAGCACCACGTTGACATCGTGGGGGTCAGAAGTTCGAGTCTTCTCGATTGCACCATTTATGAGTGTCTTAAATGGATTCAAAAAACTACAATATTGTCGATGGGTTCAATACAATTGCCCCAGCCTATGATATTGCAAACGATGCCTTCACTCTTGGAATTCACCGTATTTTACGAAAATTCCTTTGCCGCGCCGCTATTAAATTCAGCCCCAAAAATGCAAAAATTCTCGATATTGCAACAGGAACTGGCGAAGTTATTCTTGGCATTATTTCACAAAGACCAGACATTCATATCACAGGCATTGATGCTTCTGAAGGAATGCTTAAAGTAGCAAAAGAAAAAGTACAAAAAAAAGCCTTTTTATATCAAGAAAATATTGAGCTAAAATTAGCGAACGCATTGAGTATTCCTTATCCAAACAATAGTTTTCATACCATAACTGTTTGCTGGGGGATGAGACCTCTGCGACCTCACTCTGCTGCACTGCGCGAAATATTCCGAGTTTTAAAACCAGGCGGGCATGTTGTAATTCTAGAAAATGGCAAACCCGATTTTAAATTTATTCGAAAAATTTATAATAATTACACAAAACTCATTCCCATTTTAGGAAAAAAACTTTCTAATTTAAAATCAACTCATTATTTTTATAAAACCTCGTTTGATAATTTTCCTAGCGGTAGCCATTTTGTTGCAGAACTTTTTGATTCTGGATTCATAAAAGCAAAATTTAAAAACTTAGGAACGAATATTGTGTTTCTTTATTCAGCACAAAAACCATTTGATAAATAAAACCGTATAGTATCTTCTAAACCTGATTTAATTTGATAAGAAGGGCTCCATTCAAGCTCTGTTTGGATTTTTGAATTATCTATTGCATATCTCCAATCATGACCAGGGCGATCTTTTACAAAAGAAATAAGTTCTGAATATTTAATTTTATTTGGTTTTAATTTGTCTAATAATTCACAAATAAGTTTTACCAATTGAATGTTACTTAATTCTGTTTTTCCACCGACATTGTATGTTTCTCCTATTTTTCCATTTAATAAAATAGAATCAATAGCGGAGCAGTGATCCATAACAAATAACCAGTCTCGAATATTGCTACCATCTCCATAAACAGGAATGGATTTATTTTGCAAACATGAGCGAATTACAGTTGGAATTAATTTTTCAGGATGTTGATAGGGCCCATAATTGTTAGAACAATTCGATGTCGTTACGGGAAGACCATAAGTATGAAAATAAGAACGGACAAGATGATCTGAACCTGCTTTTGTTGCTGAATAAGGCGAATTGGGAGCATAAGCTGTTTTTTCAGTAAAAGCAGGGTCGGTTTTAGATAAAGTACCATAAACTTCATCTGTAGAAATATGATGAAATCTACAATTAAACTCATTCCATTGTTTTTCATTTAACCAATAATTTCTTGCCGATTCTAATAACTGAAAGGTACCAAAAAGATTCGTTTGAATAAATTCGGCGGGACCAGAGATAGAACGATCCACATGACTTTCAGCAGCAAAATGAATGATATAGTTTATATTATATTTTCTTAAAGTAGATTCAATCAGGTTTTTATCGCAAATATCTCCTTTAACAAATTCATGGTTATGATCATTTTTTAAAGCAGATAAGTTTTTTAAATTTCCGGCGTAAGTTAACTTATCAAAACTAATTATTTTTATATTTTGATATTTTTCAAGCATGTATCTTACAAAGTTACTACCAATAAAACCAGCAGCACCCGTGACTAAATAATTTTGATTATTTAACATAAATATCCCTAAAAATATTGCTTTAAATCAATAAGCTTCTTTTAAAATTCTCATTAAATACTGCCCATATCCGCTTTTAATAGATTGAAACGCTAGTTTTTCTAACTGTTCAGATGAAATAAAACCTTTACGCCAAGCAATTTCTTCGGGACAAGATATTTTTAAACCTTGTCTTTCTTCTAATACAGAAACATACATGGAAGCATCTAATAAGGAACGGTGAGTCCCCGTATCTAACCAGGCTGTACCTCTGCCAAATTCTTCAATATACAATTGATCCATTTGTAAATAAATATTTATGAGATCGGTAATTTCTAACTCTCCTCTTGATGAAGGTTTTAATTCCTTCGCAAATTTAGAAACACGGTCATCAAAAAAATATAGTCCTGTTATAGCAATATTTGATTTTGGATTTTTGGGTTTTTCTTCTATTGAAATTACTTTTCGATCATTACTAAATTCTACAACACCATAGCGTTCCGGATCGCTCACAGGATATCCAAATACAGTGCATCCTTTTAAACTTTTTGCCGATTCTTCAAGACTCGTAATTAGACCATTTCCATGAAAAATGTTATCGCCAAGAATTAAACAAACATTTTCATCTTGAATAAATTTCTCACCAATGAGAAAAGCCTGAGGAAGCCCGTCTGGTTTAGGTTGTTCTTCATATGATAAGGAAATGCCCCATAGAGAACCATCGCCTAATAAACTTTTAAAAGAATTTAAATCTCTTGGTGTAGAAATAATTAAAATATCTTTTATGTTTGCCATTAACAAGGTTGATAATGGATAATAAATCATTGGTTTATCATAAACGGGAATAAGCTGTTTACTTAAGCAATTTGTTGATGGATACAATCTTGTCCCTGAACCACCAGCTAAAATAATTCCTTTCATAATAACTCCCCAATATTAAACCTTAAATATAGCCCCTCTTGACACAACACCAATGTTGTTTAGCCTATAGCTAATGCCACTCGTGGGCAAATACCAAACCTCTCAATAGGAGATATTTATGAATAAGTCTATTCGCCCTCTAAATGACCGAATTCTTTTAAAACGTTTAGAAGCAGAACAAAAGACATCTGGTGGAATTCTTATCCCAGACAATGCGAAAGAAAAACCAGTTGAAGGCAAAGTTATCGCTGTTGGAAATGGCAAAATACTTGAAAATGGCTCTCGTCAAATCCCTGCTATTAAAACGGGAGATAAGGTTTTATTTGGCAAATGGAGTGGAAATGAAGTAAAAATTGATGGGGAAGAGTTTTTACTTATCAAAGAAGAAGAAATACTTGCCGTTATTGAAGCTTAGTTCCATAAAAACATCAAAAAATAAGGAAAAATAAAATGGCTATTAAAATGATTTCTTTTAATGAAAATGCTCAAAAAAAGATTCTTTCTGGTGTAAATACTCTGGCAAATGCCGTAAAAGTTACTTTAGGTCCAAAAGGACGCAACGTACTTATTGAAAAAAGCTATGGCGCTCCCCTAATCACTAAAGACGGCGTTACTGTTGCTAAAGAAATTGAACTTGAAGATAAGTTTGAAAACATGGGCGCACAAATGGTTAAAGAAGTTGCGTCTAAAACAAACGATGACTCCGGTGACGGAACAACGACAGCAACTGTACTTGCTCAAGCAATTTATCGCGAAGGCTTTAAAATGCTAGCAGCTGGTCATGCCCCTGTAGAATTAAAACGCGGCATTGAAAAAGCAGTTCAAACTGTAGTTGCGAATCTTAAAAAAGTGGCTCGTCCCGTTAGTGGCACAAAAGAAATTGCTCAGGTAGCAACAATTTCAGCAAATAACGATCCTACCATTGGCAACATGATTGCAGAAGCAATGGAAAAAGTAGGACAAGACGGTGTTATTACTGTTGAAGAAGCAAAAGGTCTTGAAACTTATGTTGACGTTGTTGAAGGAATGCAATTTGACCGTGGATACCTTTCTCCTTACATGGTAACAGATCAAGAACGCCTTGAAGTTGTTTTTGAAAATCCATACATTCTTCTATTTGATAAAAAAATATCTGTGATGAAAGATATGGTTCCTCTTCTTGAAGGAATTGCACGTAGTGGACGTCCTCTTCTTATTATTGCAGAAGATGTTGAAGGAGAAGCTCTTGCGACTCTTGTATTAAACAAACTTTCCGGAACAATTAAAGTTTGTGCAGTTAAAGCACCTGGCTTTGGTGATCGCCGCAAAGCAATGTTAGATGACCTTGCTATTTTAACTGGTGGCACTGTTGTTTCTGAAGAAATTGGTATGAAGCTTGATACAACCATTATCGAAGATCTTGGACAAGCAGATAAAGTTGTTGTTGATAAAGACAACACTGTTATTACTGGTGGAAAAGGCTCTGAAGCCAACATCAAAGCTCGTGTTGCTGAGCTCAGAGGCCAAATTGAAAAAACAACATCCGATTACGATCGCGAAAAACTTCAAGAGCGCCTAGCAAAACTTGCTGGTGGTGTTGCTGTCATTCGTTTAGGCGCTGCTACAGAAGTAGAACTAAAAGAAAAGAAAGATCGCATTGAAGACGCGCTAAATGCAACACGCGCAGCTGTTGCTGAAGGTATTATTGCAGGAGGAGGCGTTGCTCTTGCCCGCGCTTCTTTAGAGTTAGTGAACTTAAAAGGGGAAAATGCAGAACAGCAAGCAGGTATTGAACTTGTTCGCCGTTCTCTAGAAGAACCTGTTCGTATTATCGCTAGCAATGGCGGCCATGAAGCAAGTGTTGTTGTTGATAAAATTTTATCCAATAGCAATACAAGTTTTGGTTTTAATGCTCTAACAGATAACTACGAAGATTTAATCCAAGCCGGTGTTATCGATCCTGTTAAAGTAACTCGCTGTGCTCTTCAAAACGCAAGCTCTGTAGCAAGTCTATTACTGACTACAAATGCAATGATTTCTGAAAAGCCTAAAAAAGATGCCGCACCTGCTGGAATGCCAGGTATGGGCGGAATGGGTGGTATGGGCGGAATGGGTGGTATGGATTACGATATGTAATTTTTGCCTTGTTGCCTTTTAAAGCATTACCGCTTAACAAAAACTCTGTACACTTTTTGTGTACAGAGTTTTTTTTTATAAGAAAGAGCAATTATGAAAATCAAAAAGAGCACAATATCTCAAGAGGTTATTGCAGGATTAACTACTTTTTTTACCATGTCCTATATCGTTATTGTCAATCCTCAAGTGATGTCCTCTCCAGGAACTGGAATGACCATCACAGGAGCCTTAACAGCTACGGTATTAATTTCATTTTTAATGAGTTTTATAGCAGGGATTTATATAAAACTTCCTTATGCATTAGCACCAGGAATGGGTTTAAACGTTTTTATCGCCTATTCACTTATCATTGGTGAAAAAATTCCATGGCCTACAGCATTAGGTCTTATTTTTTGGTCAAGTATTTTATTTATTGTTGTTTCTATTTTTCCAATTCGACAAAAAATTGTGGAATGCCTACCAAGTAATATGAAACATGCAATGTCATGTGGTATAGGATTATTTTTAGCATTTATTGGATTAAAAAATTTAGGACTTATTGTTTCAAATCCTGCTACATTCGTTGCTTTAGGAGATATCAATTACACTGTTGCTTTAGGCTTATTAGGTTTCATTTTATCTTTTATTTTATATTATAAGAAAAAACCTTATGCCTTTTTATTTTCTATCATTGTAGTTACCTTAATTGCATTCTTCACAAATCAAATTCAATTTCCAAGCCAATGGTTTGCTTTACCAGATTTTGATTCTCATTTTTTTAAATTAGATCTTATTGGTTCCCTTAAATGGAGCTTTATCCCAGTTATTTTAGCAATTTTTATTACAAATTTATTTGATTCACTTTCCTCAATCATTGGGCTTTCCACTTCGGCAGGTTTTATCGATAAAAATGGCAATCCACTTCAATTAAAACAAACATTACTCGTAGATTCCGTTGCATCTGCGTTATCAAGTTTATTCGGAACAGCTCCCGCAACTGTATTTATTGAAAGTTCAGCTGGAATTCAAGCGGGTGGAAAAACAGGTTTAAGTTCAATCGTAACCGCATTTTGTTTTTTACCATGTTTATTTTTAGCCCCTATTATTACTGTTATTCCAGCATATGCGACAACTCCCGTTTTAATATTTGTTGGAATTTTAATGTGCCAAACCGTAAAACATATTCAAGCTGAAAAATTGGATGACATCATTCCTATCTTTCTTACGATTTTCCTTATGCCTTTAACGTTTTCTATTACACAGGGTGTTTTATGGGGAATTGTAAGTTATGTCTTATTAAAAGTTTTTGTTGGAAAAGCAAAAATAATATCACCTGTACTTTGGTTATTGGCTGTCATTTGTTTAATTGCTTTAATCACAGAGCACAGTACTTTAATTACATTTTTAACATCTTTAAACCATTAAAATTAATTTAATAAAACTTCCTGGGCTTTTTCAAAAACTAAATTCACAGGAATTTTATTATAAGCTATTTGTTCCTTTAATTTATCTAATTTCTTTTTTGAGATAAATATTTTTTTAAACTTTTCTTGATTCTCATTCATTTTTAAACAATATGATCCCGAACCTAATGCTCCCCATCTTTCTGGAGAAGCACTTCCCATTAGAGTTAAAGTGGGGGTACTAGTGCCTGCTGCTATAAATTGCATTGAACTTGTATTGGTTATTAATAATGAAGATCTTTTAACAATATCTACTAAACTTAAAATATTATCTGGTTGTATTATAGAAAAATCATCTTGAGCAACTTCTTTCAACCATTCTGTTTCTTTAGGTGAACCAATAATTTTTATTTCTGTATCCATTTCTTTTAGTTTTAAAGCAAGCTCTCTAAATTTTTTACTTTCCCATGCTTTTTCTCTTATACTTGCTGTGGGATTTATAAGTATTATCTTTTTCTTATTTAATAAATTAACATGTTCTTGATAGTCACTGGGAAACCATTTCAAAGGAGGCAATCCTTCTTTTTTCCAAAACTCTTTTCTTTTATCAATATATTCTTTATTTATAGAAGATAAAATATCTAAATATCTATCTCTTTCATGAACTTCTTTATTTTTATCACGCAAAATAAAATGAGTAAAAAGTCGCTTAACATATTTATTTTTACTTGCACCTATTCGAATTGGAATTCCATACAAAAAAGATTTTAATGAAAAACGAACACTTTCACTACGAAGATCAATTGAAATTTGATGTTCTAACAATATTTGTTTAAATGTCTTATTTGTTTTTTCTAAATCCCAACTATTATTTTGTTTATTTGATTTAAGTAATTTTATTTTACTAAATTTTTTATTTTTAATTTCTAAAATATGAGAAATATGCTGCCAATAAATAGGAATTAATATATCTTTCCATAATTCAGAACCTATTAAAGTAAATTTAGCTTTTGGATATAAATTTGCCAATTCAAATATAGCAGCTGTTGAGACCAGTAAATCGCCTAAAGCACCTGTATGATAAATGGCTATCTTAAGTGGATTATCTATTTCATGATGTTGATTTTTTTGCAAAGAATACCTTCCCTAGATTTTTTGCTTATTTCCTGAAACACCCTTTGAATTCAAATAAAAATACTCCAACATTAATAAATTTTCAAATAATATCTTATATTTAATAAGAATTGATCAAAATCAATCCATTTTCTATTACACAATCCAAGCGCCCTTCCCTTCGTCCTATTGCTGATGTTCTTTGCATGCATCATTAACCTGGTGTATGAGGGATCTGATTTGTATTCACTTGATATGGAGGCTAAAATGGCACTTATTTCTTTAAGACAATTACTTGATCACGCAGCAGAAAATAATTATGGCGTTGCCGCTTTTAATGTAAATAACCTTGAACAAATTCAAGCCATCATGGAAGCAGCAAAAGAAACAAACAGCCCAGTTATACTTCAAGCGAGCCGTGGTGCACGTTCCTATACGAATGACGTATTTTTAAGACACCTCATTTTAGGAGCTGTCGAATTATATCCAGATATCCCTGTTGTTATGCACCAAGATCATGGCAATAGTTTACAAACTTGTTTATCCGCAATTCGTAATGGTTTCACCAGTGTTATGATGGACGGAAGTTTAAAAGAAGACGCAAAAACACCATCTGATTTTGAATATAATGTTCGTATTACTGCAGATGTCGTTCGTATTGCTCATTCAATGGGAATTTCTGTTGAAGGAGAGCTTGGATGCCTTGGATCTCTTGAAACAGGAAAAGGCGAAAAAGAAGATGGTCATGGATTTGAGGGAACTCTTTCTCACGATCAATTATTAACAGATCCTGTTGAAGCAGCTCAATTTGTTGAGCTTACAAAAGTAGATGCACTTGCTATTGCAATTGGTACTAGCCATGGAGCATATAAGTTTACAAAAAAACCAGACGGAAAAACTCTTGCGATTGATCGTATCCGTGAAATTCATAGACGCCTTCCAAATACACACTTAGTTATGCATGGTTCAAGCTCTGTTCCACAAGAACTCCAAGCTGAATTCCGTAAATACGGTGGAGAAATGAAAGAAACTTGGGGAGTACCTGTAGAAGAAATTCAAGAAGGTATTAAAAATGGTGTTCGTAAAATCAATGTAGATACAGACAACCGTCTTGCAATGACTGCTGCTATTCGTAAACTTTTATCTACAAATCCATCTGAATTCGACCTAAGAAAATATATGGTACCTGCGCGCGATGCTATGAAAAAAGTTTGTGCTCAACGTATGGTTGAATTTGGACAAGCTGGTCAAGCTTCAAAAATAAAAGCAATTCCTCTTGATAGCATGGCAAAACGTTATGTCTAATTCAAACGATAAAAAGCTTGAATTATTTCCGCTAAGCGAAGAAAAAACTGTTTATCAGTGTAGTATTTTTCGTGTAAAAGAACAAAAAGCTCAATCGTTAGACAAACAACACAATCTTAATGTTTATACATTGGATTGTGCAAACTGGGTTCATGTTGTTCCGGTAACAGCATCAGGTCAAATAGTCATGGTAGAACAACATCGTTTTGGCACAAATAGCTTTACTTTAGAAGTACCGGGTGGAGCTGTTAATTTAGATGAAAAAGATTTTACTATTGCAGCCGTAAGAGAACTTGAAGAAGAAACTGGTTTGACAAGCCAACGTATTTTATCATTACCAGGATATTCACCTAATGCTGCTATTCTTAGCAATAAAGTAACTTATTTTATTGCTTTTGATGTTCAGCCATTACAAAAACCGGTCGATCACGACGACCCCTTTGAAAATATTAAATTGCATTTAATTGATTTTAAAGAGGCATTACAATTGGCAAGGACAGGACAAATTACGAATGCTTTATCCGCATTGGCAATATTGCTTGCAGAACCTTATTTAAACGCAAAGTTTAAGCAACCTCAGTAATTTCAGTTCTGCGAATAACAGTGACTCGAATTTGACCTGGAAATTCGACCTGTTCTTCCAATTTTTTTGCAATTCCTTCTGCAAGACCATTGATATCTTTTTGTTTTACTCGATTATTGTCGACAAAGACATGAACTTCTCTACCTGCATGCATGATAGCAGAGCCAGTCACACCTTGTTCTTGAAAGCTATTTACAACTCCAGAAATACCATCAATTCTTCTATGGTATCCTTCTTCCATATCGACACGAGCACCTGGTCGTGCTCCAGATAGAGCATCGGCAGCTTTTAAAATATAGGCGTAAGGAGTTTCCACAATTTTATCATCGTGATGTGCAAGAACGGTATCAACAACTTCTTCTTTTTCTCCATAACGAGTTGCATAATCTCCGCTAATGACAGCATGACTTCCTTCAATTTTGTAATCTAGTGCTTTTCCAATATCATGCAATATCCCAGCACGTTTTGCGTGCATTGAATTTACACCAATTTCTTCTGCTATCATGCCAGCAAGCCTAGCGACTTCAATGGAATGAAAATACTGATTTTGTCTATGACTTGTTCTGTAGTTTAAAGAACCTATTAATTTTAATATTTCAGGATGAACATCTAAAGGAAGACCCAAATTTTTAATTGCATCTTCACCAATTTTTAAAATATATTTATCTACAAAACGTTTATGTTTATCATAGATATTTTTAATTTTATCTTCATTAAAGATATCTTTATTTAGCATTTCTTCAAGGGTTAATCGAATAACTTCTTTATCTACACCAGCACCACCTGCGATTTTTAGTACAGAAGGCATTTCTTCATTAAAAGTTAAAACACTAATTGAAGATTCCGTTCCCTGAATTAAAGATTGAATAATTGGCGACTCTTCATGAAAATGTTTTGCTAATAATTCTTTCGAATTTACAGGAACAATAAAAGAGGATTTAGGCCAAATAAAAGAAGGTTGGTAGCGTAAATAAACAGAGTTTAAAGAATCACGGGCTAACTTTTGAGCTTCTGATTTTAAGTTTTCCGAATTCTCCATAAGCCATTTTGTAATGCCTAATTTTTCTGCTGCAATGAGATCTTTAGACATTTCATTATATAAATCGTTTTTAGTTTTGCCAATTTTTTGTTCTAAATGAGTATGATAATTTTTATGAATAACATGACATTGATTTTCAATTTCTTTAATAGATATATTAGAGCCTTCAACTTGAGTTTTCTTTTTATTTAGCTCTTCTTCAAACTTTTCTAGCTCATTAGAAAACTTATCTACCTCAGATTGTTTTTCATTTAACTCTTGTTCATAAATCTCTTGGTGAGCCATGATAATTTCACGCTCATTATCCAACTGAACAGAATCGGCATAATATTGTTCTTTAGTTGCTATTAAAGCTTCTTCTAAAATCATTTTTCTTTGGGCTTCTGCACTTTTTAAAATTGCTTCTCTATTATCCTTAACAGGAATATCACCCATGCTCCCAAGCGAACGGCGAGCAAATATTTTTGCAAGAAAAATACCACTTGACACCCCAACTACGGTCACGGCTAAAATGGAATATATTGACCAATGCATTTTAAAACCTTCATATTTAAATTACTTTTAATCTTAAGAAAAAAGGGTTCGTGTTCCTCTTTTCAGTTATTCCTTTGAGAATAACGCTATCAATTAGAGTATCACAGATAATTACAGAGAGAAACAACAAAGAATTCAGGAGTGATTTCATGACAGAAAAACAGCCAAACAAAGAATTTTTAGAGCAGTTGATTCAGAAAGCAGGAGCGAGCACTCTTCATTACTTTCAAAAAAATTTTATTATCACAGAAAAATCAGGGGATCAGGGTATTGTTACGGAAGCTGATTTTCATTCTGAAAATCTTATAAAAAATCAAATTCATTCTTTATTTCCCGACCACGATATTTTAGCAGAAGAGTCTGGTCTTACAAAATATTCCACTTTAAATGAAAACTCATTTCCTACATGGATCATTGACCCGCTTGATGGAACCACAAATTTTTCAAAAGGGAACCCTTATTATTGCGTCTCTATTGCCTTTGGATATTGCATAAATGGAAGATTTAAAGCTCTGATGGGAGCTATTTATCAGCCTACAACAAATTCTCTTTATTTTGCCGAAAAAGGCAAGGGAACATTTTATAATGGGACTCAAATTTACATTTCTCAATTAAAAGAATTTCGTATGGCAAGTATTACGACAGGTTTTAGTTCTAATAAAGGAGACACACTTGTTCCTTTAACAAAAACAATTTTAGCGATCCAAAATAAATCATTAGGACTTCGAATTAATGGAGCTGCTGCTTTAGATCTCGCTCATACAGCAAGAGGAATTTCTCAGGGATTTTATGAAACTCCACTAGCACCTTGGGATACGGCTGCAGGAAGTTTATTAATTGAAGAAGCAGGTGGAATTGTAACGAACTTTGCAGGAAAAGAATTTTGTCCCATTCAAGATAGAGGAATTATAGCATCAAGCCCTCATTTATTTGAGGAATTATTTAACACAATTAAAATAAATTATCTCTAAAAAAATAATTTAAAATAAATTCTCTTTTAATTTTCTCTCAATTATAAATCTTTATTTTTTGCTTTTGACTTTGATTTGCTAGGATTTGGCAATCCATCTGGAATTTTATTTGATTCATCTTGATTGTTACTTATCTCAAGGTGATTGTCCATCGTATTTTTACCATCATCTAAAGCATCACGTGCATAAACAGCACCTGGTTCTGTCCCATCAATAACATGAACAGAAATAGCATCGCTTGATGAACTCAGCTCTCCGGTATTTTTATCGATGGTAATTTCATGAATACCAGGAGGTTTTACCCAGCTTTGCAAAGGATAAACACGAACTGCTGTTTGCATCATCGTTTTCCATATAGGAGCAGCCATTCCCGCTCCTGTTCCACCACCACCTAATGTTTTTGAATTGTCATCATAACCAACCCAAACGCCACCAATAAGTTGTGAAGCGATACCCATAAACCAGGCGTCGGTATTTCCATTTGTTGTTCCTGTTTTCCCACCAACATAAGAGGACACACCCAAAGCACCTTGCCCTGTTCCCATATTTACGGCAGCACGAAGTAAATCTAAGGTAACATATGCGGCTTGAGGTGATATCATTTGCAAGGAATTATTTTCATCTATTTTATCAGATGATTTTCCAGGTAAATAAGGCGCATCTTCTTGAGACTGTGGAATTACCTGGTTCGGAAATATTTTTTCATTTTTAGAAGAAAAAATAACTTCACCATTTCTATCTAAAACTTCATGAATATAAAAAGCTAAACTCATTTTACCTTGATTTGGAAAAATGGAATAAGCTTGAACCATTTTTAGCAATGAAGCTGTTCCAGCACCTAAAGCTAAACTTAAATCTGAATAAGGCCAATTAAAACCAAAACGAGTCAACTGTCTTGTTACCTTAGAAGCGCCTAAGGATTGATATAAAAAAATACTTGGAATATTAAAACTCAACGCCAAGGATTGTAATAGCGTAGTTCGCCCCGATTCTTTACCACCATAGTTTTCAGGCTGCCAGCCATCTAAATCAATTTTGGGACTATCTATTTTAGAAGCAGGACTAAATCCACAGTCAATAGCATAAGAATAATATAAAGGTTTTACACTACTTCCAACTTGTCTTTCAGCCTGAGTAGCACGATTAAATTGACTTAATAAAAAATGTTCTCCACCAACCATAGCAAGAACTTCACCCGTCTTTGAATCCATTACCATCGCAGCAGCTTCAATTCCAACCGTATCAGACAATGTATAACGTAAAATATTATCCTTCACTTGAGGATCAAAATACTTTGAATATTCCATTAAAGTTGCAATAAATTTTTTATCTTTTGAAATTCGAGAATGCATTTTTTTATTCACTTTTTGAATGTGAATTTCGTCACCTACTTTTAAAACTTTATGAATATCAGGTTCCCCAGATTCTTTATCACTTTCTGCATTTAAAGCCCAAGTAATATCTTCATCTAAAATAACCCCGAGTCCTCTTTGTGTTATAATTCCAACAGCATGAAGAGGTTCATCAATAAAGGCAACAAGAGCCCTTTCATCTTCTGTTTCTTTAATAGATATGTTAACAAGATCTTTAATTCGATCTTTAAATGAATTTCCATATTGTTTTATAGGTCCTTTAAAACTTCTTCTTGATTGATATAAATCTGCAAAATTTTGAACAGCAAATTGAGCTGCATTTTGAATTTTAGAATTTAAAGTTGTATAAACTGTTAATCCACTTTTTCCTAAATTTTCAACCTCTAATTGATTCGTAAGTTGTTTCTTTATTTCAGCAACAAAATAGGGGGCAATTTTATTATTTGGTGATTCTGCTTTAAATACAATTAATTTTTCTTTCATTGCTCTGTCATATTGATTTTTTGTGATCATTCCTATTTTTAACATTCGATCTAAAACATAAGTTTGTCTTTGTTTAGCAGCAGCCATATTGTCAGTTGGATCATATGCTGATGGAGCTGGGGTTAATCCTGCTATCATAGCAGATTCCGCTAAAGTTAATTTCATATTATTTTTATGAAAATAATTTTGGGCTGCAGCTTCAATTCCATAGGATCCATTGCCTAAATATATCGTATTTAAATAAAGTTCCAAAATTTTATCTTTTGGAAAAGATTCTTCTATTTCTCTAGCAACAATGATATCTTTTATTTTACGAACAATGGTTCTTTCTTTTGTTAATAGCACATTTTTTGCCAATTGCTGTGTGATCGTGCTACCACCCTGCTTTTGATTTGAAAAAGTAACAAAATGTAACAAAGCTCTTCCAAAGCCTCGCCAATCAAAACCATGATGATTATAAAAATCAGCATCTTCTGCAGCAATAAACGCATTTTTAAGAAAGGGAGACATTTCATTATTTAATACGGGATATCTTCTTTCTTCAAATATTTCAGCTATTTTAACTCCATCTTGACTATAAATCACTGTTGGTAAAGCGGGCTCATAATTTGAAAGTTTTTCTAAATTCGGTAAAGATTTTCTAATTTTTTGAAATTCATAGACAAAAAAAACGGCAAAGATAATAAAAAAAAGTAAAATAAATTTTTTAATATTTCGTAAAATGAATTGAAATATTTTAAACTTGTTTTGAACAAGCAACCTGATCTTATTAAAATAATCTTTGATCATTGTAGCGTCCTTGGTTTCAATGGATTTTTACCACATAAGATTAGGATTTGCTAACTTATCTCTTTCGGTTAAGAACCTTCAGAACTGAGAAAAGAATTCATGACTCCTTTATAACCAATTAATATTTATATATTATTTAAAAAACTCTTTCCCTCTTTCGGATATTGTCTTAACAATAACCTTGATTGCTAGTATCGCTCTTTCTATTGAAGTACTCTTTGAAACGGGAGCGGAGCAAAAATTCTTTTTCCATTTAAATTTACAAGGAAACCTTGCCATGACTTCTCAAGATAAATCATCAAATTCGGGTAGTAAAAAACACTCTCATCATGATCATGAACACCATGACCATGAGAACTGCGGCCATCATCATCACGAGCATCATGATGACCACGGTCATGATCATGAAAATGGATCTCACGACCATCATGGCCATGAACATGGACCTCACTGCAACCACGATCACGAGAATCCTGAAAAATATCAACGCTATGCATATAACAATGAAGAAATTGCAAATTTTAATAGCCAAGGCGTTGAAACTTTGATCCTGTCAGTAAATGATTTACTAGAAAATGAATACTATGGAAAAGCGGTTCCTATTCTTGAAATCATCTCATTAAAATTAGTCTCTGCTAGCGAAGAACTTGCTGTTCATTTATTTGAAACAAAACACCACTTAGCTCTTTCCTATGGTATTATTGGAGAACATGATAAGTCATTGCCTTTATGGAAAGAAGTCATTGCAGGACTTGAAAAACAAGATGATATTCATGAAACATTAGAAGCCCATTATAACGCTGCTTTATCTGCAGAACAAGCTAAAGTAGAAAACGATTTTTTAATGTATTTAAATAATGGTCTTGAGATTGCAAAATCAAAAGAACTTGAAGAGTGGATTGCTACTTTTGAACATGAATTAGGAGTTCATTATTTTGATAATAATGATTTTAAAACATCTGAGGAAAAATTAACAAAAGCAATCGAAATTTTTACTAAATTAAATGAAGATGAGTCTGTTATTTCTTCTTATTATTATTTAGCTTACTTATATGAAAAACAAAATAATATTTCTAAAGCAAAAGAAACATATGAAAAAGGTTTAAAACTTTCTAAAGAAGAAAGCATTCGCGATTTCGTGGAATATGAAAGATCTTTAATTGAAGAAAGATTATCTAATTTACAAAACAGTCAATTACAAAATAAGTTATTAAATTTTTAATAACTTATTAATATACTGAAAGGTTAATTATGAAATATTTACATACAATGATTCGAGTTGGAGATTTAGACAAATCCATTCAATTTTATTGTGACGTTTTAAATTTCAAATTACTTTCGCGCCAAGAATTTAAAGATGGTGAATTTACACTTGTTTACTTAAAAGCGCCCGATGATGAAAATAATGCTTCTGTATTAGAATTGACTTATAATTGGGGCGTAACCAAATACGAAATGGGTGGAGCCTACGGACACATGGCTTATGAAGTTCCATCTATACTTGAATTTCAAAAAAAATTACAAAAACAGGGTCACGATTTGAGCTGGGGGCCAAAAAAATCCCCTGATGGAAAAATCAATATCGCTTTTATAATCGATCCTGATGGCTACAAAATTGAACTTCTAGAACCTCATCTTTAAATAATATTATTATTCATATTCATTTTCTGCACTTTTATTTTCTTGAAAAATAAATAACATGGTTTCATTGATTTTTAATTTTAAAGTATTTCCAATCGTTAAATCCTCTGCCGAAGAAAAATATCCCGTAATTGTTCCATAATGATTTACATGTATTAAAACAGAAATATAATTTCCATAATATAATATTTCAATAATTTTTCCTTCAAAAAAATCAGCATCTGGATTTTTCTCATTTAATATAGATAAAGCTTCAGGACGAAAATAAATATTTATGTTTAAATCTTGTTTTAGGTTATTTAAGTTCGATATTTTAAAAATATTATGCAATTTTTGATAATTTTCAATTTTATTTATCGTACCAAAAAAAGAAGCTACAGTGCTGTTGACTGGTTTATTATAAATATTTTTTGGCGTATCAAACTGCTCCATATTTCCATTATTTAATATAATTATTTTATCAGAAAACATAAGAGCTTCATTGGCATCATGAGTAACAAATACAGATGTCATTTTACTTTTCTTTAAAATATTCTTAATTTCAATACCAAGATCTTTTCGTAAAGAAACATCTAAACCTGAAAATGGTTCATCTAATAACAACAATTTTGGAAAAGGAGCAAGTGATCTTGCCAAGGCAACACGTTGCTGTTGTCCCCCAGATAATAAATGAGGATATGTTTCAGCAAATTTTTCCATTTTAACAAATGCCAACATCTCTTTTACTCTTTGCCTTTTTTCTTCATTTGATAAATGAGAAATTCCATATTCAATATTTTTTTTAATTGAAAGATGAGGAAATAGAGCTAAATCTTGAAATACAAGTCCTACTTTTCTTTTTTCTGTAGGCATATGATAAGAGTCACGTGACATAATATTTTGATCGATTTCTATAATTCCATCCTGAATTTTTTCTATTCCTGATATTACTTTTAAAAGAGTAGATTTTCCACATCCGGAAGGACCTAATATGCTAATTATTTCTCCCTCAAAAATTTCAAAAGATATCTTGTTGAGAGAAACATTATTACCATATTTATGAGTTACATTTAATGCTTTCAGAATTATTTTATGATCCATTTACAGCTTCTTTTTTTGATTATAAAAATAAATTAAAATAACAGGTATGATTCCAAGCAAAATAATAAATAAAGCACCTGCTGAAGCTTCTTTGAGTCTTTCATCAGAGGCTAGATTATAAGTCTTTATGGACATTGTTTCATAATTAAATGGTCTTAAAACCATTGTTGCAGGTAATTCTTTAATAATATCTACAAATATAATGATAAAAGAAATAAAGAAAGAATTTTTTAATAAAGGAAAATATATTTTAAAACCTGTTTCAAAGATAGACTTTCCTAAAGTTTTTGATGCCCATTCAATAGAAGGCGATATTTTATTCATACTTGCATTTGCACTTTGAAATGAAATGGAAGTGAATCTGATGGAGTAAGCATACAAAACTGCAAACACAGTTCCTGATAAAATAAGCTCTTTAAATTCAAAATGAAATAAAAATATTGTAGTACTTTCTATTAAATTGTCTAATATTTTAAAAGATGTTAATACAGATATTGCAATTATTGCTCCAGGAATAGCATATCCAAAACAAATCATTTCATATAAATTTACAAACTTATTTTTACTGTGAATTCTTTTTAATACAGAAAATACCATACCAATAAAAATACATAACACGGCGCCTATAGATGATATTTTAAATGAACGAAAAGCAATTTCAAAAAATTCCTTATTAAAGGAGTTCATTCCTAATTGATATAAATTCATAAATAAAATAATGAGCGGCAAAATAAAAGAAATTAAAATTGGAACTAAGCATAATATAAAAGCTAAATATTTATATACTCCATTTAAGTTCTTTTCAAAATAAGAATTATGTGGAATCTGTTTTTGGTAAAATACCATTTTTTTTCTAAAAAAACTTTCCATAACAACTAAGGCAATACTAAATGTAAATAAAATAAATGAAATTTGAATTGCCCCCGTTATACTTCCTAGTCCAAACCAAGTTCTAAATATCCCTGTTGCTAAAGTATCTATTGAAAAAAAGTCAACAGTACCAAAATCCCCTATTGTTTCCATACAAACAAGAAGCATGCCTGAAAAAATAGCGGGTCTAGATAATGGCAAAATCACTTTCCAAAAAGTCTTTAATTCTGATTGATTTAATGTTTTAGATGCATAAATTAATGTAGGAGAAATTTCTTTAAAAACTTGTTTGCTAAATAAAAAAACGTATGGATACAAAGACAAACTCATAATAATAATTGCTGCTAAATAAGAATTTATTGTTATAAAATTATCTTTTACAGAATAGTATATATATGCAAGTAAGTAAGATGGAATTGCAAAAGGTAAAAACAAAGCCCACTCAAATATATTTTTTCCGGGAAAATGGTATTTTGTAGTTAGCCATGCTAATGGAACAGCAATAAAAGCGCTACATAGCATGACACTTAAAGATAAAAATAAAGTATTAAAAATATAAATATTTAATACAGTACTTCTTAAATGAGCCCATATCTCTTGAGCTGGTAAAAACAAATAATAAAAAAGTGATAATAATGGAAAAATAATTATAATAAATAAAAGAATAGGAATAAATTTAGTCACAAAAATCCTTTTACATCTTTACAATAAATTAACGCCATCCCACTTGATCAAGCATCATAATGGCCTTAGGAGTGTTTTCTCCCACCTTTGATAAAGTTACGGTATCAAATTTAGGTTTTCCCATATTCTTTAAGACATTTGTCCACTCAACATCTGTTCTTACAGGATACTCATTGTTCATTTTTGCTAAAATTTCTTGAGCATCTTTGCTTACTAAAAATTCGATAAGTTTAATTCCATTTTCTTTATTGGGAGCGTATTTTGCAATGCCAGCAATACTTGCATTGATATGCATGCCTCTATTTGTTTGGTTTGGAAATACAATTCCTAAATTTTTTACAACTTTTTGATCTTCGGGATCTTCCGATTTTAATAAGCGAGCGTAGTAATAAGTATTTACAATAGCAATTTCACCCTTGCCATTGTAAATTGCCTTCATTTGATCAATATCTCCACCTTCTGGTTTTCTAGCTAAATTCCCCGTGATCTTTTCGCACCACAATTTTGTTTTTTCTTCACCATTAGCTTGAATGAGAGAAGCTACTAAAGATTGATTATAGACATGATTAGAGGTTCGAGCTAAAATTTTTCCTTTGAATTTTTCATTTGAAAGATCTTCATAGTTTTGAATTTCATTCTCTTTTATTTTTGTTTTATCATATACAATGGCACGACCTCTTAATGTAATTGCATACCATGAGAAATTTTCTTCTACTAAATTACTTGGAACAGATTTTTGCAAGGTTTCCGTTTTAACGGGCTGAAAAAGATCTGCATTTTCAGCCTTCCAAGCATTTCCGATATCCACAGTTATAATCACGTCAGCTGGACTTTTTTTACCTTCACTTTCAATTCGCTCTATCATTTGTGAAGCTTCTTTAATTTGTAATAAATTTACTTTTATTCCGCTCTGTTTTTTGAACAATTCAAATAGTTCGTTATCTACACCATAATGGCGAGAAGAATATAAGTTCACAACTTTTTCATTTTCTGAAGATGCATAAACTTCGTGACTCATAAAGACGGATAACAAAAGACCAAAAACAGCAGATGAAAAGAATTTACTTTTTAATTTCATTTAACTTATCCTCATTTTGTTTTATTTGAAATCGCCTGAAAAAGCGATAAAAAAGATATATTGAAATCAAGAATCATTATCAATCAAAAATGAAGTTTTTTTTATAAACCTATGATATTTTTATTTAACTTTTTCAATTTCATGTTGAATCAACTACTTTGAGTTGCTTTTGAGCACTAAAATTAAAAATAGCAGACATGCGCAATGCTTTTTGTTTTTAGTTTATGATTCTGATTTTCTAAACGGAATTTTACGTTAGATAAATATTCAAATAATTTTCCACGATTTCCAAGAATTTCAAGAGGTGTTTCTATTATAAACTCTAACAAATACTTAGCTATAAGAAAGTTTTCTTTCAAACAAAATGAATTAAAATTAAACGAACTTTCGGTTAATTCATTCCAAAGATCATCTATATTATTAGGAAAATAAACTTCAGATTCTATTGCTCGTAATTCTAAATTCATATTTTTATGAACACGAATATAAAATTGAATTGACTTTGTTAAGTTATTCACAATATCTACAAAATCTTTTCCTTTGTATTTCTCTCCTAAAAGATTAATATCTGAATCTTTCGACTCATGTATGAATAATGCCAAACCATTTTTCTTTATTTTATGAAATAAATTTTGAATAAAACGAAAGAGAAAAGAATAGTCATTTATATAGTAAGCTGAATGTGAAACAAGCAAAATATCAATATTGTTTTTAAAATGAAGAAGCGTCTCCCCAAAACAATCACCCTCCAAAATTTCATTTTCAATACCAATATTATTTAGTCTATTTGAAGTTAATTTCACAAATTTTGAATTTTTTTCGATACCTTGATATTTTAAATTTAATTTATTCTTTAAAAATAATTTTCCAATTTGCTCTGATAAAATTCCATTTCCACAGCCTAAATCCAAAATAACAAAATCTTGCATATCTGCTTTATTATTATCAATATATTTTTGAAATAATTTTGAAATGAATAAATTTGTATTCTGTTTTTCATTTGTATTTTTTGAAAATGTTTCAAACCACAATGATGTTCTTTCACTTCGTAATGAGTTTTCAAAATTAGAAATAGAATTCATATGAATTTTTTCTCCTTTTTATGAATCCTGATAACAATCCATATCAATTAAAAATTCTACTTTAGCTGCAAGTTCTCTAGCGAGATCGAGAGCTTGTTCAGCGGTATCATGAGTTACAATAATCGTTCCAATCACTTCTTTATCTAAAGAATTAAAATGAACCCACTTATCCATATCACTATGAAAATTTATGGCTTCCATATTTGGGTGAATTAAAAATTCATTTAAATTTTTAATTCCTTTAAAAACACCAATATTTGGCAACAAAAGCTTATATATTGCAACCACCTTTAAACTTTCTGGATGCCAATTTATATTTTGACCTAAAGCAAGATCAATTAACAAATGGGAAAGTTTTATGCCTGTTGAAATTTCAATCATTTGACTCGCTAATGGATTATTGTTGAGACTTGGAATAATATCTAAAATTTTTACAGAACTATTTTCAATTTTACAGTTTACTTGAATAGCTCCTACATCAAACTCTAGCTCATGAATTATTGGAGAAATTCTTTTGAATAGAAGATCCGTTTCATCATAATTAGCTGGGTAAACGGTTGCTATATCCAAAAAATGATTTTTTTTAATTTGAATAACTTCTTTTATAAAAACACCAGTTAAGACCAACCTACCATCTATAGATTTTATAAAATGAACAGAATACTCATTTCCTTCAATCATACTCTCAATTAAAACACCTTTTCCAAAAGTATCACCGACAATATTTTGCAACTTATAATTATTTTCATGAAAATATTCTTTTAAATCATTTTCATTATTTAATTTTTTTGAAAAAATTCCTTTATTTCTTAATAAAGATTTCATTACACAAGGGTAACCAATGTCTTTCGCAAATAACTCGGCTTCTAAAATATTATTTGATAATGAATACTTTGGATTTAAATTCGGGTCCATTTTTTTTAACAACTCTCTTAATTTATAACGATTATTCATAATCGAAATACTTATAGCTTTGTTAGTAGGTAATTTTAAAAAATCACATAATGAAGCCGCATTATTTTCAAAATCTTCATTTAGAGAGGTCACTGCTAATATTTTATATTTTTTTAAAATAAAATTTGTTGCTTTCAGAAGAGATTTTATATCGGATGTATTTAATTCTATTACTTCATCAAAATATCTATAATAATAATGATCAAATTGATTTTTATTTCTGCAAAAAAAGATTGCTTTTAATCCTAATTCATTAACATATCTTAGTGATTCCATATTAAATTCAGTGAAATTTGCCTCAATAAAAATAAAACAATTCATATATTTATTCTCCAAAAGTAGAAATTAATGATATATAATTTAAATTTATTGAAATCATTAAAATTTAACATAAAATTTAAGTAATTTGTATTTATTTTTTTTAAAAATAATCATTTCAATTGTTATATATAATTAACAAATATCAATTGTCAATCAAAATTTTATATTATTTATAAATTTAATACAAATTTAAAATGGTACTCTTAAAATATCATATAATATAAATATATAAATCAAAAATCATAACATTTTTTATAAATTAAATTATTTGAAAAATAAAAAGATATATGATAATTATTTATAACATTTTATTGTGTTTCATTAAAAAAATTATTTAAATATGATTACCAAAAAAATAAATAATTTAGTGGCATATTTTTTTATTTTCTTCGCGCGCCTGATTTTCAATATCTTCTAAAACAGACTGAACATTTGATCCCTGAATAACAATAGGTGAGTTTATTTTCATTTTCTCTTTTTTCGAATTTGAATATACAATATCTAATTGCAACCAGGTCCCAGAAGCTAAATCTAATAAAGCCTGTTTTGATGCAATAGTCACTTTATCATTATTTTGAAGAATATCAGAAGCTATCGCAGCTGTTTCTCCCTTAATGAAAAATATACTTTTCGTTTGATTTTCTTTACTTAATTCCTTAAAATTGCATCTTTTTATTTTTCCAACAATTTTATTATTAAAATCTTTTTTCACTTCAATAGAAATATCGCCACCACCTGTTCTTTCTATTAAAAAGGAGTCTAAAGAATCATAATTTGAAATTCCGTAAACTGCTGAATGCAATAAAAAAACGAAAGAAAGGAATTTAAGCATAAAAACACCCCAATTATTAAAACAAAATATATCATATTCTATTTATCTATTTTAGTAAATATGAATGAAATAAATATATTTTATTTTTTATATTTTTATTTTAATCTTAAAATATACACTTTTATATTTAGTATTTACATATATTTACACTTATGTTATAAAAAAAGCTGTTTAAAGAAATAGCTTCCCTAAGCTAATAGCATAAAGGATTTCCTAATTTGAAATTAAATTTTATTCATGGCTTTTTGGGGCGTCCCTCAGATTGGGAAAAAATTAAAATCTATTTTAAAGATTTTGACCTTCAATTCCATAGTATTTCAGACTATATTTTAGAAAATAACATAAATCATAATAATGATTTTTTAAATTGGTCTCAAAATTTTAATAATTCTTGTTTATTAAATAAATCTAACCATAAAAATATTATTATTGGTTATTCACTGGGGGGAAGACTCGCTCTCCACTCCTTAATATCTAAAAATTTTCAATGGGATGCTGCTATAATCGTTAGTGCGAATCCTGGTTTAAGCAATGAAAATGAAAAAAAACTCCGCATAGAAAAAGACCTTCATTGGTCCCATCGTTTTTTAAATGAAAATTGGATAGATGTTATAAAAGACTGGGATTCCCAACCTACTTTTGCAGGAATTCAAAACACATTAGTTAGGAAAAAAGAAGAAATAAACAAAAATGAAATATTTGATATTTTAAATCGATTTTCACTTGGAAAACAAAATGACTTACAAGAAAGTATTGAAAAATTAAAAATACCAATTCTTTGGGTTAGTGGTGAAAAAGATACTAAGTTTTCCAGTATAACAAATAAGATTCAAGCATTAAATTCAGGTATTCAAATCGCTATTATACCTCATGCAGGACACCGAGTCCCTTGGGAAGCCCCTAAAGAGTTCTCTGATCTTTGTATCTCCTTTTTGTCTAAACTATAAAATAATTTCAATTTCATAAGAACAAAGCTTCTCTTATAAAAATTTAATTAAAAGACAGTAATGGCAATTCCTAAAAAATTGGGGTTGCATCATTATATATATTCATTTATTTTAATCTAATAAAATTAATTTTATTAGATAATAAGACGATATATTTAAAAGGATAAGTAAACAATGACATTCCAGTTTCCCTTTCGTAAAAAAAAATCAAAAGGAAATCCTATTTATAAAAATCTTTCTAAAAATGAAATAAAAACATTTTCAATTTCTGCACTTGGTGGTTCTCTCGAATTTTATGATTTTGTTGTGTATATCTATTTTGCTACTATTATGTCTAAATTATTTTTTCAAAATGACTCCCCTGTAGCAGGATTGATATTAACCTATTCCGTATTTGCTTGTGGTTATTTAGCTAGAGTCATTGGAGGATTGGTCTTTAGCCATTTTGGTGATAAAAATGGAAGAAAAAATTCGTTTTCATTTACTGTTTTTTTAATGGCAGCACCAACCTTTATTATAGGGATTTTACCGACCTATTCACAAATCGGAATTACTGCATCTATTTTATTATTTATCTGTCGTTTTGCACAAGGCTTGGCTATTGGTGGTGAAATTCCTTGCTCCATTACGTTTATTTATGAACATGCACAAAAATCTCATAGAGGTTTAGCTTGTGGAATTCTTTTTTGTGGAATTATATTTGGAATTTTTTTGGGATCAAGCGCAGGTTATTTAGTTACAAAATTCATGAGTGAAGAAACAATTTATTCATGGGGATGGAGAATTCCATTCTTAATTGGTGGAGTCCTTGGTTTAATTGGTGTTTATTTAAGAAGATATTTAACGGAAACACCAGTTTTTAAGCAAATGAAAAAAGAAAATATAAAATACCCCGTTCAACTTATATTTAAAGATCATAAATTTTCTTTAATACAAACAGCAAGTGCTATATGGGTTGTTGCGGTTGCTGTAACCATTTATCTCTTGTATCTTCCAAATTACTTTAAAACATATTATTCATTTCAATCCGAAGATATCTTAAAAATAAATTCCATATTTGTTCTAATTTATGCATTATTTATTGTATTATTTGGCTATATTTCGGATAAAATTGGTGGTCGTAAAGTTTTTAACTTTTCTTGTATTTTATTTATCATATTCTCTTACCCTATTTTTAACTCCTTCAGTGAAAATGATTTCAATTCTATTTATATTTGTTATTCTATTGTATCTGTCGCTACGGCAGCTGCAACAGCTTCCGCTATTTTATTATTAGCAGAATCTTATCCTACAAAAATTAGATATTCTGGTTCATCATTAAGTTACAATTTGGCTTTTGGAATTTTTGGAGGATTTACACCACTTATTGCGACTACTTTAATTGAGCATTTTAAATCAAAAAGTGCGCCAGCTTTTTATATGATTCTGGTTGCTATCATTGGATTTATTTTAAGCTTAATAAGAAAGAATAAAGTTCATGATTCTTGAATAATTTATTCTTAATTTATTTTCACGTAGTCTACTTTTAAACTCGAATTTTTTTGAATGAGATTCGATATGGGATAAATATAATATCCCTCATATACTCCTGTTTTAGTACTTTTCTTATAAAGAATAATATCTTTTTTTAGTTTAACAATATAGTCAATATTTTTAATCTCATTACTTGAAATATTAGGAAATAGATCAAATATAAAACCTGTCTTTAATAAAGAATACTGAGTCGTGTTTAAAATATCATAGGTACCATCTTTTTTTAATATATATAAAAATTTATTTCGGTTATCTTGAACAACAAAAACAGCAAAAATTAATGATAAATATTTTTCACTCCATGTTTTTTCAATTACATATTTTCTTTCAATGCTATTTTCTATATTATCTAATTTTAAAATATTTCCCTTATAATCAATAAATCGAATGTCTCCCAAAAAATGATTTCCATTTGTGATTTCACCAAAAGCAAATAATTTATAATTTAACTGATAAGGATTAGATGAGCTAATCCAACTATAAACTCCCCAATATTCATCCACTGTACTTTCATAAGCAAACAAATTTGTTGAAGAGTTTAATTGTCTAAAAGAACCTTGATCATTTGTAAGAAATAAGGTTAAAGAATTTATTTCACTATAAGCATTAATTAGATTTTTTTTATTTATATTTATGTTTTCACCTATTTTACATAATGTCTTTTTTAATGAATTCCTTGCATCTAACAATTTAGTACATGATTCATCTTTAATTTTAATTGAATTCCATCTCTCATTATTAAAATGTTGTAAATACAACGCTATTTTTTTATTTGTATCGATATTTTTTATTAATATCTCATTTTTATTAATATCATCTTCGGTCCAATTCAGAACATGATTATACTCCAATTTATATAAATTAGAATTCCTTACAATCTTAAAATTAGCAGGATTTATATAGCGAAAATCTGTATAAAAATATTTATGACTATCTGTTTGATAAAAATAATACCTATCATTATATTTTAAGGATTCACCAATTGCCAGCCTATTTTTTTCATGAATATAGACCAGATTTTTTTCTTTATCATATTCTGCGAAATCCGTTTCATTTAAAAGTATGGAAATAATTTTACTTTCTGTATCAACAGAAGCTATAACATCCTTCAGATTTTTATTTATATTTTTAGACAAAAATTCAGACTTTAAACCTATTATTTGATATTCTAAATCATAATTAAATTCAAATATATACTCTTCATTAGAAAATACAAATTGATCTTTACTTAAATATTCTCTCTTTAATCCATTTAAATCAAATTGCTTAAAAGTAAGCTCACCAGTTGAACTCTCTATTATTATATAAAATTTGAGACCAGATATAAAATGATAAGAATGCCCCGTTTCTAAATCTTTGTAACTTTGAATTTTTTTAGCATCTTCATCATTTTCACAAAAAAATTGATTATTTTTTATCATAAAAAATTTATCTGTTTTTTGGTTATCTGCTTTGAGTAAACGAATTACTGGAGACAAATTAAAATGATTATTACTTCTTGTTAAAATTAAATTATCATTTAAACATTGTGATATCTCAATCTTACAATAAATATCCAAATTTAAATCCGAGTTCAAATCAAAATAATATGATAAATTCACCTTATCATTTTTCATCTCAATAAAAAGATGATTTTCTCTTTCTATAATTTCTTTTTCAGTACCCTCAAATAACTCAGTACTGTTATAATATATTTTATTTTTACCTTTATTTGTAAATATATATCCATTTTTAACTTTGCCATAAATTTCCAAATCTGTTACATTTATTCCAGAATAAACTATAGAGTCATTTTTATTATTATAAAAAATAGTTTCTTTATTAGAATTTAAATCTCTTTTAAAATTTGTAATTCTAATACTCTCATTATTTGATGAAAGTATATTTTCAAAATAATTATGATATCGATTTAATAATCCTTTAATTTCATTTATTCCATTAAAATTATCTGCATTTAATTCTGAATTTATAAATACAGGAGTTTTTTCACTTAGCAAAAGTCCATTATAGGAGAGATAAGTAATTCCTGTCGCATCATGAATGTAAATTCTTGCAGGTTTTTTTTCATTAAATATTAAAGAGTATTTTTTTATAAAAGAATTTTCTTTATGAAAAATAACAAATTCATTCCCAACAAATTTTGCGGATTCAAATTTTGAATTGATATGAATATGCCAATCATCCGTTTCCATTGGATTGATTTTATATTTAGCACCCTCTCCCGTATATATATGAAAGGAATTTTTTTCATTTTGATTTGTGTTTTCAACATTGAAAATATAGTTTAATTTATTTCTGGCATAATCTGGAATTTCGGGAGTTAAAAAGTATATATTTTGATTATTTGAATTTAATTTTATCTTAATGTCTGTATTATGATGAATAAAATTTAATCCACCAACTGAACGATCTCCTAATCCATGCATAAATGTATACCTGAATATAAATTTTGCATTATTTTGAATTTTATCTACTGATGAAAACTCGCTATCATTACGACTGATATTAAATGGAGTAGACATAAAACTATATTCTATTAAATTTTGTATTTGATTTGGTAGAATAATTCTTTGAATTTTATTGAAATTGAATGTTTTCTCTTTTGGAATACCCAAAGCTTCTCTTAATTTTACTCTTTCCCCTGTATCTCTAATTAACGTAGGATTGGGATTAAAAGCATGATAAAAATATTTCCCATTTTCATGCCTTGAAATGGGATAGGTAACATGATCTCCAAACACTATTTTATATTTATTTTGAGTTGTTAAATCAATTTCTTCAATAACAACATTTAAAGAATTTCTTTGCAATTCATTATTTATTTTCTTAAAATCTTTATGGGCTAAAGTTAAAACAGTATTGTTTGTATCTGGAAAATAATTCTCTGCATTAACAATAATGCCATGATCTTTCTCATAATCTCTAAAATAGTTTGCAAATTTTTTGGTATCATCAATATTACGTCCTACTATTTCAGAATAGGAACTTATTCCTACAGCCAATCCACCAAATACTTCTCCAATTCCACTTAAAAATACCCCACCCGCGGATTCGCCTAACAAAAGACCTCCTGTCATAAAACCAAGTGAGGCACCGTCAAGAGCAAGTTGTGTTCCATACTTAGCTGTCTCCGCAGTTGTTTTTGCTAAATATAATTCAGTTGCATCAAATGCAACGTTTAATATATTTAGTCCTGTGCCAAGGACAGAAGAAATTTTTGAAAATGTTTGAAGTGAGTTTATATTTTTAAATTCACTGCTTTTTAACAATTGAATAACTTGTGCTACTTTAGCTCCACTTTCTATAACATCAAGAGAAAGTTGTGTTAAATTTGTATAAATATGAACTTTTACTATTTCATCTAACACGGAATTTGAGTTTAAAGAATTATTGTCATTATTATTTTTACTAAAATAATCAATAATATTTTTAATTAAATAAGCATGAGATAAACTTAGTGATGGCCTAGATATGTTGAAGTGGGGGTCACCAGACACCATATCCCTATAAAATAATTTACTTTGACTGTCTAATAAATCTTTAAATTTATTTAAATTATTAAGATCTGTTTCATTCATATGAGATAAATACTTATTATAGATATTTTGTCTTTTATTATTATAAACTGTAATTTTTTTATTTAGGATATCGAGCGAATGAAGAACTGGTTTTTCATTTTCATTAAAATTCATTTTATTTAAAGATTCTTCAAATAATTTCGAAGAACGATTTGCTTCTAGTAGAATTTTATCTTTTCTTAATTGCGTTTCTTTTTCAAACAAACTTTTTGCTAATTGAATAAATGAATTTGTTGTTAAATTATGATATTTATTAAGTAGGATTTCTAATTGCTTTAAAGAAAGAATGGCTCTATCAAAGTCTTCAAAAGCAAAGTCATCTTTTGAAATTGTAATTTCATTTAAATTTTTATAAAAATCATAAAATTCATCTTCTGTTAATATTTTATTAAAATTCTTTTGATCACTCTCTAATTGAGTCAAATTTTGTTGACTAGTATCGACTCCTTTTTTATGAAGCTCATTTACTATTTTATGAGGATCTTCAACCTCGAGTTTTTTCATTTCATAATTATAATCATCAATTAAATAATTAAAGTCAGCTAAATGTTTTGTTTTTTTTGAAAATATATCATGAATAATTCCATTAAAATTTCTTAATTTTTCAAAATGAGTTTTATTTTTATTTAAATTTAATATACCTCTACTTAAAGTAATATACTCACCTAAGTTATTTCTAATTATAAACAAGCGATTATCAATATTATTTTTATAATATAACCCAAAACCTTGTGGAAACAGCTCTTCACCAGTAGTTGTAATTTTTAATAAATCATTTCTTACAATGACCATTTTAGTTTCAATGTTACTTCTATTTAATTCCTCTAGTAGTACTTTCGCAAAATTTTCAATTTCTACAGTTTCGTTTGGATTATTATTTGGATTACAACTTAGAATATTAATGTATTCTATTTTATTATTCAAAGAAAATAAATCTATTAATTTAGTTGAAATTTGTCTTGACGAAAAATGATTTATAAATAAAGCTCCATTCGTAATATTTGCATTTCCAATAATATGTAAATTTACTTTATTAGAAATATCAATTCTTTTATTTTCAATATAACTTATTACTGAATATTTTTCATTATTTATTTTAAATTTATTTTCATAATATTTAATCGCTTTTAGAGTGTTATTATCATATCCTATTTTTAAAATAATATTTTCATTTGGCTGTTCCTCAAAATTTTCAAGAATCCAAGAAGATTTTTTATCTTCTTCTGTATGACGATTATATAGATTGTTATAATCGTCATAATGTGTTAGAAAATTTAAACTTTCATGCTTTATATTTAGCTCTTTAAACAAATTTTCGTAAACCATTGGACCCGAGACATGTACGGTAACAGTAGCATCTGGAGTAATTGAGTCATATCTATACTTAAAAATACTCAAATCATAATTATGATTAAATTCTTTTGTTTTTTTATTAAATACATCTGAAATATCATGATTATAAGGATAACGAAATTTTGGATTATTGATTTCAAATTTGTTTAACTCTTTGTAATTTTTTTTAATTTTTTCAATTAATAAATTAATAACATCAGAATTTGATTCTTTTTCATGAGTAATAATTACATTATTATTTTTAAAAGAAGTTTTTATTTCTTGTGGTCTTGTATAAGTACTATCAATTGAATTTAAAATTTCTGATAAATTTTTATTTTCCTTAAAATATAAAAAATGTTCCGTCATTTTCAATTTGAAGTCTTGCATTCCATAGGCTTGAATGGAATCAATCAATTTAAATAATTTAACTTTATTGACATCACTAAATTTTCTTGAAGGGAGTAAATCTAAATTTTGATTAAATAATTCTTCATAATAAGCGTATGATATTTGTTTGAAATGGCTATTAAAAAAATTCCTAACTGCTTTAGAATCTATCTCTAACAATTCATTCATTATCTTTATTGGCGGCAGAACATCTACATCTAGATACATTCCTCCATATTTGCTTAATATCTCTAATCGCACACTATCGGAAGCTGCAGCAAAATTTCCTCGTAAATTGAGTTCTTGATGATATGCGTCTTTTAATCTCCAATCTATTTTTTCATCCGCTATATTACTAACCTCAACATTTGGGTTTTTAGTGACTAAGTCCAAAGTACTAGTTGTAAAATCATTTAATAAAATCATTGCACTGCTATTTCTTCTACTATTTTTATGAACCAAAAATTCATTCAAAAAATTTTCTCTTATTTCATTTAATGATATTTTAGGAATTTCATTCGATTTTTCATAAATATATTCGTTCATTTTATTTTGTAATTTAATTAATTCCTCGGAATATAATGATTGATAGTTTTCTTGATTTTTCTTATCAATTAAAAAATTAGACAAATATTCTCGCATTTTTTTATTCACATCATAATTATTTAAATGATCAGAATCATACCATATTTTAATATTGTGGTCTGGATTTAATTTTGCCCAAAGAGTGATATATTCTTTTTGAATATTTCCTAATTTTCCGCCAAGCCAAATAAAATGTATCAATTTAGGAACTCTTTTAGAAGTCCTTCTATTTAATCTTTTACAATAATCAAGCAATCTATCATAATTTATTTTATATTCACTATCGATATCTAAAGCATAAGGCATTGGTAATTTTTTAACGAGCTCTATTAAAGTTTGATATTTAATTTCATTTGTCCAGGAGTCTTGATATTTTTTAAATTCAGATAATAAACTTATGTCAATATTATATAATTTACTATTTAAAATAGTCTTTTCAAAATCCTGAATAAACTTATATTCAATATAAAAATCTTTTGTACTTTTATTTGATTTTGAAGAAGCCTTTGAAAATTTTTTCTTTAAAGAATAATTTTCTTGTAAATTTATTTCAGAATTTTTTTCTAAATTTATTGTCTCTTTTTGATTTTTACAACCCATAATATCAAAAAGAATTAAAACAATACAAATAACTCTAACATATTTTTTTATTAAAAAATATTTCATTGATAATTTCCCTATTTTTATCTTATTTATAAATTAACCTAAGTGGTTAGGAAAACTCCTAATACCTTGTTTTTATCTTCTCGTATAGGCCTAATTATAAATATTATTTAAAACATATGATTTTTTTGGTATTTATATGATGAGAAATTTTATAAAAAATGGATTAATGAGTTATGCCTGATTTTTTCTTATTTAAATAAGATAATTAAATTATTTTTAAAAAAATACAATTTAATTCTTAAATTTCATTAATGTAAAATAAATAATAATATTAGCTTATTTGTTTTTTTAAATTATTATATTTATGAGCAATGATTGTTACAAACATGCCAAGCAAGTCTGGTAAAATTTCAAAATTGGAGAATTGGTCTTCTTTTAATTGTTCCATTGTTTTTTGAATGCTTCTTCTTGCTTGAAACTCAACTTCTAATATATCCTGAAAAATAATTTTTTGGATATTAAGATCTTCTTGATTTATTAAATTCATATTCAAACTAGACTCGTTTGATTCCATTGGGGTTGGAGTTATCGTACTAACAATAAGAACATCAGAATTTTTTAAAGATTCATAAAATTTTTCATACAATGATATCATTTTATTATCATCTTGCTCATAAATATTTAATCCATTGCTCACTAAAAGATCAAACTCTTTATTAAATCAATCTTCCAAGGGTCTACTTAATAAAACTCACAATATTGTTGCAGTCCCATTATTAAAGCATTTGCTTTAGCTTGTTCTAACGCAATTTAGTCTAAATCCAATCCTATAAATTTAAAATTCTCAACACCCGTGCAGTCCAATAAAAGAAAATCGGACATAAGACCACATGGTAATGAAGCAAAACAAGCGCCATTTTTTAAATATTTTTGAATGGTTTACCTAAAAATTTGATAACTTTCTTGAGTCGCGCGACCTAATGGACTTTTTTCAAGAACAAATAATTCAAATAAATTCGTTGGTATGATTTTACCTTGTTTCTTATAATCAGGATAGGAGCAAACATATTCTGTCCAATAAGCATTAAACCCTTTGCGCTCAATGCCCCAGTTCACTTTTAATAAGCTCTTCAAAAATTTGATTTACTTTAATTTTATATTCTATGTTTTCTAAAATGGGGAGTGAAAATAAATCTCTTTTCAATTGAATTAAATGATCCATACTAAAATTTGAACTTTTATGAGAAATAATATTCATATGATCTCCATTTTAAATATAATATGAATTCATTTATTCCAAAATAATTGATAGTTTATAGTGGAATAATCACTTCAGATAATTTCCAATCTAGACCGCTTCTTAATAAAATGAAATCAATATTTTTATCTTTTTCTTTTAGTGTAATTTTAAACTTATTTAATGAAATATACTTAGTAGAAATGTTTTCAAGATCATTTGATAATGTATTTCCACTTGTTTCCTTTTTTGTATGATTTTGCTTTTGGTTTCGGTTTGATAAAAAATGAGATATCCCTGCAGGAGTCAGATACATATCTAATACTTTTTCCATCATAAATCCCCCAAATACAGCTCCCATCCCTCCAAATAAATCCTTTTTCTCTGATTTAGATTCGGCCATTAATTTTGCATTCATTTGATCTTTAAAACTACTTTTTAATTTTACAATATCGATATGCTCCATAAGCTCCTGAGGATCATTATTTATGATTGAATTTTTTATTTTATTTATTGTCAAATAGGGTCCAGCATATATATAACCAAGTATTGCTATAATAAAAATACCAAATAGAATTTTATATTTTTTCATTTATCCTCCCATAAAAAGTGAATTTAAAATTAATGAATGTTATCATTTGATTCTGATAAATGCAAAATTAAATTTCATCGTATTTTAAATTTGCCAATTGCTCTTTCCAATGCCGTATTCAATTTTTTGTCTCCTAATTTTTCAAGCACTCTTAATTCGTTTTAGGATATTTTAATGCGCCAAATTGACTTAAGGTATCTCGATATTTTAACCACGCTCTTTCTAAAGAGATAAATCCTTTTTTTGTATAAGTGGTTCCCAATGGAATTTTTTGCTTAATAACTTGAAAATAAAAAAATAATCTTTTAAACACGTTTGGAATTTTCCTTTAATTCTCATTATATTCAGATTTATTAAGTAATTTTTCTAAGTCTAATATATGGTGAATTCCTACATTTTTAAATCCTAAATTTGGTAGTGTATACTTACTTAGGGTATTATTTACATTTGTCTGCAAAAAGATTTCTTTATTTTTGGTTTTATTTAATAATAAATTCAATAATTTTTTTGAAATTCCTTTATTTTGATATTCTTCTAAAATCCCAAGATTAAATAAAAATATTTTATCTTTATCAAACTCAATTGAAGTAATTGCTCCAATAGTTTTATCATTATAGATACAAAAATAGGAATTTGTATTAAAATTTTTACTTGTATCAATTAAAAGATTTGCTAGCTTATTTATTTCTAAAGAACCAATTTTAAAAATTTTATTTATAAAATCTGTAAATAAAAAAGAATCATCTATTTTGACTAAATGATATTCATTTGAAATAGAAATATCACTGCTTGGCGAAGTATTGTTCAAATACATATAACAGCCATGATAAACGGAAAATTCTTTGTATAATTCACTACAGCTAAGTATGTATCCTTTTGTCCCTTTTTTCTGAAATTTTTCCGATATTTTTTTTAAATTTTTAGGATTAAACTCACTACTATTTTCAAATTGAAAAAATGTATTCCAAAGAAACATATTTGGGCATTCACAATCATAATAATAAATATATTTATCTTCAAATATTTCATTTGGAATATACTTCATAGAAAATTTATGATAATATTTTACGACGTCTGATTGTTTTATTTCTTTATTCATATTTAAATTTTCCTAAATAAAAATAACAAAAAAGGATGCATTAAAAAAAATGATTTATAATAAAAAGAATAAAATGTCAATTTAATAATCTTATTTCATATAACTTCTTATTAATGATTTTTTTTAGATGCCCAAATAAAAAAAGAAGAGTGTTCATATTTTATAAGAAATGAGTTGACCATAAAAAAATGTTTTATTATAAATTAAATATTATAATTCTTATTAAAGGAAGTAAAATGGATTGCTTAGAAAATTTAATAAAAACAAATAAAATTAAACTCTTCATATTTGATTGTGATGGAACCCTCATGGATACATTATACTCTCACTACAATTCCTGGAATGAAACATACGATTCTTTAAACTATACTTTTAGTTTGTAAACAAGAGTTTGTAAATTATTATACGGGAACAAGTGGTGACGAATTGATATCTATTATAAATAAACGTCTAAATTATAATCTAAATATTAAAGATGTTCATAATCTTAAAAATAATATTTTTATGGAAAAATATTTAAAAAAAGTTCAACCTATAAAAAAAACACTTAATATTATTAAAAAATATCACAGAGTTTTTCCTTTTATTTTAGCCTCTGGTGGAGAAAAGCTTATTGTCCATAAACTTCTTGACTTAAATAATTTATCTCATTATTTTGTAGATATTATTTCCATTAGCGATGTTAATTTAGGTAAACCTGCACCCGATTTATTTCATACTGCTTCTAATAGAATGCAAATTTCTCCTGAAAACTGTTTGGTTTTTGAAGATGCTGAAACCGGATTTCAAGCAGCAAAAAATGCAAATATGAAATATATAGATATCAATAGTTTTAATTTGTTTATTTAATTTCATGCTCTAATATTTTAATTTTGTATCTTTCTTATTTGCTAATTTAATTAATTCTTAAAGAAAAAATTAAATTTATATTTTACCCAAAAAAATCTTAGAAAAACTCCACTTATTTTTTTATTCAAGACTGTACCTTTCAATTTTAGTTTTATTGTTTTTAACAATGACATCCACTATGGAAAATGACATGTCAACTGCTGATGATGAAAAAATGGATTTGCTATTTATTTAATCGACTAAATTAAACAGGAGATTCAGTAAAAAAATTCAATGATGAATTTTTTAATTTTTTATAGATTTATTAATAGAAATTTATTTAATTTACTCACCCCTTTAAGAATATTTAGTTATTTATTTTCTCCAATTTTTTTGAAAGGACAAAACAATGTTAAGATAACAATTATTTAAAAAATATAGATGTATAAAGACATAAAATACTTATGTTTTTATTAAAATTTTTTATTTATTATTTGACATTTTTAATTTATTAAAATAATATTAAATTCTGAATATTTGGTTATTTGGAGTAATATCAATTATAAGTCATAAAATAATCTGATATATAATAGACACTAAGAATTTTATTTATATTTTATATTAAAAGTGCACATAAAAACTTAAAATATTTTTAATATGTATCATAATAACTATTTTGAAAATTAATAGTAAAGGAGAAATATTATGGAAAAACTAAAAGAAGAGGTTATCACTCTTAATTTTGGCGGATGTGTAAAAGATGGAAAAGAAGGTAAAGACGGCAAGGATGCTGATTTTATACAAATGTCACAAATTCTCGAGTTAGAATATGAAGAAAATGATTTTAATTTCTAACATTATATAAAAAAAAGGAGGGGGTTACGAAAAATATTCTTGTATATAGCAATGAAAATGAATCTATTTCACAAGTACTTTTGTCACATCCACTTTTACAAAAATTTCATATTATACCTATTTCTCTCTCTCAGCTACTTGGTAACATGGAAATATTTGATCAAATAGTGGATGGTAAACCAAAAATATCTTGGAAATTTTCTTCAGGAAAAATTATTACAAATGATAATAATACTCTCCTTATTAATAGAGTAACAGAATTTCCATCCTCTTTATTTTCAGATTTTCATCCCGATGATCAAAAGTATGCAATGACAGAATTCTATGCTTATTTGACATTTTCTCTTTACTCTTTCCCTAATAAGACCGCTTATCCTGGCTCTTATGGACTTGCAGGGAATCAATTTCCACTCCCTTATCAATGGAAAAAAGCAAAAGAGAGCGGTTTGCTTACGCCCGAATTTTACCTTGGTGCTATTCAATATTGTCCCTATACAGAAAAAAATAAAAATATCGTATACACTTCAATATATAATTATTACAATTGGAAACCCTCTCAACCTCAATTAGATGATAAATATATTTTTTGCTTTGAATGTCCCAATGGTCATCCTTATCTTTTACTTACAATTGGAAATCAAACTTCAATCACACCTTTAAGTAACGCTGAAGTAGATATAAATGTATCCTTTCTCGAAGAATACGCTAGAAAAATATCATTTATATTTAATCATTCTATTACTGAGACACTTATATTTATTAACGATAATAAGATTACATTTGGGATGACTTCGATTGTGCCTAAACGTTTTTCACAAAATAAAAACAACATCGAAATGCTCATTCATTTTCTTAACGAGGCTTCATGGTCTTAATAGAAAAAAAATACTTATTTTTTATTTCTACTCTTATTGCGCTGCAATTTATTGCTACTTCTTCTACATTGTTGATAAGTGGAAAAATGATAGATGCAATTTCTACACAGAATAATATTATCTATTCTATTATTCTTTATGCTACTATCTCCATATTTCTTCAGACATCTGCAGTTATTTTAGATATATTTCAAAATTATATACGTAGAAATATCATTGCAGAACATTTTTATAAAAATTGGGTAAATAATTTCCCCAAAAACATATTTCGAATTTTCACAATTAATTCTCAATCCTTTTATGAAGTTCATACTAAAATAATCCCACAAATTATTGATTTAAAAATGCAAATAACCGCTAAAATGACTTTAGTATTATCTATTTATATTTTAATTATATATAAGTCAATTGACAACAATTTTTTCTGGGGATTCTTATTTATTCCAATCATCTCTATTATAGGTTCATTTTCATCTTCCTATAAATCTATTAATTTTAAAAATTCTATTCAAAAAGAGAATTTATCTCAAATTAATATTTCAAAGTGGATTCATTCATATTTTAAAGGATTTAGTGAAATTAACTTTAATTGGAATTTATGGAAAAGCAATACGTTACCTGAAAAAATAGCGCACAGTCATAAAAGTATTCTTTTGGAAAATAATAAAATTATATTTTTACGTTCATTATATAACTTTGCAATGATTGATTTTCCATATATTATTTGTCATTCAGGAACTGTATTAGCAGCATTTTATGGCAAAATAACAATTGGTGATGCAATTGTGTGGTGGGGATTATCTCATTATTTAGTGACTGCTTCACTAAGTTTGCGTGATATTAAGACTCATAACATCACAAAAAATGCACTTACAGAAAATTTTTTTGATATTCAAAAAAATTTTCTCATACCTCAATTAAATCGATCAACTAATACTCAGGAAAAAGAGATTCAATTACTTGATCAAACAAAAATTTCTCTCAAAACAGAACCTGGTTTTGTTATAATTGACGCTAAAAATGGTTCTGGTAAATCTACTTTTTTAGACTCTATTACAGGATTAAATAATAATTTTTTTAATTGGACTTATGAAATAATTTTTCAGCAAAGAAATTTTTTTCAAAATTTTATCAAAATAATTGATAAAAATCCTGTTGTATTCGAAAATATTAAAACTCTTGATCAACAAATTCTTGGTCCAATAAATTGCAATAAGGCGTGGTTAGAAAAAGCAAAAGAAAATTCCTCTGTGTTTTTATCTCCTGAATTAGCTCATTGGTGGAATATAAAGTTTGAAAATTTTCATAATATCATTTCTATTAGATGGGCTAACTCATCAACTCAAGAGATTTCATCTGGTGAATCAGTGATTCTTTCTATCGCACGCTTATGGTGTAGTTGGGATTGTAATGTAAAACTTATTATTATTGATGAAAGCCTATCTCCTTTAGATCAAGAGACAAAAATTAAGCTTCTAGAAATGCTAAAAGAACTGAGCACTAAGTGTACTATATATTTGGTTACACATGAACAACACATAAAAGAATTATTATATGACAAAGTTTAAAATCTTATTTGGTATTTTTTTATTTTTATTTTTAATTAGTTACACCAATTCTCAACATAACGAAAAAATATTTAGATTCTCTCACTATTCTTTTAAATGGATTCCTTTTTTATCAAATAAATGGATTTTATCAACAAGAAACTGTTGGAATAAAAATAATTATCCTCTTTATAAGGATAAACAACCTGAAATTCGTTTCATGAAACATGCACCCAATGAATGTCAATCTCCAGAATATCCTATAATTTATATTGAAGATATAGAAGCTACTCATTGGATCCAAATTGTAAATGTTAATATAAAGCCTCCACATAATAAATCCAGCTTACAAATTGATCAATGGGTTTTTGTTGATGTCTCTGAAGATTTTAATAAATCAAAAATACCTTTTTATTATACATTAACACCAAATAATAAATTTTGGGACAATCCTGGCTGGAACTATTTTATCAATCCCTTCAAAAAAGAGAATTTAAATTGGCAAGCTATAACATTTTCTGTTTCAGTTAAAGATAATTTTGTTACTCCTAGATTTGCATTTTCATGGGGATATAAAATTGATTATCAAAATGTACTAATAAATGCTGTTAATCCAAAACAAATTGATATTTTGATTTGGGAAAAATATCGTTCTTATTTCAATACTCAATATCCTCAATGGATATTTAAAAAAATAATGGAGAAGAAAGAATGAAAATGAATGAGGAAAAAATATACAAACGAACATTCATTCCGCCTCAATTTCGCCCTAATATAAATGCTTTTAAACTTGAAAAAAATAATGAAAATATAAATGAAGATATTCCTGATGTTGAAAGAATATTTTCATCATGTAGCACTACTCCTCTGGTTATTAGCTCTCGACATGATAGTACTATGAATGAATTTATCCGTTATTATTCTAAAAAAGAACAAAATATAATTCATATATATCTTGAAGAAATAAACAAAAATTGGGATTTCTATTTTGCAAACGGAATTTTTACTATTGTTTTCAAAAAAAACATTAAAATTATACCAAAGGCAATTTATTATCGTGCTTGTGAATTTAGTTTTGATACAAAAATTGGAAAAAAAATTCAGCTTCTGAATGAATCTCTGGAATGGGTTACCAATTTTATTGGTCAAAAAAAAGAAAATAGCTTTAATGCTTCAAAACCATGTCAACAAATTTTGACACTCCAGAATATCATCGATAATAATAAAAATTTTCCAATAAAAACACCAGAAACAATAATTGTTAAAAGTGTTAAGATTCCCTCAAAATATTTTAATCACTCCATCATTAAATCAATATCAAGTATACGTTCTATTGTTGTTGACGAGTCTATTTATGAAAAATGGGATGAAAATAATCTTTTCTCAATACCTATTATGATTCAAGAAAGAATTGATGGTAAAGACATTCGCATACATGTATTAAATACGGAATGCTGGCCAATTATTGTTGTCAATAAAAAAAATGTAGATTATCGTTATAATTGTACTTCGAGCGATTTAAAAGAATATGATGCCCCAAAAGAGCTCATTAAATTTTCAATAAGCATATCGAAAAAAGAAAATAATGCTCTGATTGGCGTTGATTTTATATTTTATGAAAATAATTATTTTTGTTTAGAATCAAATCCTGGTCCTGGATGGAACTGGTTTGATAAAACTTTCACATCTGGTAAAGGAACAATTAAAGAATGTCTTTATCAATTTCTAATCAAAGAAGTTACTCCTCAATAATAACTCCAATTTACCTTCTTAGCACTTCTCAAGATGAAGCGCCTTTGGGATATTTTCTCCAAGGTTTATTGGCTGCAGAATCTCTAGGAAATGGCAAATTTATCCCAATTGGAAATATTGCAACTTCTCTTTCCAATAGCTTTTTAGTTGCAATAAGGGCTTTTTGTCATAATTTTCCTCGCTATTCATACCAATTAAAATCAATAGATTTCTATTTTGATTGTGATCTTCCTCAATTTCGTGTTGGGGAAGATCGCTCTTCATCTTTATCTTTTATTATTGGATTATTAAATATATTACGATCTTTAAATGGCCTTCCTCAATATACTTCTTATGCAGCAACAGGAATATTATCTCTTGACGGAACAATAAGTAATGTTACTTATTTGAAGGAGAAAGAAAAAGCAGCTTTTTCAAAAATTTTTATTTCTCATTTCATCTCTCCTAAACAATATAGTCATATTATTGAAATGATCGACACAGATCTTAATTTAAAAATAAATATTTAGAAGTTACAAAATGTATTTAAACATTCTAGGTATTGATCAGTGTATCAGAGATGTCAGCATTTTGAATCTGTTATATAACCAATTTTCCATCAAATTTGAATTGATTACCTCTTTTCTTAGTGACATATTTCCTTATTAATAAGCTCTAATCAAGTTAATTCAACTTTATTGTCAGATCAATTTAAAACTATTGCAAATAAAATTAATATTACTTTTAAGTCTATTTCTTCTCTCCACAAATTCTAAAAATCTGTTCACAAAATTCTTTATATGATTTAGATTTATTTTGTTTCCAATTTTCAGAAAAATAGGGGATAATACTTTTTGCCCATAAGGGTTTATCAATTCTATCTTGCTTAAGTACTTTTTCTAATAAAAACTCCCAAGTTCCATTTTCATTATCTGAGTATTTATTTAAAATAGTAATATTTGCACATGGAAAGGCTTTTTTAATTGCGATTGCATCGCCTAGAAAATAGGCTTATGTTTCATGAACAGCATTACAAAATTCAACCGTCGTTTTTTGAATATTACATTCCGATAATACATTTTTTAATTTCTTTAGAAATTCATTTAATATATTTTGATCACTAGAATCTAAATCAATTAAATAAACAACTCGATCTGTTTCCGGATTTAATGCTTTTTCATATGCTTTTAAGTCCCCATATCTGAACATCTTTTGATCTGAGAATACCCTTTTTCATTTTTACTAATAAACCAAACTTGATTTGGTAAAAAAGAATTCACAAGATGTGTTGAATGAGTTGTAATACAGATTTGTGATTTCCCTCTATTTGCATAATCTAAAAATTGAGTTCCAAGCTCTTCCAATAGTTTATGGTACAAACCATTTTCTGGTTCTTCTATTACAATAAAAGAATAAGTTTCTGGTTCTTCTATTACAATAAAAGAATAAGGCTCTGGATCTTCCAATAATAAAAGATAAGAAAATATTTTTAAAGTACCATCTGACATTGCATTTTGATAAAAAGGATCTTTATATCCAGCCTCATTAAATTGAATTAATATTCTATTATCTTTACTTAGTTCATGCTTTATCGATTTAATTCCAGGTACTTTCTCTGATAAGCTTTGTAAAACTTTTTTAAACCCTTGTTTATTTTTCCTATCAAGATATTGAATATAGTTTCCTAAATTACTCCCCGTCCGATCCAAATGTTTATGCGCACCTTGAGTAGGTAAACTTCGAGCAGCTTCAGCAACAAAATAAGATAAATACCAATTTTCTAGGTATTCGCATAATCCGACAATTCGAGGATGGTTTGCTAAGGTTCCAAAGGTTTTAATGCCAAGATAATTTTGATCTGTAAGCTCAATTTTAGGTTTTCGAGTACTTAACTTACTATCTTCATTTGTTGATGAAAGCTTATCTCCTTCCCAAACGTTACCTTTCCCATCTTTTATAGATAGAAATTGGAAAGGTTGACCATATTGTTGTTTCTCTTTTTTCCTTTGTAAAAGTTCTTCTTCAACAACATAAGGAATTCCATTTTTTTCATTTATTGAAAATTTGTAAGTAATTGGAGATGAATCTTTATTTTGCAGAAAATATAATTGAAAACGTATAGGATCTTTTTTATTTTGAGTCCTCAAATTATTAAACCCGCCTCGATGTGATTTATCACAAGCGGATTCAACTCCTTCTTTTAGACAATCTGAAATAAAAGCAAATACATCAAGCAAAGAAGATTTGCCACTTCCATTTGCTCCTATAAAACAGCATAGAGGAGGCAAAGGCTCAGCATCACCTTTACTAAAAACCAATTTGTCCTAATGTTATATCTTCTAATGATTTAAAATTTTCTATTTTGATACCTAGGAGACTTGGCATCCTATGTTCCTTTAAAAATCAAAGTTATATTTTAGGATATATTAAAATATCCTATCTATTTTTCATACCAATTACTTATTTTAAATACAATTCTTCATCTAACAAAATACTTTTACTTTCAAAAACAAGAACTTTCAGATATTTATATAAAGTTTTTGATTTGTATGGAAGAAGGAAATTATAATTTATGAAAAAAAATCGAAGCACAGTCATATTGAAAGATAAAGACGAAATCAAAAAAGCAGAAGAATTTTTGAATGACGGATATCAAGAAAAATGGGAAAAGAAAGAGCTAGGGAAAAGCCTAGAACATGCGATTGGAGAAAAAGTTTTAAAAACTAATCCACTTTTCACAAAATAATTATTTCCTGTTGTGAAGTAAAAATAAACTTTCATAAAGGAGAATCTATGATTATTGAAAAAAATGGCAAACCATTTGCAGTCCCTCCGTTTCATTATGAATCCGCGTTACTTAAAGTAAAAGCCGCTGAAGATGCATGGAACTCAAAAGATCCCGAGAGAGTGGCATTAGCATATACAGAAAACTCGGAATGGCGAAATCGCAGCGAGTTTTTCATAGGGCGCAATGCAATCAAAGAATTTTTAATTCGCAAATGGAAAAAAGAAACTCAATATAAATTGATGAAGGAACTATGGGGTTTTATGGAAAATAGAATCTCTGTCCGATTTAAGTATGAATGGTTTGATAAGGAAAATTCAACATGGATGCGAACGCATGGGAATGAACATTGGGAATTTAATTCGGAAGGTCTTATGACCAGGAGAGACATGAGTGCAAATGATTATAAAATTAAAGAAACAGACAGACGTCTTTAATAGAAATTTATTACTTATCATTGTTTATACAATGATAATCATTTTCAAAGCTTCTCCTTCTAAAACTTGAAACTCTGCTTTTTCTCTTCTATTGTAACTTTGCTACTGTCCCTATTTTTTTAAAGTATTTACCGTTGAAAGTAACACAAGGAGCAATCCTAATTTTCTTTTATTTTAAGAAAGGATAAGGTTTTTCTATGACGTTGCGCATTAATTCTATCGCACCTAATTTCACGGCACAAACGACACACGGCTTGATCGATTTTCATGAGTGGATCGAAAATCAATGGGTGATTTTATTTTCACATCCCAAAGATTTCACACCGGTATGCACCACAGAATTAGGCTACATGGCGAAAATTGAATCTGAATTTACAAAACGAAACACCAAGCTAATAGCTTTATCAATTGATTCTGTTGAGGATCATAACCGATGGCTTAAAGATATTGAACAAACACAAGGAGCAAAAGTAAATTATCCAATTATTGCCGATACGAATTTATTAATATCGAAGCTCTATAATATGCTCCCCGCTGAAGAAGAAACAGGTTCTTTGCAAAATAGAACTCCTGCATCAAATGCCACAGTTCGTTCGGTATTTATATTTAGCCCCGATAAACGGATTCAATTAATGTTAACTTATCCTATGACGACAGGCCGTAACTTTAACGAAATTTTACGTGCATTAGATTCTATGCAATTAACAGCTAAACACAAAGTAGCAACACCAGCAAATTGGCAACCTGGACAAGATGTGATTATCTCAAATTCTGTTAGTGATGCTCAAGCAAAAGAACTTTATCCTGAAGGCTGGAACGCGCCCTGTTCTTATTTACGGTTCGTTAAACAACCAGCTCCTTTGTAAGATAAAGTAATTAATTATATTTAAACTTGAATTTAAAATCACTAAATTTAAAAAATAATATAAAATTATCACCCTCAAAAAAAATTCTTTTATTTTAACTGAATTAAAATAATCTAAATCCAATGATAAATATAAATATTTAGGACTTATACGCTTATAATTTTGATTCAAACCTAAACTAATTTGCATTTTATTTTTAAATATATAAATTTTCTAATTATTTATCGTTATTGTATTTTCATTTTTATTAATTTCTACTTAAAATTTTCTAGAAATTGATTCTGAATAAGAATATTGACAGAATTTTTTCATTTAATATATCAAAATATATTTATTCATATTATTTTCATTACTAGCATATTTTAAATAAAAAATGAGTAAAAACTACAAATAGTATTATAAAATATTTTCTCATTTTTTCTCATTTTTTAAATTTATTTTAAATATCTTTTTTTCAGATTCAGCATATCCTGGCAAAGGAGCAACAATTCCATATCTCTTTGTTTTATTGAATTGACCATAAAAAGAATATTCAAATTCAATATCACCAGTAATTTTGTAACAAATCATATGCTGAATTTTCTTACAATTTACTGAAAAATCCAACCCTTTTATTTTTTAGTTGAAATATAATAACCTTGTTCAAAAAAACTATCGTGTTTGTTTATTGAATCAGGGGATATACCAATTGTAAAAATATCACCAATATTGAAATTTTCAGTCTCATTATTTGGATAAATAAACAATTCAGATTCGTTTACTCTTCTATCTGCTTCTGCTTGACTTTTAACTTCTTTTCCACACGAAGCAAAGAAGATGAGAAAAAAAGAGATATATATTTTATTTTGCTTCATTTAAATTCCAATTTCAGATGTTTTAGACAACGTTAAATCTGACATAAATTCATGTATTCCAAAACCTTTTATAATATGCAGATTATGCATTCATATTAAAAGAGAGGGAGATAGCTGCCATAGATAAAATTGTTTTAAAATTCACGAACAGATCCTCATAATTAAAAGTTATAATAAACACAGTCTTTTTATTCACGATTATTTAATTTAACAAATTTAATATTAATATTTTTTTTAATTATTTTTTTACCGAATTAATTAAAATATTTGAATCATTAATTTTAATTAAGAATGCCAAATATTTAAGAAAGTATTTGGTATGGTATAAAATAATTGGTAACTTTTGTTTTTTATTAATTCTTATTATAAATATCTAAAAATATATAACAATATTATGTGTATATAAAACAATCAATATTGATATATTTTTTATCACAAATTGACGATTTGCAATATTTTTATATTCCCATAATCAAGAAAATAAATCCTCAATTAAATGTTTTATTTTACAAATATTTTTCTAATTTTTAATTTATTTTATCAATTATATCGATGTATTTGCAACTTTTTTTTTGAAATTTGACTACATCTTTAAGCAATTCAAACTTTACATTTTTTATATCTAAATTCTCATAAACAATTTCACAAAGCTTCAAATTCTCGGTGTTCTTTAGGAAAAATAGTATAAAATTTTCCACTTTCTTTTAATTTATTTATTCCTTCAGCTAAATAATTATCTAATTCTTTTGATTTTACTTTATCATTAGATAAGATCATACTTATTGGCTTATAACTATATAAATTTGATTTAATTTTAGAATATTCTTTTTTATTTTTTGGATCTTTTAATACTTTATTAGCAATAAATTGAGTAAATATAATAGCATCAATTCTACCAGCCTGTAATTTTTTTAAGGCACATTCAAGACAAGTAAAATAGGTTATTGGAAATTTAAAAAAATTCTCATATGCTAATAAAGTTTGTACTTCTATCTTTTTTTGTTCTGCTAAAATGGCTATATTATCAATATTAATATGAGGCTTTTTAGATGAATTATAATAAATAACAATAGGAACATTAAATAGGAATGCTTTTTTTGCTATATTATATTTTTTTGGTGTTACTTCATTAATAACGATCGGTAAATGATAATCAACAGCACCCGTTTGGACATCATGAATAGATCTTGCATATGGCTGAACAGTGATTGTTGTTTTTGTTCCCATAACTTTATCTATAGCTTTAACAAAATCAATAAAAATTCCATGATTTTCATCAATAGCATAAAAAGGCAAATGCCCAATAGAAACTTTTAAATTTTTATCTAATGTGAATGATTTACTAACGAAAAATAATTGAATTATAAAAAAAGTAAAAGTAAGCAACAAAAACCTTTTTCTTTTTTTCATGAATTGAGCTCCTAAATAAAACCTTAAGATCATTTATTATCTTAACAAAAATTTATGATTAAATAAAATGTCAAATACTTTCGAATATATAAAGAATAATTTATTTTTTTATAAATTGATATTTTAGCATATTCTGATTCCTTGGTAAGACATAACAACACAATCTGCTATGGACCCCATTTGAGTTGACACATGATTAATGTGAATTTTGATACTGTATTGGACTCATCATTGCAAGCCCGGAATGGGGTGCATGATGATTATAATCATAAAACCATTCCTCTAAATGCTCTAAAACCCAATC
>RRZT011433132.1_pt1 | contig 77162 bp, 64 predicted proteins | sample 2165551 | NCBI WGS metagenome assembly RRZT01 (sample SAMN10456910, study PRJNA506462) | wastewater metagenome | biome: wastewater; feature: sludge; material: wastewater sludge; isolation source: wastewater sludge with Escherichia coli K12::gfp cells carrying plasmid... | place: USA: Moscow, Idaho... | reverse complement strand
TAAAAAGGACGTCATATTTTAAATCTAGGAGATTCATTTATTCTAAAAAGGACGTCATATTTAGAATGTAGGAGATTCATTTATTCTGAAAAGGGAGTCATTTTTAGAATATAGCGATTCATTTATTTTGAAAAGGGAGTCATTTTTAGAATATAGGATTTCATTTATTCTAAATATGAACTATTTTTTTGAATCTATGAGTTTCATTTATTCTAAATATGAACTCATAAAACCTTGTTAGGAGTTTCATTTATTCTGAAAAGGGAGTCATGTTTTGCTTAAATGAGATGGAATTGGCTAAAAAGGGGTTGATGTGGGTTAAAAATGAGATTATTTAGAGGTGTCATGGGTTCATCTTCATCGTAAAGAATTTGCTTGAAAGGTGAAATGAGTCCCTTTTCTGCGTAAATGAACTCATTTTAGGGGTAATTGTTAACGGCGCTTAGCAAATGAGTCTACTATTATTAAAAAATGCTTACATGTTGACCCTATATGAATTCGCTAGATTGTAAATATGACGTCATATTTACAATCTATGAGTTTCATTTATTTTAAATATGAAGTCATTTTTTGAATCTATGAGTTTCATTTATTTTAAAAAGGGAGTCATATTTAAAAAATAGGAGGTTCAAACACTTGATTTTTAGACTGTTTGCTTTGTCTGGGTTTTTGTAAAAGTGCTAATTAATAAGTTGCACAGTTTGTTAAGATAGTGGCATAGCACATTAGCATGAAGAGAAATGTGGCTGTTTGTTGAATTATATTACTGAGATTGGAGAAGTCTATAAAGAAAAGCATTAACAATATTTTGGTTTACGGTCGTTTTTCTATTATTCAACCAATGACTAGCTGCAATAGTAGTTTTGTTTTCAATGTGTGTTTTATAAAACAGCCGATAGTTTTTTTGTATAAATATTCATTCACAGCCAGTTATATAAAAAAATGGATTGTCTATTTACTAAACAATCCATTATTATATTAAAAGTTCCTACAGGCTAAAATATTGTAGTTTTATCTCCTTCTATTCCCCTGGTTGGCTCTAGGTGCTCTTGCTCTATTTTTGTTTCTATTAGCAAAAAACTCTTGTCTTCTTCTATTTTTCTCCTTTTCAAATGCTTGTTTTTCTCTAGCATTCATGGGGCGTTCGGTTTGTGGTAGTGGGTTGTTTTTTACAACCTCAATCTTTTGACCTATCAGTTTCTCAATGTCTTTTATGTAAGCATTTTCCTCTGGTTCGCAAATAGAGATAGATACTCCATCGTCGCCAGCTCTACCACAGCGACCAATGCGATGCACATAAGTTTCAGACTCGTTGGGTATATCGTAATTAATTACATAACCCAGCTTATCGATATCGATACCACGGGCAGCAATATCAGTAGCTACCAACACCCTTATATCGCCATCTTTAAATTGTTGCAAGGCTCTCTGTCTAGCATTTTGTGCTTTGTCGCCATGAATGGCTGCAGCAGTTATTTTCTCCTTTTTCAGGTTGCGTGTTATTCTATCTGCTCCATGCTTTGTTCTAGAAAAGAGTAGCACTTGGTCTATCTTTTTATTTTTGAGGATGTGGTTTAGCAAATCTCTCTTTGTATCCTTATTGGTATAGTAAAGATATTGCTGAATGGTGTCGGCTGTTGACGACACAGCGGCTACTTCTACTTTTACGGGATTGGTAAGTATTCTTCGCGATAGTTTTACAATGTTGTTGGGCATTGTGGCTGAGAAAAAGAGCGACTGACGCTTTGAGGGTAGCTTGGCAATAATTTTCTTAATATCGTTGATAAATCCCATGTCGAGCATGCGGTCGGCTTCGTCCAAAACAAAGTATTCAACATCGTTGAGCTTCACTATGCCTTGGTCCATCAAGTCGAGCAGCCTACCAGGAGTTGCCACTAATATATCTACTCCTCGCTGTATAGCACTTACTTGAGTGCCCTGTTTTACGCCACCAAATATAACCGTGGTTCTCAAGTCAGTATGTCTGCCATAGGTCGAAAAACTCTCCTCTATTTGAATGGCCAGTTCACGTGTAGGAGTAATGATAAGTGCATTTATCTTTCTCGGTTTGTTGCGTTGTTGACGATCGAGATAGAGGTGGTGTAAAATTGGTATTGCAAACGCTGCTGTTTTGCCTGTACCAGTTTGCGCACTTCCCAGCACGTCTCTTTTGTTTAATATATGTGGTATTGCTTCTTCCTGTATGGAGGTGGGAACCGAATATTTTTCTTCTTCAAGCGCCTTCAGTATGGGCTCTATAATTTTTAAATCTTTAAATTGCATTCATAATTGTTTAAATATCCCACATCCAAGATATTGTATAATGTTTTTTGTGGGACGGATGTATAATAAGGGTGTAAAGGTAGTCTATTTACAAGAGACTATGTTATAAAACATCTTTTGTTTTGATGTTATTGCTCTATTATAGGTTTTTTTGGGAGGTTTTGGGGGCATTGTTATCAATTCTATGGTGAGTGATGTGTTAAATGTGTGTGGTGGGGGAGTATCTGTAATAATATATTTATGAAGGTTGTCTGTTACTCTCATTCTTTTTACCTAATTTAGGGGCTGCAAAAATAGCAAGAAACAATACCGATGAATAAATTGACAACAGTAATCTCCTTCACCCTTCCTCACGATGCTCACTTTGCAAAAGGAAAGCTACAGTCTGAGGGGATAGAGGTGTTTATAAAAGATGAATTAACTGCCCATGTAAACCATCTTTACTCGGGTGCTATAGGCGGTGTGAAGCTGCAGGTAAGAAGCGCAGATGTTGATGCTGCTCATCGTATTTTAGTAGACTCGGGATACATACAAGAGCATACATATAAGCCTAATAAATTGTTGATGAAATTGGATAAATGGACATTAAATTGCCCATTGATTGGGCGTTTGGCTGTTGAGCTAAGGTTGCTTGTTGCAATTGCTGTGGTGTTTGCTATTGTGGTGGTGACGATAGTGTTAATGGCGTTGCCACATTAAAACAATCTCCTACAAGCTATTGTTATAGATAGATAAACAATACAAACATGCATACAGGGATTTATGCAAATGCAGTATAAAGCCTCTGTGTACTTATTTATATATGAAAATGAAAAAACAAATTAAATTTTTATTACTGTTGGCTCTTGCAGCATTTACAGTTACATCTTGTTCGACCAATAAGCTTGACGATGGCACATACAACTTTGAGGTGTATGCCACAAATGATTTGCATGGACGATTTTTCGATTCGCTTTATGTAAGCAACGATAGGTACGAAACACATCGCTACTCGCTAGCTTCTGTAGCCACTGCTGTAAAAGAGGCTAGAGAAAATAGTGGCAAGGATAATGTGGTGTTGATAGATGTTGGCGATCACCTTCAGGGCGATAATGCTGTATATTACTCCAATTTTGTGGATACACTATCGGAACATATATTTTCGCGCGTGATGCATTATCTTGAGTTTGATGCTACGGTGGTGGGCAATCACGATATTGAGCCTGGTGCTGCTGTTTATAACAAGGTGGTGAAAGAGCTAAATATGCCCTATTTGGCTGCCAATGCTATTGATACTAAAACTGGCGAGCCCTATTTCGAGCCTTATACTATTTTGAATAAGGGTGGGCTGAAGATAGCTGTTATAGGGATGACCAATCCAAATATTCCTAACTGGCTTGCACCCCATTTGTGGGAGGATATCGAGTTTGAAATGATAGCAACGTCGATGGAACGCTGGGTGAAATATGTGAGAGAGACCGAGAAACCTCACTTTGTGATAGCTGCTATACATGCCGGACTAGGCGACGAGGAGAGTGATAGCAGAGAAAATCCTGCGCGCTATGTTGCAAGAAATGTAAAGGGCATTGACTTGATGTTGGCTGCTCACGACCATAAAATAGCAGCTGAAAAAATAAACAATGGCGAAAAAGAGATATGGGTGCTAGAGGGTGGTTCGCGTGGTGCTGCACTTTCGAAGGCAAGTGTTGAGATTGTGGTAAAAGATGGTGAGATAACTGCTACTAATGTTGAGGGAGAAACAATCAGTATGATTGGTGTAGAGCCCGATGCTGAATATATGTCTCATTTTAGAGACGATTTCTTAAAGGTGAAAGAGTTTACCAACCGCGAGATGGGCATGCTTAGCAACACCATCACATCGCGTGAAGCCTATTTTGGACCATCGGCTTATATCGATATGATACATACTTTGCAGTTAAGTGCATCGGGTGCCGATATATCGTTTGCTGCACCGCTATCTTTCAATGCAACTATTGAAGAGGGTGTGTTGAACTATCAAAACTTGCTGGATATCTATCCATTCGAAAATCAATTGAATGTGATTGAGTTATCGGGACAAGAGATAAAAGATTACTTAGAGTATTCTTATGCTAATTGGGTGAATGAGAATCCTGTTCAAAATGGTCATTTGCTCAATATAAAGAAAGATGAAAAGAGAAACAGGTGGAGTTTCAATCATCCTAGCTTCAATTTCGATTCGGCTGCGGGTATTATCTACGAGGTGGATGTTACAAAAGGCGATGGCGAGAGGGTGAGTGTTTTATCGATGGCTGATGGTAGCAATTTTGATATGAATGCTACTTATAGAGTGGCGCTCACTTCGTATCGAGCTAGTGGCGGTGGTTATCTTTTGGAGCATGGAGCTGGAATACCCAAGGAGCAAATAGCTGACAGAATTGTAGAGTTGTATGCCGATATTAGGGAGATACTATACGATCAGGTTCAAGCCGATGGAGTGTTGCAGGCTAAGAAACTAAATCATTGGAAGTTTGTGCCCGCAAATGTGGTGGATGGGCTTGCGAAGAAGGATTATGGGTTGTTGTTTGAGTGATGATGTTTGAGTTGAAAATTTTCGATTGATTACACTGCCGAAAGTATTACAAATAAAATAATCATGAAAGATTTTGTAGCAATAGATTTTGAAACAGCCAATAACGATCGTAGCAGTATATGCAGCGTGGGTATTGTAGTTGTGAGGAGTGGAGTTGTTGTGGATAGAATTTATGAATTGATAAAGCCAGAGCCCAATTTTTACAATTATCACAACACCAGAATACATGGACTTACGAATGATGATACAGATGATGCCCCGGTGTTTCCAGAAGTGTGGCGCAAGATTGCCCCAAAGATTGAGGGACTGCCACTAGTGGCTCACAATAGTCCATTCGATTCGAGTTGTTTGCGGGCAGTTCATAGAACTTATTGCATGGATTATCCCGACTATGAGTTTTACTGTACTTTGAGTGCTGCTCGCAAGCACTTCAGAGATATACCCAATCATCGCCTTGGTACTGTTGCTATGTATTGTGGTTTCAATCTTACCAATCATCATCATGCACTAGCAGATGCGGAGGCTTGTGCGGCTATTGCTTTGAAAACGCTATAAATTAGAAATTAGAAATTAAAAATTAAAATTTGTCGAAACAGCTCATCTGATTCAACCAAAATATTATATCAAAAAAGCCTTCCTAACATAGTTGTTGGGAAGGCTTTTTATTTTAGAAGTAAGTCAGACTATGAGTCATTATTTATTTAATACTCTCTTACTCACTTATATCTTTTTTCAACTCCATAATATCTGTCAGCTTTTGCATCTCATCTACAACCCCTTTTCTAATTAATATGAAAAGAACTATCCCCATTATTAGATACGATGTACCGATAAACCATATCATTAAGGTACTCATATACAACATAAACTCTGGGAAAATGATATAAAAGCCAATGCTGTATAATCCAATAATGATAGGAGAATAGATTTGATGAATTGTTTTTCTAAATTGATGAAAGCTGAAGGTGTTATCGACTGTTAGAAGGGTTTTGTCAAGTTTGTTTATTCGTTTTGCTTTATTTATACTAATAATTTCTATTATAATTCTAAAGACTAAACCTGTAATCATCATTCCTGCACCAATTCTGCTAAGCGTTTGCTGTACTGGTGCTAAATAATAAAAAAACAGAGAAACAGCTATAAGTGTTATCATTAATATAATAATAGTACCGTAATAGAATGAGAAGTTCTCTTTCTCTTTCTGTTCAATCTTTTTGTATAGAGCATCGAAGTTGTATGCAGGTGTTTTTATATTCTTTTTGCTGCTTTTCCAACTCTCTTGTAGCGCTTTAAAATCGTTATTCATCGTTGTTGTTGTTGTTTAGAATTGTTTTAAGACGTTTCTTTATTCTATGAATCTTCACTCTTACGTTTGTGGGTTTTATACCTATAATTTCTGAGATAGTATCATAATCTTGATTCTCTAAAACCATCATAATTATTAATCTGTCTATTTTTTTTAATTGCCCAATGGCTTCATATAGTTTCTGGATATCATCGTTTGCTGTTTCGTCAGTATCTGCAATAGTTGGTCGATTATCTTCGTTTAATATTGGAGAAGCCTTTTCTTTCTTGATGTATTGCAAACAAGTGTTTACTGTTATTCTATAAATCCAAGTTTTATAGGATGATGCCCCTCGAAATTTATGAAGATTCTTCCATACACTAATAAATACTTCTTGCGATAAGTCGTTGGCTGTGTCTCTATCGCCCTTGGTATAACCTAAACACATCTGCAAAACCATTGAATGGTGCTGAGAATAGATTGTCTCGAAAGTTTTTTTATTACCTACTCTCATTTGCTAAAAAGTTGTTTAGGGTGTTATAAAACCACTGCGGTTGATCAAGCATTATAAAATGTTTGCTGTTTGAAGCCATTTTAATAATCTTGTTCGGTAGATTTTTATATTGTTTTTCAAAATTGTTTTCAGCAATTTCTTTACTAGGGAAAGATGCTCCTACAATTAATGTTTCGCATTTAATTTTAGAAAGAGTGTCTCTTAAATCAAGCTTTAGCAAGTCAGTATAGCCATAAGCCCATGTTTTTCGGTCTGCCTCTTCTATCCATTTTGACAAACTATCTGTTTTTTCACTGTTAAAAGTCATATTTGCTGCCATCATTACTGCCATTTCTTTAAATTGATCATCATCCATTTCAAGAATCTGCATGTTGTACGGACTTTCATATTGTAAGCTTTCTGCTGACACATTTGGCATCATCAACTCTCGCATACATGGCAAGGCATCAACTATAACAATTTTTGAAACATTATTTGGCAACTCTGCTGCTATATCAACTGCTAGGTTGCCCCCCATACTGTGTCCTACAATTAATACTTCACTTAAATTATTCTCTCTTACATAATCAATGATTGCTTTTTTAATGCTGTCATACCAAGGCATTTCTATGGGTGCGTGCCCATTAAATCCAGCATAAGAAACAAGGTAACTCTTTCTACTTAAATCGAGATTTTTAATTGTCTCTTTCCATATCGAACCTGGTACTGTAAATCCTGGAAGGTACAAAATGGGTTTCCCCTCGCCAATAGTTTCTATGTGAATGGGGCTGGGGTTTTTTGTTTCTGACTCGTTTTGATAGTTGCTAGTTCCAAAGCTACTTGCTGTGCTTATACTCATAGTGATAATTAGCACGATAATAATTCTAATTGATTTCTTCATAACACTATTCATTTTTTATTGTTTTTACCCCTTTGATTAAAAAACATAGTATTTGTTACACCCTCAGATTTTTATTTTTCAGCAGTTTGCTTTTTCACTGTTTCACAGCTTATTTACATAAAAGTAAATATACTAAAAGTGGCTTATATTATATTGTATAATCTAGAATAAATACTCAAAAAAAAATGCCTCCTGAGCAGCAAATTGCTATCAGAAGGCATTAAGTTTTTATACTTTAAAGGTTGGCTCTACTCTAAGTAGGTATATCCATACAATCCAGAGCGATAGTTTGCCAAGAATTCTTTACCTTCGGCAGCCGATATAACGCCTTGTTTTACCGAACTCATAACCCAAGTTTCGACTGTTCTCACCAGCTTTTTAGAGTTGTATTGGGCATACTCTAGCACTTCGGCTACAGTTTCGCCATCAATTACCTGTTCTATTTTGTGACCCTTCTTGCCCACACTTACATGCACCACATTGGTATCGCCAAAAAGATTGTGCAAGTCGCCCAATATCTCTTGATAAGCTCCTACAAGGAATGCCCCCAGATAGTAAGGCTCGTTTTTCTTTAATGGGTGTACGGGTAGAAAAGAAGATTGCTGTCCGCCTTGCGAAATAAAGTTTGCCACTTTTCCATCACTGTCGCATGTTATATCTTGCAATGTTGCAGTGCGAGTGGGTTTTTCATTCAAACGATGAATGGGTATTATAGGGAATACTTGGTCGATAGCCCACGAGTCGGGTAGCGACTGAAACAGCGAGAAGTTGCAGAAGTATTTGTCTGGCAACAGTGTAGATAAGCGTCTTAGCTCTTCGGGTGCATGTTTTACGCTTTTGGTGAGCACGCTTGTTTCGCGCATAATAGAGAAGTAGAGTTTCTCTACCTGAGCACGTGTTTTTAAATCAAGCATACCAAGGCTGAATAGGTCTAACGACTCTTCTCTTATCTGTTGTGCATCGTGCCAGGCTTCTAGCATGCGAGGTTGAGAGAGATTTTCCCATATTTCGTACATCTCCTTCACCAATTCGTGATCGTCTTCGTGAAGGTCTATTTCGTCTTCCCATTCGGGTAGGGTAGTTGTTTCCAATACTTCGAAAATAAGTATAGAGTGATGAGCAGTGAGTGCTCGTCCCGATTCTACGATAATGTTTGGATGAGGTATGTCGTTTTTGTCGGCTGCATCTACAAAAGCAGATATAGAGTCGTTTGCATACTCTTGTATAGAGTAGTTGATGCTGTTTTCGCTATACGAAGAGCGCGTGCCATCGTAATCTACACCCAAACCACCACCAATATCTGTAAACTCAATTTTATAGCCAAGTTTGTAAAGCTGTACGTAGAATTGTGCAGCTTCGCGCAGTGCTGTTTTAATGCGACGTATTTTTGTGATTTGACTGCCAATATGAAAGTGGATAAGACGAAGACAATCTGACATGTCATGGTTTTTCAACACCTCTAGGGCATCTAAAAGTTCGCTAGAGTTGAGTCCAAATTTACTGCCATCTCCTCCCGACTCTTCCCACTTGCCACTACCCGAACTAGTCAGTTTTATTCGGATTCCAATGTTTGGTTTTACATTGAGTTTTTTGGCTAGCTTAATTGTAAGATGTAGTTCGTTTAGTTTTTCAACAACTATAAACACCTGTTTGCCCATCTTTTGACCTAAGAGGGCAAGTTCTATATAATCTTGATCTTTGTAACCGTTGCAAACGATTAGTGAGTCGCGGTCTGTATCGATAGCCAATACAGCATGCAACTCTGGTTTGGAGCCTGCCTCTAGCCCGATGTTGAATTTTTTGCCATGTGTTACAATCTCTTCAACTACTTGGCGCATCTGGTTTACCTTGATAGGGTAAACAATGTGGCTATTTGCTTTGTATTCGTACTCTTCTGCTGCAGTTTTGAAGCAGGTGCTAATCTTCTCTATTCTACTGTCTAATATTTCGGGAAATCGCACCAATACAGGAGCAGAGACATCTTGCATGTCAAGCTCTTTCATCAGTTCGTCGAGGTCGACACCATAACCTTCTCTTTGAGGTGTAACCTGAATGTTTCCTTTTTCGTTTATCGAGAAATATTTATTTCCCCAACCACTGATGTTGTATGTGTCTTCTGAATCTTCAATGCGCCATTTTCTCATTTTATATATTTCTTTCTTTAAAGGGTTGTTTTCTTAGAGCAAAATTACACAATTATTTTGTCAATTATCAATTAGTAAATAAAATAACAAATCTTATTGCTTTATAAGTGTGAAACAACTGTATAGATGAAAAGTTTGAAATTTATTTAGTGTGAGCTGCTTCCCATCCAATCATAGCTACTTTTAGGTCCAACCCCCAATGGTAGCCTCCCAACTCTCCACTTGAGCGAATTACTCTATGGCAGGGAATGATGAATGAAACAGGATTTGAGCCAACAGCAGTGCCCACGGCACGATTTGCATTGGGGTTGTTGAGGTGTTTACTGATATTTCCATAGGTTGTGAGATTACCCAATGGAATTTTGAGTAGTGCACTCCACACTTTCAGTTGAAACTCGGTGCCTTTTATGTGTAGATGTAATGGATTGAGAGCATTTGTGGAGTCTTTAAGAAAAGCAATTGCTTCTTGATGAATAGGTTGTTCTTGATGAATATAATTGGCACGTGGAAATATCTCCACCAATTCTTTATAGGCAGTTGCTTTGCTGCCAAATGCTAAATAGCACACTCCTTTGTTGGTTGAGGCTACACAAGCTGTGCCAAAAATAGTATAGGGATATGAGTAGAAGATGGTGAGGTTTTTTCCTTCATTCTTGTACTCTCCTGGTGTCATGGCTTCGATGGTTACAAAGAGATCGTGCAATCGACTTGTGCCCGATAGTCCACTATCTATTGATACATCAAACAGTGTTTTTTGCTCTTTCAACTGTGTTTTAGCATATTCGATGGTGGTGTATTGTAGAAACTTCTTGGGGCTAACTCCTGCCCACTTTGTGAATAGTCGGTGAAAATGATAAGAACTTAGATTTACTGCTGCAGCAATATCGTCTAAGCTAGGTTGTTCTTTAAAATGTGTGCGAATGTAGTTGATAGCTTGCTCTATGCGTTTGAAATCGATATTGTTGTTTGTTGTGTTCATACTACTTCTAGAGTTTTTTTATATCCTTATCAAAGTTATACTATTTATACAACGCACACAATCCGATTCTTGCTATTCTTGTAGGCAACAACTTCAATTATTTAGTTTACCATGAATTGTTGGAAATCTTCTGAGTACAGCACATCAACCTCACCATCAGGTTTTGCATATATAAAATAGTAGTGCAGTCCTGGTATTGTTTTTGCCACTTCTATCGATTTTTCTGTACCCATTGTCATAAAAGCTGTGGCATAAGCATCGGCTGTCATGCAGTCGTCGGCAATAATTGTTGCTCCTAGTATGTTTTGTTCTGCAGGATATCCTGTTTCGGGGTCAATGGTGTGTGAGTATTTCACACCATCTTTCATATAATAGTTTCTATAGTTTCCGGATGTTGCCACGGCTTTGTCGCAAACAGACAAGATGAGCTGCAATTCGCGTTGCATTGCTAGCGAGTCGTCGGTTGGTTTGTCTATCCCTATGCGCCAACAGACGCCTTTTTCATTTGTGCCACTCATAGCAATCTCGCCGCCAATCTCTATCATATAGTTGGTTATGCCAAAACTTTTTAGCACATTGGCTACAACATCGCTAGCGTAACCTTTGGCTATGGCAGAGGTGTTTATTTGTACTCGTGGATCGTCTTTTACTATCTGTCCATCTTCTATTCTTATCTTGTTGTACCCTACAAATTGCTTCATACTATCTATCTTTTCGGGTGTAACATTGTCCATCTTCTTAAACCCAAAACCCCAAGCATTGATAAATGGCGATGCTGTGATATCGAATTTGCCATCTGTTTTGCGAGATACTTCCATCGATTTGTTGAATACTTCGATGAAAAGCGAGTCTAGCTCTACAGGCATATTGTTGTTTACTTTATAGATGATAGAGTTTTCTCTGAATGGGTTGAGCGATTGGTCGAAATTTTCTAAGGCTTCCAATATCTCTTCCTCCACCGAATGGCTGTATTGGTATTTGATATGAAATGTGGTGTGAAATATTTCTCCACTATCGTGAAGATAGATTAGCTCTTCTTTTTTGCTGCTAGAGTTGCACCCAATAAGTAAGGTTGCAATTAGAAAGAGTACAATCAGTTTCGAGGTTTTATTGAAGCTTTTCATTAAAGTAGGGAATATGTAAAAGTTATACTTTAAGTTTTGTTGAGTTTTACATCCATTCTGTAATCTCATCTACTGTTTTTCTTTTTTTCGACTCTTCTGTTTCAAGAGAGATATCTTCTGTAGGATATCCAACAGGTATTATTGCTACAGGTTCTAATGCTTTGTCCAAATTGAGTGCGTCTGCTAGTATGTTAGCATCAAAATTGCACACCCAACATGTGCCCAAGCCCATCTCTGCAGCTTTTAGTGTTAGGTGGGTTACAGCTATGGCTACATCAATATTGCCATGGTCTTTGTTGTCGGCTGCACGTTTCCACGACTGCGATTTGTCGGCACATGCCACAATGTAAAGTGGAGCAGTTTCGAACCACTTGCGAGGGTAGCTCTCTACAATTTGCTGTTTTATCTCATCGCTACTGCACACAAAAAATCGCCATGGCTGATAGTTTACAGCCGAAGGCGCTAGGCGTGTAGCATTAAGGAGTTCTACAATAGTCTCTTTATCTATCTCTCTATTTGAGTATGAACGTACAGATTTACGTCTCAAAAATAATTTATCTATCTTCATTATATTGTTAGTTTTAAATTTCTTTTTCAATATTATATTTGTTTCTATCAGATGAGTTGCGCGATATAATCTCGCCCAAGAATCCTGCTAAAAACAGTTGTGTACCTAATATCATTGCCGTGATGGATAGGAAGAAGTAGGGTGAGTCTGTTACCAATCTATAGCCAAGACCATGTTTCATGGCATATATTTTGGATGCTCCTACAAATATAATGGCTATAAAACCAATGAAAAACATTAAGCTACCCAAGAGCCCAAAGAAATGCATTGGTTTTCTACCAAAAACGGATAAGAACCAAAGTGTAAGCAAATCGAGGTATCCGTTGAAAAACCTACTTACTCCGAATTTTGTTTTACCATATTTGCGAGGACTGTGCGTTACTACTTTTTCACCAATCTTGGTAAAGCCAGCATTTTTGGCTAATGCAGGGATATAGCGATGCATATCGTTGTAAATTTCGATGCTCTTTACAACCTCTTTTTTGTATGCTTTTAATCCACAGTTCATATCGTGCAGCTTTATACCTGTTACCCTTCTTGCTGTTGCATTGTATAGCTTAGAGGGGATGTTTTTGGTGAGCTTGCTGTCGTATCGTTTCTTTTTCCATCCCGAAACTAAGTCGTAGCCATCTTCACGTACCATTCTATATAGTTCTGGAATTTCGTCGGGGCTATCTTGCAGGTCTGCATCCATAGTAATAACTACATCGCCTTTTGTTTTTTGGAACGCACAGTGCAGTGCAGGCGATTTACCGTAGTTTCGTTGAAATTTAATAGCCCTCACATTGTTCGATTGCGCTTTTAATTGTGTGATAACTTCCCACGAGTTGTCGGTGCTTCCGTCATCCACATACATTATTTCGTATGAAAAGTCATTCTCCTCCATCACTTTTTCGATCCAGCTATTTAGCTCGGGAAGCGACTCTTCTTCGTTGTACAAAGGGATTACTATAGAAATATCCATGGTTGTTATAATTAATTTTGAAAACTTATTTGTCTGTCTTCTTTATAAGAATTGTTATTCTTGATGCAATTGGCGAAATTATTAATGAGAGAATGAATCCAAGAAAAACATTGTTCATTATCCATCTAAAAACATAGATAGCGGGTGATAGGGAGGTCTGTTTTTTCATTTCATCTACAATAGAGCTGTCAAAATTGTATGATTGGACTAGCAACTGTGTTGTATCTATCAGTTCTTGATTAGCCTTCGAGATATATGCAGGGTCGATTTTTATTACGTGTATTAGTACAATAACAGACTCAATGATTGAAGCAAAAAAGAAAAGTATTACTCCAAATCTTACTCCCTCCCAATATTTAAGTGTGTTGTCACTCTTCGAGTTTTTATAATTAACTGTATAAAAAAGAAGGAGTAGGGGAGTCAGAAATATTAAGAATCCATTTACGAACCCTAATGCAGGATATTTTACGGCACCCATTACAAATAGGTATTTAAAAACCCAGAATCCACCTAACCCAAATCCAGCTTGCATAGCAAAACTGAATATACTATTTTTGTTTTTTTGCATTTCTATATTTTATCTAGCCTTTTGTATTGTAAAGACTCAAAAGTAATTTGTTTGCGTGTTTGTATCTATACAAAAGTAATTATTTTTTCAGTTAGAAAAAAGGTTTGAGAGCTTGCTTCTTTAAAATAGGGGTAATTGGTGCATAACCACTCAATAACTTGGATGTTATGAAAAAAACCTGCTCCGAGTATACCTCAAAACAGGTTCAATATCCCTTGCTATAGCTTTATGTTATCTTTTAGTGTGTAATAATGGGTTTAGCATCGTCTAAAAATTGAGCAGAGCACCCGTAGTGTTTGATTTACTGTAAGCTCTTCTCTACGAGAGTTTTTATGTATTGGATAAACATAAGCTTCAACCGTATTATCGTCTAGCATTCTTAAATATCCACCCAATCCCCATGTAAGCATCCGTGAGTCTGTTCTAAATTTAAGAATCTTCTTTTGTCTGTCGGAGTATGATATAATATACTGTCGGTCTATTTTTTGCATCATCTCGTCAAACGGATTGTCGGTTCTTGCTTGAAAAGGTATATCCATAGTTTTAACCCCTTTGAACTTGGGGGGCGTGTCGTCTTCCGACTCCATATAGTCTAATCTATAGTATAAAAAAGAGGTGATAATAGCGGGAGGTATTACACCATTGATGATGAATGCTACAAGGAGTTGCCAATAATTAAAATAGACGTTCCAAAAAAAAGACATAACTAGTATAAAACCGACTAGGAAAATTAAAAAAACAGAAGCCCAAAAAATTAATAACTTGGTTGTAAATTTCATGACGAGTGTTTGTTTTAGAGGGTGTTTGTTTTATTGTGGTTGAGGTATCTTTATCTCTTGCGTTATTTTTATATTTTCGAAGCCCATATCCTTCATAATTGTTGTGAGCACTATTTCGGCATGTTTGGCAGCATCTCTCAATATACCTTGAGATATGGCACTGTTAGACATAGTTTCTTTCTCTCTCACGATGGCTTTGTTGTAATCAGAAATGGTTAGCGGATTGAAAGCATTCATACTCTCATTGTACACTTTAATTGATTTTTCATCAATAGATACATCCAGTATTTTAGCCCTGGGCAACGAAATATGAACATCTTTTCCCGATACCTCTACCTTCATATTCTCAAAATCTACACCAGCTTTGATGTAGCCATTGTATTTAAGCAAGAAAGATTTTTCGGTGAGTGGTACATTCATTTTTAGAATCTTCAAAAAATCTTTGTAACCAATCACTCCCGAGTAGTTATACTTTACCAACGCCAACTCTTGTATAGGAACAACCCTATTAAGTATGGCTGTACTATCATAACCAAGTCCTTCTTCTTTCGATGATTTGTTTGAGAAGAGTAGTATGGCTAGCAGTATAGTTGTTAAGATAAAAAATATGGTGATGAAGTTTATACTTCTTCTTTTGCTCATTTTTACAATCTGATGTTTTAAGCCTATTTCTAGGGTTTTGATTTATTTAATTACAAAAATAACAAATTGAGTAGAAAAAGCTACTATTTTGAGAGGTTTATTATTGATTATGATGAGGTTTTGCTCATTTGTATTTTTTTATTGTCGTATATTTGTTGGCAATAGAATATTTGTGAAACGAATCTGAAATGTTAATGAACATCTTATCTGTTCAATTGTTTTTTACAACAGGCACTTCGATAGTGTCGAAACGGATAACGCATAACACAATAGAAAAATAAAGATATAGATAGAATAATGAAAAAATTAGCAGACATTGGTTTGATTGGGTTAGCTGTAATGGGTGAAAATCTTGTTCTTAATATGGAGGACAAAGGGTATACAGTAGCACTTTTTAACCGAACAATTGAAAAAGTAGATGCCTTTGTAGAAGGTAGAGGAAAAGGAAAGAATTTTATTCCAGCACATTCGCTTGAAGAGTTGGTTGGGGCGCTTAGCAAACCTCGAAAAGTGATGATGTTGGTAAAAGCAGGTAAACCAGTTGATGATTTTATCGACAAACTTGTGCCACTACTCGAACCAGGCGATATTATTATTGATGGAGGCAATAGTCACTTCCCCGATACTGTACGCAGAACAGAACATGTTGAGAGCAAAGGTTTACTATATGTAGGTACAGGTGTTTCGGGTGGTGAAGAGGGGGCTTTGCTTGGTCCATCGCTCATGCCTGGAGGTAGCAAAGAGGCGTGGCCCCTTATAAAAGATATATTTCAGTCGATAGCTGCAAAGGTAGACAATGGTGTGCCTTGTTGCGACTGGGTGGGAGAAGATGGTGCTGGACATTTTGTGAAGATGGTGCACAATGGTATCGAATATGGCGATATGCAAATTATAAATGAAGCATATCACTTGATGAAAGACCTCTTGGGCATGGATGCTTTTGAGCAGCACGAAGTGTTTAAAGAGTGGAACAAAGGTGAGCTAGACTCTTACTTAATTGAAATTACTGCAGATATAATGGCTTTTAAAGATGAGGATGGTAGTCCACTTGTTGAAAAGATATTGGATACTGCTGGTCAGAAAGGAACGGGTAAATGGACAGCCATTACTGCGCTTGATTTAGGCATTCCGCTTACATTGATTGCCGAATCTGTTTATTCTCGCACTTTGTCGGCTCAAAAAGATTTGCGTGTAAAAGCTTCTAACTATTTATCAGGAACAAAGCCCTCATTTAAAGGAGATAAGAAAGCATTTGTGAAAGATTTAGAGCAGGCTGTTTTTGCTTCAAAGCTTATCTCTTATGCGCAAGGTTACGACCTGATGATGGAAGCTGCCAGAGAACACAACTGGAACCTGAATTATGGTGGCATTGCTCACATGTGGCGTGGCGGGTGTATTATTCGCTCTGCTTTTTTGAAGGATATTAAAGAGGCGTTTGAGCATAATCCTCGTTTAGAGAACCTCTTGTTAACTCCCTACTTTAAAGAGAAGTTGGAAGCTGCACAGGATAGCTGGCGTAGAGTAAGTGCTGCAGCCATAGAAAATGGTATACCTTTGCCTGCAATCACATCGGCTTTGGCATACTTTGATGGTATTAGAAATGATCGTTTGCCCGCAAATTTATTGCAAGCGCAGCGTGATTATTTTGGAGCACATACTTATGAGAGAGTAGACAAGCCTCGTGGTGAATATTTCCACACCAATTGGACAGGTAGAGGGGGGGAGACCTCATCTACAACTTACGAAGTGTAAGGCAAGGCTAAAAAACAGAATTGAGAAGCAAACTACTTTCTGAGACAATAAAATAAAAGGCATACAAGAATATTAATCTTGTGTGCCTTTTTTAATCGACTATATAGAGCAAAAAAATCCATTGAGGCCCAACTCCCCAATGGATTTAACGTATATCCCTAAATTAGATTTAGTGGTTTACGTTCGTACGAACTAGAGTAAATCAGTTCTCTGGAAATAATATCATAGCTGGAAACCAGATGCCCTCATAAAATAGGTTCTTTTTGAGTGAGCCTGTAGTTCCATCATAAAAATACAAATTGTTTTTAGCTGAATCTTGTCCGTAACCAACAATTGTGGTAACTATTACCTGATTGCTCTTTGGGTCAACGCTCATCCCCGTGCCATAAATCATGCGTCCTGCTGGCACTGTAAATAGTGGAGTTTCTAAAGATGTGATATCGCCAATTACATATTTATATACATTCATGCCACTAACAAAGAAAAGTGCATTTTCTTGTTTTGATGCAGTGAGCGAGCCCTTTGTCCACGCCCAAGAGTTGTAGCTTGCTTTAATACCATTGGGCATAGCTATGGTTTCCATTTCAAGTGTATATGGGTTTATCTTGAGCAACAAATTATCGTGTGTGCTCCAAACCATGCCATCTTTGCTCACTGTGAGTCCGCTTTTACCATTATCAAAGGTTTTTTCTACCTCCCAAGTAGTGGTATTTATTACATGAATCTTGTTGTTGCCTACTGCATAAACATGTCCACGATATTGCAATAATTCTCCAACCTTAGTTGTAATGCCATCAATCTTATCTCCCAATGATAGTGGATTGAGGTTTAGTTTGAAAACACCTTTATTTGTAGAAACTAAGCCCAACTCTTCATTAATTCCACAAAATGCATGACCATCTGCAGCAGCTTTGTTGAAGTTTTCGATGCGCCCTGTCTCTATCAATGTATTAGGATTGGCTGTTACAAAATCACCTTGTTTAGAAACAATATACATCTGCTCATTATAAATTGCAGCAAATTGCGTGGTGTTTCCTAAATATTTTCCTGGATTTATTTTCGTAAAAAGATTTGTATCAACTTTATTGGTAACCGAATTGTAGAAGTTGACTACACCTCCGCTTTTACCAAACTGTCCTTCATTGATAATGAAAAAACCTTTTGAAAAGTCGAAAGTTGTAGTTTCCTCTTTAATTGGAACCTCTATTTGTGAGTCGTCGCTAAAAGTGAAAATTGCTACACCGTCTTTAATAACAATGCTGATTATTGTTGGTGCATTTGTTCCATCCTCAGGTTGTGCTTTCACTCCTGTCGATTCACCATCGATATACCAGTATCCGTCTACAATAGTGGGTGTTGAACCAGATTGTCCGTCTTGTCCATTCTGTCCATCTTCCCCATCCTGTCCATCTTTCCCTTCAGCTTTAATACCTGAATCTTTGCCATCGATAAACCAATTGCCGTTGTCGCCTAGTGTGAATACAGGCGTGTGACCATTGGTTATATCAATAGAGCTATTGTCTGAGAATACAATTTTATAGCCACCATCTTTAGTTTCAACTTTGTCAACTGTAAGTTGATTTTGCAAAGCAGCCAATAAAGTTTCATGATTCTTTAAAGCTTCTGCCTGACGAAGCTGTTCTTCTAAAACCTCTTCGTATTTCTGATTCAAGTTGTTAATGTCGTCGTCATAATCGCTACACCCAACAAATAGGAGGGCAAGTAACAGATATAGTAATGATAATGTCTTCTTCATTTTTTTTGTAATAAATAGTTTGTAGTTTATGTTTAGTTTATTGTAAATTTAAATCTTTAAATCCGCTAACTTCTGTAGAAACCTCGCCTAGCCAACCACCTGCTGCACGAGTAGAGGTGTGAACTCTTACAAAATCGATACCTTTTAGAGTCACTTTGTTGCCATCTTTATCTACAGCCCAGTCGATATCAATTTGTGCTCGCTCGTCATTGTTAGCCCAGTTGTCGGCATAGCCAAACTCGTAGGCAGGACTCTTCCACATAGTGCCATCTCCCGACTCATCGTACATGGTTGCTGCTAAGTAAGTTCCTTTGTAGGTAATGCTTTCACCCTTCCACATTGGATAGTATGTTTGTTGGTGAAAACTGTTTTTTGCAATATATCCCTCTTGTCCTTTATTATCTGTCCAGCGAATATAGTTTTGCTCATTTGCGTCAGCAGGTTCTTCTGCTGGCTTGTAATAGGTCATCTCGTAGTTTTTAATTGTACTTTCTGCAGGGTGTTGCGAACCTTCAATTTCATACCATTCATCGTCAGGCAATCCATTGCCGTTGGCATCATACGACACCATTATTACACCAGGCTCTGCTGAGTTAGGCATAGCATTTCCTAATACAACAAAGTCATTTCCTTCTCTGTTTACAACAGTATGGTCGAAGCCAAATGTTACATAACCACCAAAGCCTCCCAGCGAAATCATGTCTCCCCCTGTCAAAGCTTCGTTGGCTTTTGCAAGCATGGTTTCAGCATCATCTTCGGCTGTTGCTCTAGGCATTGTGTTTACAAACTGCCCTGGTGCAGGAAGAAACTCATACACTTTGGTTATTTTATTATTATAGGTTTGCTCGTTCACTGTTACCACCAACTTTTTAGTGGCTGCACCCATATCATTTTTTGCAGAAAATTCAATTTCGTATGTTCCAGATTTAGCAAACAGGTGTAAAAGTTCATTTGTATTACCTATTTCTTGTTTATCTATAGTCCATTTGTACGATGCTACTTCGCCATTTTTCACATCCACCGAAATACGCAACCATTGCATCATATCCACATCAAAGCCACCGTTAGGCTCGTTGAGGATAATCTCAGGAGTGCTTTTGTCTAAATCATTTTCATTCAACACCTCATCATCGCTGCTGCAAGCTGCAAGCAGAAAGATAGTTGAGATTAAAAATAAAACTTTTTTCATCATCTGTTTTTTTATATTTTCTTAATCCTGTATAGAATCAATACTTGTTTTCAACAAGTGCAAATTGCTACCTCTAGCCACTTCGGTAGAAGCCTCACCTAGCCAGCCATTTTCTTGATCTACACCATTATAAACCTTTACAAAGTCGATACCCGGTAAATTTACTTTATTACCATCTTTGTCAATAGCCCAGTCGATGTCGATAGCTGATTTATCATCATTATTGGGGAAGTTATCAACATATCCATGTTTAAATGCATACAAAACATAGTAATTGCCTTGTCCACTTTCATCAATTCCGTTTTCTGCCAAGCGAATGCCATCAAAAGTGATTGTATCATCATTTATCCATAAAGGGTAGTAAGATTGTCTATGATATGAGTGTTTAAATTTGTAGCCTTCTTCTCCTTTATTGTTAGTCCAGTAAATATAATCAGCAATATTGGCAGGATCTTCTACTGTTGGCTTGTGGTAAGTCATTTGGAAATCACGGTAAGTGTTTACATCATTGCCGTTATCTATTGCTTTTTGGTACCAATTTTCGTTTTCAGCAGTAAAGTTTCCACTCCCTACAATTTCGTACCACTCATCATCTGGTTCTCCATTTCCGTTAGCATCGTACGACACCATAATAATGCCTGGCTCGCAACTTCCACCAAAAGGCGCATCAACGTCGGGGTTTGCATTGGCTCCAAAAGCATTGCCCTCTATGCGGAAGTCTTTTTTACCCGCTACATTCACTATTGTGTGATCGAAGCCCAAAACAACATATCCACCCCAACCTCCTAATGTTATCATATTAGCATCTTCTCCAATCAAGCTCTCTCCAGCTTTAGCTACCATATCTTCGTGGGTATCACCCTCTTCGTATTGTGGCAACTTGTTTACAAACTGACCTGGTGCGGGGAAATAATCAAACACTTGGGCGATATACGGCGAGGGTTCTTTAGCTGCTTTTGCAACTACTACTTTCACTATTACTTTAATCTCTCCAGATGTTACCTGCAATATGTATTCACCTTTTTCAGCAGCGATAAACATTGCTTTCTTAGAGTCCATTTGTGACAATCTATAAAGTGTTGATGGAGTTTCTTCAATTACCTCCCATTTAATGTCATCTTTGTCTTTTAGATAATCGGGTAGCTCTAAAGGTAGCAGTGTGTGTTCTACCCCTTCAATGGTTAGTACCTTTTGTGTAACTACAATAGAGAGTGTTTTTTCACTCGTACCCCATTCATTGGTAGCTTTAAAAGTAACTTTATACTTTCCGGGTTTGTTACTGTTAAATGTATACTCTAAAGTTGTAGCTACTTCTTCATCGCCTAAAAACCAAGCATAGGTGCATTCATTTTCACTTGTAATTGTGGGGTTTATTGTTAATTCTGAACTAGTTTCAATGTTATATTCCTCTTCTAAATTGGTAATCACTGGTGGCAATCCTTTTTCAATTACCGAAATAGTTATTTCCTGCTTGGCTATGCCACCTTCGTTACCTGCTTTTAGCAGCAGCTTATATTCTCCAGGTTCTGATTGCTGAAAAACATAAATCCTTGTTTGTGCTACTTCATTTCCATTTATAGACCATGAAATAGTAGCGGTTTCACCATTCTCAATCATTGGATTTAACTCCAATTTTGCATCTTCTATAACTGTGTAAGCATTTTCAATTCCTGATATTATGGGTGCTAATAACACTTCATCATCATCTTTACATGAAGTAAAGGAAGCGAAAGCAATTAATAATACTAGAATGATTCTCTGTTTCATCTTTCAATTAGTTAAAAAGTTAATAATAAATTTGTATATATTAGTTCTTGTATAATCTCTAATTTTTTGATACAGGTAAAAGAGCAAAATGGGCAGGTATATTTCCAGCTCTCACACTCCACTTCTTTTTCCCATCTTTATCGAAGCAATATAGAATGCCTGGCGTAACATAGTTGCCTGCATCTGTAATGTATATATCTTTTGTTTCGGGATCGACCATTATGCCGTAAGGCTTTTCAATCTGTTTGTCGGTACCATCTGTAATAATGTTCTGTTTTATTATTTTATGTGTTTTGGTGTCAATCACATTATAAGATATATCCCAATCTTGAGTATGGTGGCTATATTCAGTTCCGTATACATATAGCAGATCATCATCTATCCAATAGTTGCTTGCAGCAACTTCAATAGTATCAGTAACTTGCTGAAGGTCTTTGTCGATAAAAAAGAGACGCGAGGGCAGGTTTTTATAATCGCCTCGCGAGCTTACCCACAAGTTGCCCCGCTTGTCTGCCTTTATGCGCTCTAGGTTGTAAGCAACATCTATGCGTTTCTCCTCTTCAAAAGTTTCAATATCAATAACCGACACAGTGCGCTCATACCCCTCTGTGGCACTTGCTCCCATATACCCTCCTGAATTGGCAACATATATTTTACCATCTACTATCTCCAGCTCGTCGGGTTGAAAACCCACCAAACAACGATCTTCTTGCTCAAGAGTAGTAGTATTTACTTTTGCCACATAGCCTATCTGCTCGTAGTTTGGGTTTATAATTACAGGACCCGCATATGATGTTATATAGGCATAGCCTTCGTGAAACTTGATGAATCTGCAATTAGGAATCTCAATTTGTCCAATCCTCTTGGTTGTTTTAGCATCCATCACCTCCACCTTATTCGACACATTGATTACTGCATAAAGTTTGCCTTCATATATCCCAACATCATTACCCACATCGCCCATCTCTTTGGGTACATTTGGATTTCTTTCGGCATAAATATTGCGAGTATAGGCTGCTGTTTCGAAATTGTAGAAATCGAGGGTTGCTTTATTGCTCCCCATGTTTCCTTCATTTAGCAAATAAAAACCTTGGTATAAATCTACTTCTCTTGAGAAATCTGTTTCAAACTCAATCTCCTCCGACAAAATCATCTCAACATCGTCTCTACATGCACCCAAGGATATAAATAGTGATAATGCTAACAGATAAACTGTCAGTTTTTTGTTATATGTTTTTTTCATTTGTATCATATTTCAATAGTCAGTGATAGTTTATAATTTCGTTTTGGCATTGGATAGTTGAGCACCACTTCATAATCTTGATTTAAAACATTACTCACTTCAGCTCCTATTCTAAACTTCATATCTCTATACTCAATGTTTTTTATCAATGCCATATCATTGGTGTACCATGGTTGCTCATATTCTTCTCTAATGTTTGCAGACGAGTGATAGCGCTCGCCTACATAAATGAAGCTGTAGTTTAGTTGCCATGTTTTGTATTTAAGACTAGCAATTGCCGACCCATTGTGCCATGGTATATAGGCAATTTGTCCACCATAGGTGGTTTTTTCCAACTCTGGACTGATGCGTTTGGTGAAGTCTTGTGCTTTCTGATAAGTATATGTTAGTTTCAAGTTAAGAAACAAATCTTTGTAGGGCTCCAAAACAGTGGAGGTTGCCACATCAATTCCACGAATCTCAACATATCCATAGTTCATCATCATCCACCTATATTGTCCGCTACCTTTAGGAATAGCTACAATTTTATCAGTTATCTCGTTGTAATAAGCATCGGTTTGAAAACTAAATTCTTTAATCAATTTATTCTTAAATAATTTAGAGTATTCAAAACCCAAATTGTATTGATTGGTAAATTCTGGTTTCAAGTTGACATTCCCAATGTCAGTATAATATAAGTCGTTGAGTGTTGGCATCCTAAATATGTTTTTATAGAATGCTCTAATATTGAAATTGTGGTGTGCAAAAGGCTTATATGAAATAAACAGAGCTGGTGTAAACTCTTTTTTGTTTGGTGCTGCATCCACCGGCTGGTCATCAGAAGTAGTTCCTCTGTCTGTTTTTTCATTTACAAAAGTGCCCAATGCACTTCCCTGTACTTTCACGTTGCCTATCTCTACCGCACTTGCAAAAGCTAGCAATGCAGTCCACCGTTTAGGAAATATGAACCCTGCCATATCTGATGTCAGAGTGTTGTATTGCACATCGGTAGCTAAAGAGACACTCCAATTGGGTAAGATAGAATAACTATTGGCAAAAGAGAGATAAAAATCTTGTTGCTTAAAGGTGTTATCAATCAACATGAGAGTAGTATCGGGGTTGTAATAGCGCATATAGTCAAAGGCATACTTTGCATTGACTTGCAGTTCATATTTGTTGCCAAATGCTTTCTGCAAAGAAGCTTGCGAGAAGAAACTTCTATCCCATTGGCGTTGGGGATTCATCCATCGGTTGTTTACAATTGCGCCAGGTATTCCACGTTCGGAGCTGTAGAAGTAGTTTTTCCACTTCCAATGACCTTGCTCCAAAAGTCCATATAATCCAGCTTCCAAACGAATCGACTCTATATCCCCATTTTGCCTCACAGCAGTGGTGTCATACATCACATCAGAAGTGCCAGGATAAACTCGTTTGTATCTATATTTGTATTTACCTGAAGAGTTGATGTATTCACCATTGACGGATGCGCTTAAATCATCGTTTATTTTGTGTTCGTAAAGCACAGATGGATTAATCAAATCAAAAGAACCTGTTTTGACAACGGCTTTAATATTTTTATCCTTCCCATTCTCGAATTTTGGTGAGCGTGAGCGTAAATAAACGGCATTGGCAGAAGCATAGTCTTTAGCAGTTTGTAGGATTCCACTTTTCTGACCATTAAAAAGAGATACCTCTTCAATATTGTCAAGTGAAAACTTGCCTAAATCTATTTGTCCATTCTGAGCGTTACCCAATTGAATACCGTCGTAAAAAACACCCACATGATTTGTGCCTAAACTGCGTACATTAATGGTTTTGAGACCCCCAATGCCACCATAATCTTTAATTTGAACACCAGAGAAATATCTAATGGCATCAGCAACCGAAAAGCTATTGAGAGTTTTCAACTCTTCGCCTGTAAGTTTTTGCACAGGTATTATTTCCCTAGAAGTTGTGGCTTTAACCACTATTTCTGGCAAATATTGCAAACTATCTGTAGAGTATTGAGCAGATAAATAGCTTGTACTCAACACAAATAACATGAAGAGTAATAGAACTCTTATTTTATAAAAAAAAGACATACACCGAGTTTATAACTTCGGAAGGATAAATGCAGTAAATAACGATAGCATGCGAAATGCCAATAAACTTTGTTATTGTTTTGTTATTCTCAAGCTTTATTCCCCGAAAGCAATTGATATTTATGTTTTTTGAATTTGGCAGGTTTTCTGACTTGCTCATCCTTTGTGCGTCCTTCCCATCTCGCCTGAGGCGATACAGTGGTTTTGTGAGTAATGCACTTGGATTTTGATTGAGCTTACAGCAGCGGGCCTGTTCAGGACTTTCACCTGATTCCCTTTTCACTGCATGTTTCGAAGGATTATTGAAACATGTAGCACCAAAATTCAGAGGCAAAGATATGTATTAATTTTATGAATCTGAAAGATGATTGGTTAATTATTTTTGAAATTGGTGTAATACAGTCTATCTCTTCTTTTAATAATGAGTTTGTCTTGTTGGAGTTGATAATATCTTGTGAGGTAAATTAAAAGCTACATTTCATTGTAAAGTGTGCAACCTATTGTTTAGATTTGCATCTATTATATATATACTAACTTATGAAGAACGCTTAAACTGTGTTTTTGAATAGTTTTACCTAAATAAGTGCATACACACTCTTAAAAGACAAGCAGATGACAACAAATATTTTACTTATATCACTCATTGGCATACTATTTATTAGTTGCAGCTCCGACAAATTGGATATTGATGATGAATCGACATCTAAAGTGTTGATGCTGACAGTAGACTATTCAACCCGTGCTTTTGAAGGAGGTACTGAGTTTGGTTTTTTAAAGCAATCCGATAATTTCACCATCATAAACGAATATGAGGTGCCAAGCGATTTTGGAAGTATAAAGCTTATCTATAAAGAGTTGAACGAAACATTGTTTGAGGGTACAATTCACTGGATGGGAGTGGGAGAGAGGATGTTTCCTAAAAGTTTAAAACCAGCAAAAGATTTCGATGTTGTTTTAACCGATGATTATGTATTTCCAGAAAGTGGCTTCGAAAATGTGTTCAATCCAAATAATGTGGAGTATGATTATCAAAGAGTATGGAGTGCTGTGCAATCTTTAGTGAAAGTGCGGCAGTATTTAAATAAAAACCCAGTTCAAAAGGTGAAACTGTTTTTGTACACTCCAAGTGTTGGACCAGGCGATCCAATTGATTGGGTTTGGATAATTTATTTAAAGCAATAGTGTGTTGCTCTTGATGTAGCCATATTGAAACAGCATTGCCATATATATAAGTAATCAAGCGCTTATTTAAACAAACAAAATAAAAGAAGAGTATGAAGATTCAACTTCTCAATCATCAGAAAAAGGTGTTATACGAACTTGAAAAGTCGGAGCTGTTTCCCGATTATTGCTCTGTGCTAAAAGAAGCGATTGCTTATAATGTTGACCTAACAGGACTTCTGATAGAGTCTGAGTATATTGATGGTGTTGTTTGGAGAGGAGTAAGCATGAAAGGGATTACAATAAAGAACTGCTCTATGCGAGGAGCTAAGCTTCTTGAATGCTATGGAGATAATTTGAGCTTTGACTCCTGCGATTTGTCCGGGCTAAAAGTCCAAAAAACGAAGTTAAATGGGGTGTATATAAGTGATAGCAATTTAATAGGATTAAGTTTTAGAAACTCTTCATCAAATAACGCTTTTATAGATTGTTCCAACTGCTCTAAAGCCTCTTTTTACGAAAGCAATATCGAAAATACAACTTTTCATACATGTAATATTTCAGACGCAGTTTTTGATGCTTGCAACCTAGATGGCACAGCCTTTATTCATTCAGAACCAAGCAAGTTGTGGATAAAGGATGCCTGTTTCATCAATTGCTTAAAAGTTGGGTGTGATATGAGTTTTGTAGACGACATATCGTTGCTTTACTTCTGGGAAACAAATATTCGTGATATTCAGTATAAGAATGAGGAGAGATTTACAGAGGTGGAAAACACACATAGTAAAGTAATTTATGCTATCGATTCAGACACTGTTTGGTGGAAGCCATATTCATGGAGCCACAATAAAGTGAAAATATTCAGAAGTAACTTAGATAGTTTTTGCAATGAGGTGCAAAATGGTTTCCCAATCACAGATTTACATCCTAAAATGGACGATTTCGAAATCGAAAAAGAGTTGTTACTTGTATGTCGTTATTTAAAAAGTTGGGTTTAAGAGATGTTTTATCAATTAGTGACGTGTCATAATATCTACACATTCTCTTTTTAAAAAGCTTGTGTAGACTTAGACTTAGCAAAAACAATTGAGATTAACCCACAAAGTCTATTTAATATCTAAAACGTCCACTTATCCGAAGTTCTAGCTTCGGGTTTCACACTAGTTTTAATCTTTTGCTCAGTTTTGTTTTGTACGCCTGCTCCTTTATAATATTGTAGGGCTTTGGGCATATTCTCTTTAATTTTAGCAATTCTGTTTTGATCACTGGGGTGAGTGCTCATAAACTCTGCAGTGGAGCTGCCCCCAGCTTGCGACATTCGTGTCCAGAAATCTACAGCAACTTGTGGGTTATATCCTGCCATTGCCATAAATATTATACCCAACTCATCGGCTTCATATTCATGTTTGCGTGAATAGGGAAGCATAACGCCCAATTGACCACCTAACCCAAAAACCAAACCCGAAATTTGTTGTGCAGCTGCATTGTCGCCTAGCAAACCGCCAGCTATTTGTCCACCATACTGTAGAGCCATTTGCTGACTAATGCGCTCATTGGCATGTTTGGCTACAGCATGAGCTATTTCGTGACCAACCACAATTGCCAATCCCTCCTCGTTTCTAGTGATAGGAAGCAAACCCTCGTACACCACAATTTTACCTCCTGGCATACAAAATGCGTTTACATCACTGCTTTTTACTAAGTTGAATTCCCAACTAAAGTTTTTCAATTCCGCTTCGTATCCGTTGTTTCTATAAAAAGTTTCAACAGCATTAGCAATTCTAGTTCCCACTCTTTCCACCATTTGTGCATTTGGTGTGTTTTTTTCAACTGGGGCTGAGCTTATAAAATCTTGATATTGCTGAAAGCTTAAAGCCAATACTTCTTGATCGGGAACTAGCAGTAGCTGCCTGCGACCTAAAATAGGTACACTTCCGCACGCTTGGAAAAATAGCGCTAGTATAGAGATAAATAGTGTGTATTTAATTGCTTTGTAAGCCTGTTTTTTTGAATTTGTTGTTTCCATAATTAAGAGCTTATATATTTTTTGTAAAGATAATACTAATAATTGAAATTTGATTTCATATATACTCTAAACAATAAACCTCTAAAGAGGTTTAACCAAACCGAATATATATTATTACGTAAATAGAGCGCTATAGCCTATATCTTGTTTGCATATCACGTGAAAAATAAATACCTTTGAACGATTTTTTACAACTATACTTATTCCAAATATATGAAAAACAAACTATTTGGAATACTATATTATATCATAAATATATTTGTTTTCAATTATAACACAATATGTCCTCTAAAGATTTAGATAAGGATGGAATCGAGAATATCGACAATACATCCGAAGAAGATACTAGTAATCAAAATAAAAGCCGTAAGACAACCAATGTCTCAAAGTTTGCACAAAAAATTAGCGACGATGCTCCGTTAAATTTAACGAAGATGTATCAAGACTGGTTTCTTGATTATGCATCATATGTGATATTGGAGCGTGCTGTGCCTCATATCAACGATGGATTGAAACCCGTACAGCGTCGTATTCTTCACTCAATGAAAAGGATGGACGATGGGCGATACAACAAGGTTGCAAATATTATTGGTAACACAATGCAGTTTCATCCTCATGGCGATGCCTCTATTGGTGATGCATTGGTGCAACTGGGGCAAAAAGATTTGTTGATTGACACGCAAGGTAACTGGGGAAACATTCTTACAGGCGATGGCTCAGCTGCACCTCGATACATAGAAGCAAGGCTTTCAAAATTTGCTTTAGAAGTTTTGTTTAACAATAAAACTACCGTGTTTAAAAACACTTACGATGGTAGAAATCAAGAGCCAATAACACTTCCTGTGAAATTTCCTTTGCTATTGGCTCAAGGTGCCGAAGGTATTGCTGTGGGGCTCTCATCTAGGATATTGCCTCACAACTTCAATGAGTTGTGCGATGCAGCAGTTGCTTATCTTAACGATAAGGAGTTTCAGCTATATCCCGATTTCTTAACAGGTGGGTATATAGACGTGGAACGCTACAACGATGGAGAACGTGGAGGGTCGGTAAAGGTGCGTGCCAACATCACTAAGCTCGACAACAGAACCCTGGTTATAAAAGACATCCCGTTTGGTAAAAATACATCTTCTATTGTTGACTCAATTTTGAGAGCCAATGATAGAGGCAATATAAAGATTAGAAAAGTAGATGATATAACGGCTCAAAATGTAGAAATTCATATACAATTGGCTGCTGGTGTATCATCCGACAAAACTATCGATGCTCTATACGCATTTACCGATTGCGAGATCAGCATCTCTTCAAACTGCTGTATAATTGAAGACGATAAGCCTCATTTCCTGAATGTGAGTCACCTACTTCGTAGTTCGGTTGACAACACAAAAGAGCTGTTACGACAAGAGTTGCTTATCGAAAGGGATGAAAAACAAGAAGCACTGCTTTTTGCATCGCTAGAGCAGGTGTTTATCGAAGAGCGTATCTACAAAGACAAAGAGTTTGAGAATGCTAAGAGTATGGATGTGGCTATCAAACATGTTGATAAACGTTTAACTCCATTCAAACCATCATTTATAAGAGAAATTAATCGCGACGATATATTGCGATTGATGGAAATTAGGATGGCTCGTATACTTAGGTTTAACTCTGAGAAAGCCGACAATACTATTGCACAATATAAGAGTCAGATAGAAGAGATAAATCTTAAGCTAGAAAACTTGGTGGATCACACCATATCATGGTTCTTAATGTTGAAAGAGAAATATGGAAAGGATTGGCCTCGTAGAACCACCATTCGTAGCTTCGAAACTATTGAAGCTTCAAAAGTGGTTGTAGCTAACGAAAAGCTATATATCAATCGCAGTGAGGGTTTTATCGGAACATCGCTTAAGAAGGATGAGTATATAGCAGAATGTTCGCATCTCGACGATGTGATTGTCTTTTTTAGAGATGGAAAATATAAGGTTGTGAAAATTAGCGACAAGGTATATGTAGGAAAAAATATTCTTTATGCCAATGTCTTTAAACGCAACGATAAGCGTACTATATACAATGTAATTTATAGAAGTGGTAAATTGTCACCCCACTATATCAAACGCTTTGCTGTGCCAGGGGTAACACGCGACAGAGAGTATGATTTGACGCGAGGAAAACCAGGGTCAAGGATAGCCTATTTTAGTGCCAATCCTAATGGTGAGGCAGAAACCGTGAAAGTGTATCTAAAACCAAAGCCTAGAATGCGCATTCTCTCTTTTGAAGAGGACTTTAGCGAAATTGCTATTAGAGGCAGGGGGGCAATGGGTAACATTCTCACAAAATCGGAAGTTCATAAAATAACGTTGAAAGAGAAAGGTGTTTCTACACTTGGTGGACGTAAAGTGTGGTTCGATTCTGATGTTTTCCGTCTCAATTATGAGGAGAGGGGCATCTATTTGGGAGAGTTTTATGGAGAGGATAGAATATTGGTAATATTAAAGAATGGCGACTTCTATACTTCAAACTTCGATGTGACTCAACATTTTTCAACTAACATTCTTAAAATTGAGAAGTTTAAACCAGAAAAGGTTTGGACTGCAGCTCTGTATGATGCTGATCAAAAGTATACTTACCTAAAACGATTTACTTTTGAAGATTCGGAGCGAACATTAAACTTTTTGGGAGACAACCCTGACTCTACTTTGCTTTTGTTGTCAGATGTCTACTATTCACGCATCAAAGCCACCTTTGGTGGAGAAGACGAGTTTAGAGATCCAATAGAGTTGGATGCTGATGAGTTTATTGGAATTAAAAGCCATAGAGCCAAAGGTAAGCGGATATCTAATTATGAAGTAGCCGTAGTAGAAGAGTTAGAGCCTCTGCGTTTTCCAGAAATAGATGAAGAGGAGGAGATATTGGGCTCAAAGAAAATTGAAATAGAGTATGATGATGAAGAGTCGGAAATAGATGTCAAAAAGAAAAACAAGGATGATAAAGATGAGATAGAAGGACAAATGAAGCTCTTTTAGAATCTAACAGTTTAAGCTGTAGCTTTTTCAATACAGTAAATCATTCAAAACCATGTAAGTAATGATGAGAAGATGTTTTGTTACTATATTGCTTGTTTTATGTGTTGCCAATGCAGCATTGGGGCAAAGTGAGCAAAAATTAGCAGCAAAAAAAGCAGTCAATCAGGGCACACTCTTTGGAGTGGGCTCTATGATTCTGACCGACACTTACTTGTCGCCGTTAGAGTACAACGGCTTGTCGCTATCTCTCTTTTACGAAAGGTTGAATGCTACATCGCTGTTTAACAATAAGATGCTTTTGCAACAACAGGTTTTGCTGCAAGGCGCATCTACAGACAATCCTATAAGTAATGCCAAAACCTATTATGGAAATATTGACTATCATTTGCATGGTTTTTATCCCATTCTTAATGCAAACTCTTTTAGATTATTAGGGGGTGCCGGCACCGAGTTGTCGATTGGTGGTGTTTACAATATTCGTAATAGCAATAATCCTGCTCAACTTAAAACATCTATCAATTTAAATGCCTCTCTTATGGCATTTTACAAATGGAAACAGCTCACACTGCGTTGGCAAATAACAACCCCACTAATGGGTGCTTTTTTCTCTCCTGGTTATGGTCAATCTTATTATGAAATATTTGTTTTGGGCAATGACTCTGGAACAATTCATTTTGCCACACCCTCCAATCAAAGAGGATTAAGAAACTATATTACAGCAGACTATCCCATTGGAAAAGTTACACTTAGAGCAGGATATTTAAGAAATTACTACCGTACAAAAGCTAATAATCTTATCACATCAATCTCTTCTCATCAGTTTGTAATTGGTCTTGCTTTCGAATCGCTAAGCTTTGGAAGAAGAGACTTATTAAACAATGATTGGCTCAAAAGTGTTTATAACGAATAATAATCTTTAAATCAACATATTTATGAATACAAAGTATAATTTTGATCAAGAAATAGATCGAAGCAATACCAACTCCATTAAGTTAGAAGCTCTAGAGAGTGTTTTTGGCAGTAAAGATATTATACCTCTTTGGATAGCAGATATGGATTTTCTGACTCCTCCTAGTATAACCCAAGCTATGAAACAACGTGTCGAACATGGCATTTTTGGATATGTACAACCCGATGAGCATTACTTTAACGCTATTATCAATTGGTTAAAAAATAGACATCACTGGACGGTAGAGCAAGAGACTATAAGCTTTATACCTGGAGTTGTAAAAGGTTTTGCCTTTGCTATTGATGCTTTTACAAACCAGAATGATAAGATAATCATTCAACCTCCGGTGTATCCTCCATTTAAAGGCACTACCGAAGATTTGAAAAGAGAAATTGTAAACAACCCTTTAATCTTTGAGAATGGGCAGTATAGAATGGACTTCGACAACTTGCGAGAAGTTGCAAAAACGGGGGCAAAAATGCTTATTCTTTGCAATCCTCAAAATCCTAGTGGACGTATATGGACTAGGGAGGAGTTGATTGAGTTGGCTGAAATATGTTACGATAATAATATAATAGTAATATCGGATGAGATTCATGCCGACTTGGAGTTGCCTGGCAATAAACATATACCCTTTGCTACTGTTTCAGAAAAAGCTGCTCAAAATACTATTACCTTAATGGCACCTAGTAAAACATTCAATATTGCAGGAATTGTAAGCTCATTTGCTGTGGTAGATAACAAAAAGATTAGAGAAAGATATTTCGACTATTTAGAAGCGCGTCAGTTAAATCAAGGAACAATATTTGCCTATTTAGCTGCACAATATGCTTACGAAACTGGTGAAGAGTGGTTGAATCAGGTGATGGAATACGTTCAAGGGAACATTGATTTTGTTGATTCTTACTTGCAAGAACATATTCCACAGCTAAGAGTTGTTAGGCCAGATGCTTCTTTCCTTATTTGGCTCGATTGTAGAGAATTAAATTTACCACAAACCGAACTAGAAAACTTTTTTATCCACAAAGCTAAACTAGGCCTTAATAGTGGTACAATGTTTGGGGAAGAGGGAGAAGGATTTATGCGATTAAATGTTGGCTGTCCACGAATTACTCTAGAAAAGGCACTCGATAATTTAAAAAAAGCTGTAGCTTTGTGAAACTAATTAGGTTTGAGTTGTTGTATTGTATTAGATATTGAATGACGAACAATCTAATCGACAATAAATTTATAAAATAAGTATTTAAAAAAAAGAAAGCAAAATGAAGATTGAAACTAGCAAATATGTAACATTAGAATATGAATTACACGTTGGTGAAGAGGGTGAAAGAGAATTAATGGAGCGTGCAACAAAAGAAATTCCTCTAGAGTTTATCTATGGAACCAACTCAATGCTCCAATCATTCGAAGACCACCTAGAAGGAAAGTCTACAGGCGATACTTTTGAGTTCTCGCTCAATCCAGAAGAAGCATATGGAGAGTTTGAAGATGAGAAAATTATAGAACTTCCAAAGAATGTGTTCGAAGTTGATGGAAAAGTTGACGAAGAGCTATTGCAGGAAGGTAAAACTGTTCCGATGATGGATACACAAGGCAATAGACTTTTAGGGTCAGTTGTTAAAGTAGAAGGAGATGTAGTATCAATGGACTTCAATCATCCATTAGCAGGCGAAACATTATATTTTAGTGGAAGCGTGTTAGAGGTGCGTGATGCAACTCCCGAAGAGATTGCCACTTTGTATGCCGATGATGGTGGCGGTTGCGCAGGTTGCTCTGATAGCAGCTGTGGTGATAGAGGAGTGGGCTGTTAATAAGGCACTTCAAATAAAAAAATGATAAAAATCACAGATCTGCATTTAGATGGCAGTCTGTGATTTTTTCTTTATGTACCTTTGTATCATACAAACAGACCTTTAGGGTGTGTGAAAAGCAAAAAATAGCAATGAATACTTTTGGTAATATTTTTAGATTAACCTCCTTTGGAGAGTCGCACGGACAAGCAGTTGGCGGAGTTATCGATGGCTGCCCACCTGGCATAGAGTTAGATACTGGTTTTATTCAAAACGAATTAGATAGACGACGTCCTGGACAATCTAGCATTACAACACTGCGCAAAGAGGAAGATAAGGTGTCTTTCCTTTCAGGAGTTTTTGAGGGAAAAACTACTGGAACACCTATTGCTTTTACTGTAACCAATAAAGATCAAAACTCATCCGATTACGATAACCTGAAAGATGTCTATCGCCCTTCGCATGCCGATTATACTTTTGAGCAAAAGTATGGAGTACGTGACTATAGGGGAGGGGGGCGCTCTTCAGCTCGTGAAACGATAGCACGTGTTGTAGCAGGTGCTATTGCAAAGCTTATTCTTAAAAAACTGTCAATTAAAATAGTTGCATATACCTCACAAGTGGGTAGCATTGCTCTAGATAATGACTATAGTAAATATGATTTTTTGCAAATAGAGGAAACTCCTGTAAGATGTCCTGATGGAGAGAAAGCAAAAGAGATGATACAGCTAATTGAAGAGGTGAAAGCTGATGGAGACACAATTGGTGGGGTTGTTACCTGTATTGTAAAAGGAGTGCCTGTTGGATTGGGTGAACCTGTTTTCAGTAAGCTGCATGCTGCGTTGGGTGCTGCTATGCTTAGTATCAACGCTGCAAAAGGATTTGAATATGGGCAGGGTTTCAATGTTGATATACGTGGCTCTGAAGCTAATGATATATTCTATAACGATAATGGAGTGATTAAAACACAAACCAATAACTCGGGAGGTATTCAGGGAGGTATCTCCAATGGGCAAGATATTTATTTTCGTGTAGCATTCAAACCTGTTTCTACTATCTTGAAGCAACAGATGACAGTTGACAAGAAAGGAGTGGAAACCACTATAGAAGCAAAAGGACGACACGACCCATGCGTTCTTCCACGTGCAGTGCCCATAGTTGAAGCTATGGCTGCGCTCACTATTTTAGACTATTATCTGCTATCGCAAACAACTGTATTGTTGTAATAGACCGAAATATGATAAATAAGTGTGTAAAGCTTTTCTATAACCGAATTAATTTCTATCTTTGCACCCGCAAATACAGTAATTATTAAATAACAAATTAAACTAAATGGCAACAAGATTACGTTTACAAAGAAGAGGACGCAAAAATTATCCTTTTTATCAAATTATCGTTGCAGATAGCAGAGCTCCACGGGATGGAAAGTACATTGAGAGGATCGGTTCATATAATCCGAACACAAATCCTGCTACAATCACTTTAGATTTCGAAAGAGCTTTACATTGGCTGCAAACTGGTGCTGAACCATCAGATACAGTACGCAATATATTATCACGCGAAGGTGTTTTAATGAAAAAACACTTGTTGGGTGGAGTAACAAAAGGTGCTTTTACTGAAGAAGAAGCCGACCGCAAATACGAAGAGTGGATGGCAAATAAGAACAAAGACATCGAATCTGTTAAAGCTGCAGAAGAAGAAAAAGAGCGTGCTGAAGAGAAAGCTCGTTTAGATGCAGAGAAAAAAGCTAATCAAGCACGTCTTGACGAACTAGCTAAAAAGAAAGCTGAAGAAGTAGCTGCACTTGAAGCTGAGAAAGCTGAAAAGGCTGCTGCAAAAGCAGAGAAAGCTGCTGCAGAAGAAGCTGCAAAAGCACCGGCTGTAGAAGAAGCTCCTGCAGAAGAGCCAGCAAAAGAAGATAATAAAGAAGAAGCAGCTGAATAAGCGTTTTTTCGTACAATAATAAAACCTTCGGGTTTTCTATATTGAGTAAAATAAAAAAGCAGTAAGTTTTTAAAACTTACTGCTTTTTTTGTGCTTATATATTAAGCGTATATTATCTGTGTGTTGCCTGCCTTATTTATAGAACTTCTCCTTCAACATTTCAACTGTAGGGTCTGTAATATAATCGTCGTAATCCATCATTTTGTCAATTACTCCATTTGGAGTTAACTCTATAATGCGATTTGCTACTGTTTGAATAAACTCATGGTCGTGACTTGAAAACAGAACATTTCCTTTAAAAGTAATCAGCGTATTATTAAATGCCTGAATAGACTCCAAGTCAAGGTGATTGGTAGGAGTATCTAATATTAATGTGTTAGGATTTTTCAACATCATGCGCGAAATCATACAACGCATCATCTCTCCACCCGAAAGTACGCTTACTTTCTTTGCCAAATCGTCGTTTGAAAACAACATGCGACCAAGAAATCCTTTTAAATAAACTTCGTTTGTATCTTGTGCAAACTGACTTAACCAATCAATTAGACTAAGATCAGAATCAAAATACTTTGCATTATCAAGAGGCAAGTAAGCAGTTGTTATGGTCTGTCCCCATTGATATGTACCAGCATCTGGTTTTTCTTCTCCATTTATTATCTCAAATAGAGCGGTCATAGCACGTGGGTCTCTGCTAATGAAAACAATTTTGTCCTCTTTCTCTACATTTATGTTGAGGTCTTTAAAGAGAACTTGCCCATCAATGCTTTTAGTGAGTCCCTTTATCTCCAAAATCTGATTGCCTGGCTCTCTATCAGGAGAAAAGATAATGCCAGGATAGCGACGAGACGAAGGTTTGATCTCTTCAATATTCAATCGCTCAATCATCTTCTTGCGGCTTGTTGTCTGTTTCGATTTAGCTACGTTGGCACTAAAGCGACGAATAAACTCTTCCAACTCTTTTTTCTTCTCTTCAGCTCGTTTGTTTTGATTTTGCTGTTGACGCAGTGCTAACTGGCTCGATTCGTACCAAAAGCTATAATTACCAGAAAATAGTTGCAACTTGCTGAAGTCTATATCCACAATATGTGTACAAACAGAGTCTAAGAAGTGACGGTCGTGACTAACCACCAAGATTGTATGATCAGAATTGGAGAGGTAGTTTTTCAACCATTCTATTGTTTCAAGGTCAAGGTCGTTGGTAGGCTCATCAAGCAAAAGATTGTCGGGTTGTCCAAATAGCGCCCTGGCAAGCAATACGCGTACTTTCTGTTTACCACTTAAGTCAGCCATCAAATTGTAATGAAGGTCTTCGCTCACACCCAAACCACTAAGTAAGTTTGCTGCATCGCTCTCTGCATTCCAACCTTCCATTTCTGCAAACCTTCCTTCTAGTTCCGACACACGTATACCATCTTCATCATTAAAGTCGGCTTTTGCATACAGTGCATCTTTTTCGCTCATAATATCCCATAGGATTGTATGCCCCATCAACCCTGTGTCGATTACGATATATTCATCAAATGCAAAGTGATCTTGACTTAACACTGAAAGTCGCTCACCAGAACCAAGTGAAATCTGACCCCTTGTTGGATCTATCTGTTTGCTTATAACACGTAGAAAGGTAGATTTTCCAGCACCATTAGCGCCTATTATTCCATAGCAGTTGCCTGGATTGAATTGTAAATTAACATCTTGAAAAAGAATTCTCTTGCCGAACTGAACGTCCAGATTGCTTACTGTTATCATTTATTGTTTCGTTGTTTTTTTTAATTGAATCGGCAAAGATACGATAAATTGGCAAAACTCTATGTAGGTGCATGCAAGCAATCTTGCTACAATCTGTTTTGCAGCTAAAAAATGTGAATTTAAAAGCAGTGGTGTAGCTTATAACTTTTGGTGTGTGCTAGCTTCTATCGTTATCAGTTAATTTACTTTATACTAGCGATATTGTTTTTTAAGTTTATCTAATGCAGCTCTTTGGCAGAAAAGTAGTTGTTATGTTTTGTGTTTTTTCTAATTGATAGATGGGCAGATAGAATCTGTGAGAATAGAAATGATAAAAGTATCTGTTTTTCTAGTATTTAATCTGTAGCACTATCAATAACTTTATTAAATTCTTGCTTGTATGATTCTCCAACAGGCAATTCTTTGTTTCCAATTGATACTCTATTTTTACTGATAGAGTCAATTTTGCTTTTCTGGATAATAAATGAACGATGTATGCGTATAAATCTTGTAGATGGTAGTGTCTCTTCAAGTCCTTTCATACTCATCAATGAAAGTATAGGGTGGGGTCTGTCTGCTAGGTGTATTTTTACATAGTCTTTCCAACCTTCGATATAGAGAATGTCATTAAACAAAATGCGAATCAGTTTATGGTCGGCTTTCACAAACATTTGCTCCTCTTCTTGTCCAATGATCGAACCAGCATCTTTACTCTGGGCAGACTCTTTCATCTCAAACCATTTGAGCGCTTTTTTTGTTGCCTCCAAAAATTTAGTGTAAGTAATGGGCTTTAATAAATAATCTAATGCATCTACTCGATAACCCTCCAATGCATATTCGCTAAATGCTGTGGTGAATATAATACGTGTCTCTTCTTTTACAAAACGAGCAAACTCCATTCCTGTTATTTCGGGCATTTGAATATCCAAAAATATAATGTCAACAGACTTTGTTGTTGCATCTTGCATAGCCTCTATGGCACTAGAGTAGCTACCTGTTAGCTCCAAAAACGATGTCTTGGCAACATACGACTCTAATAGCTCTATAGCTAACGGTTCATCATCAATTATCCAACAAGTTAGCTTCATATTCTATATTGTTTTGATAACAATGTGCGATGTGTAAACGCTATTGTCATTATCTTGGTCTAGGGTTTGTGTCCAGGTGTGTTGATTGGGGTAGAGGAGCTCTAGGCGTCTTTCCACCTGATTGAGCCCTATACCACTGCCACTTTTGTCTGATTCGCTTTTTGGAAAAGCACTGTTCCTACAAATAAATTCAATCTCTCCATTTGTCTTTTCTGATAGCTGTATGTCTATAAACGACTCTTTATTTCCACTAACACCATGCTTAAAAGCGTTTTCGATAAGCGATATAAATATAAGTGGAGCAATGCGAGTAGGGGAGCCAGGTGAGACTTCAATATTAGTTGTGAGTTTTACATTCTTCGACAAACGAATTCTCATCAACTCAATATAATTTTTGATAAACTCTACCTCCTTTAGTAGAGGAACATAATTTTCATTGTTGTCGTAGAGCAAATGCCGCAAGAGTTTGCTCAATTCTTCAACGGCTGTTTGTGCTTTGGTAGGATTAAACTCTATAAGCGCATATATATTGTTTAGTGTATTGAGTAGGAAATGTGGATTAATTTGCGACTTTAGGTTCTTTAGTTCTGCTTCTGTTTTTGCTTTTTCCAACTCTTTTCTTTCCGATTCCACTTTTGCCCAACGGGCACTCATCTTTATACCTACGCTCACACCAACAACTAATGCAAGCGAAAAAACATTGCGTGCAATAAATATATATAGTGTTTGCTGATGTCGCCTACGGTATCGTCTACCTCGACTTTGAAGATCGAGCGAAATAATATAGTCTTGAGCATAATACATAAGTGAACCTATCACTATAATAAGCAGCAGATTGATAAAAATAAAAGCTGCGGTTTTCTGTTTATACAGATATTTATCTATCAAATAGAGATAGTTGACATAGAAAACAATCATAAAACCAAGCATCACCGAAGCTTGTCGCCAAAAATGCGACCAATTGACACCTTGTCCTCTATCTGTTAAAAATAGAGGCAAGCCAAAGACAATGAGCCACACAGTCATGTGTATAAATACATTGTCTAAGTATAAGTTTTGTTTTATTTTATTTTTCATCTCTATTTTGTCTGTTTACCAACATACACTTTTTAATGATTGCTTCAACACAATTGGAAGCTGTTTAACACATAGGGTACATTAAGTTAGTGAGGACGACCTCTACCCATTCCTCTACCCATTCCACGTCCTTGAGAAGCATCAGGGGCTGTGCCTCCCCCTTTAAATATATTGAATCGATACACAAAGTGGAACATAAAGTAGCTAGTGAGTGTATTGGTTGTTGTGTCGCGTATATAGTTAGCTGTAACGGCACGGCTAATATCACTTTTTTGTTTTAAAATATCATAAATTTTGAAGCGAATAGTACCGTTTTTCTGTTTGAACAGTTGTTTCGATAGTGCAGCATTCCATAGCAACTCATCTTGATCGAAACCATCAGCATAACCCGAGTTGGTTGAGTAGTTGATATCACTTTCAATTAATAGGTCGAAAGGTAAGTAAATGGTAGTTGATGCATTTCCACCATAGTTAAAATACTCTTGATCTTGCTGTCCTTCCAATGAGTTGTTTACTTTATTGTATGATACATTTCCTCTTACAGAGAAATCAAACTGATCTGAGCGATAGTTCATTCCCAATGTTTCACCCAAGTTAAGTCTCTTACTAGTATTCTTTACAGCGTTTGTGAAACCATTAGAGTTGTTGTAATTGGCAAATGTCATCGAGAAGATAGAGAATTTAATATTGCGCAGAGGTTGATTTGTCATAAAACGCAAATTAGCATTCCAGTTTCCATTTACGTTTTCGTAAGTAGATTCTCTTCTTCCAGTTTCTCTATCTGTAATGGTAGACGAAACAATATCGTTTACAGTGAATCCCAAATTCGACATAAACATATACGAAGTGTTTTTCTCGGGGTTGAAGTTGCGATATCTCACTCTCATACTATGGTTGAAGGCGGGTTTTAAATCTGGGTTACCATAAGATACATTCAATGGGTTTGAAAAGTCTTTTACCGACGACAACTGGCTCACAGATGGTTGATTGGTTCTACCGTAATAATTCAATCGTAAGTTTTTTTGACGACTCCACATATAATTGAACTGTGCCATAGGTGCAAAATTGATAACATTTTGAGAAACATTTTCTTCTAATGTTTCACCCTTATATATTTTGCTTTCAGATTTCGATGGTTGCATACTTACACCAAACAAATAGTTGTACTTTTCTCTCGTTGCGCGGAAGTTCAACTCTATGTTTTGGTTGTAAAAGTTGTTTTCCAATCTCCTGCTATAAGTAGTATCTAGTACTGTGTACTCTCCATTGATATCTTCTGTTCGTGTATCTTTGTCCGATTCAGAGCGATTATATCTATAATTATATGCAAGCTGCAAGAAGTTGTTTTTACCCAATGGCTCAACATACGATGCATAGAAACGCAAGTTTTTTCCATCGTTTGTGTTTTTTATACGTTGGTCTATTATATCATCGTCACGTGTGCTGTAGAATGTATTGGAATAGTTCTCTGCATTATTCTCAGAATCATTTATTCCGCCACCAATACTAAAACTCAACACCCTTCCTTCAGAGTTAAGTTTTCTGCTTCCTTCTAATGTTCCACCAATCGATTTACCTGTTCCATCCGAAAAATATTGCGAGTCACCATGATTGATGGTGTCGCCTAGGGCATTTATAGTTGAGAAATCACCCACCTCCGAACGATTATTATTGTAGAAAGATGCATTGGGTCTGAAAATAAACTTAGTCAAAGAGTCGGGTTCCCACTCAATTCTAAAGTCCATATTTATGTTCTGGCTATAGTTATTTGATGTATCATTTTGACTCTCAAATGTATTGCCCGAGCTCAATAGGTTTTGAGTATAAGTATTAGAGATTTTGTCTGTATCAGTATCTCCATATCTTATGTTACCTCCAATGGTAAGTTTTTTATTAAACTCTTTACTAAAGTTCAAACCCGCATTGGCTGATTTGGTTATTCCACTACTTCCTCCCCATCTTCCTCGACGACCACCACTACCACCAAACATAGCAGAGGCTAAGTCGGAGAAACCAGCATTGTTTGTATTGTTCATTCCACCAAGAAAAGTCAATTGGTCGTTATCGCGCATATAGTTTACCATCACATTACCTTCGTATCTGTCTTGGCTACCATATCCTGCAAAAGCATTTCCAAATACCCCTTCTTTCATACCAGGCTTCACGGTAAGATTGATTACCATCTCTTCATCACCATCATCAAAGCCAGTCATCAAAGACATATCCGTTCTTCTTTCTAGTACTTGTAGCTTATCCACCATTTTTGCGGGCAGGTTTTTAGAAGCAACTTTCGGGTCGTCGCTAAAAAACTCTTTCCCATCTACCAATATCTTCTTTATTTCCTGACCGTTTACGGTTATTTTGCCATCTGCGTCTATTTCAACACCTGGCATCTTCTTCAGTAAATCTTCTATCACAGCGCTCTCTGTTACTTTGTAAGAGTCTGCATTATACTCTACAGTATCGCCTCTCACAACAACTTCAAGAGACTTTGCGGTAACAATAGCATCAGACAACAATACACCATCTTCATGCAGTGAAATTGTTCCTAGATTTGCATTAGCATTTCTATTTGTAATAGATACATCTTTAAATACATCTGTATAGCCAATATAGGATATTTGCACAATGTACTGTCCATTATTAACGGGTATCGAAAACGAACCGTTTCTTTCAGAAGCTTTACCAGTTACATAAGTGCTATCTTCCTGATTAAGAATACGGATGTTAGCTTGAGGAACACTTTCCTGTGTTTCATGATCAATCAGTTTTCCCCTTATAGAGCCACCTCTTGTTTGGGCTTGTGCATTTGCAAACATAGCAAATGCAAGGATGATTGTTAAAAGTAGAGTCAGTTTTTTCATTGTTGTTTTATTGTTGTTGGTTTGAGCTTCTGTTTGCTCACTGTTATTTTAGTTTTAATTACACGCAAAAATACATTTCATTGACAAGATTTCAAAATGAAATAGATTAACAGCTATTATTTATAGATGAATAGGGTGAATGGTTCTACGAAGGATATCGAAGAATGCTATATATTGAAGATACTCTAACCTTGTCCTCTTGATTAATATATAGATCTCAAAATTGCAAAAAGGTAAAGGACGTGTATATTATTACGTCCTCTACCTATCTATATATAGCTCTCACGTTAACCCTTGTCTAGACTACTTACCTGGTATTCCACAAGCTTCACCTGTAGGTTCATCTTCCATTCGTTGCCACACATCAGCAAACTCATCGGGGCGACGGCGAAATTTAACTAGAATATAAGAACACGAAGGTATAATCTTATAGTTGTTTTTGCGTGCATATTCTACTAACTTATCAAAAAGCTTAGCAGCTATGCCTTGTCCCTCTAGCTCTTTGCGAACGCCAGTGTGAAAAGCATTCAGCACATTGTCTTTTAAATCGAAATCTAATTCAGCAATTTGTTTGTCATCTTTATTAATGAAAAAGCTACCACGATTATTCTCGTTTATCTTAAATTCAATTTTATGTTCCATTTTTTTATAATGATTTTTGTTTGTTTCTTGTGTTTTATTTGATTCTTACTTCTCTAAACAACTAAAGTGGGGTTTTGTTGAGTTTTGGTGCAAAATTGGTTTCTAGAAGGTCTCTTTTGATGAATCGAATGCATATTTTTAAACTTTCATCAACTTTGAGTTGGTATATTAAAAAACTTGTACTATTTTTGCACCGCAAATTTGAGGAGCAGCTATCAAGAAGCAACTCTATTTACACAGTTTACATAATGGCGAGATAGCTCAGATGGTTAGAGCGCATGATTCATAATCATGAGGTCCCGGGTTCAATTCCCGGTCTCGCTACATATAATTTATAAGCAGTTTCAATTAATTTTGTTGCTGCTTTTTTGATTAAACCTTACTTCAAATGTTTTACACTTATATTATTCAAAGTCAAAAGAACGGTAAATATTATACTGGTAGCTGTAGCGATATTGATTTAAGAATTGAAAGGCACAATGCTGGTGCAACTCCATCCACCAAATCAGGGCGACCATGGAGATTGGTTTATTTCGAAACTTATAAAACAAATTCTGAAGCATATAGACGAGAAAGAGAGATTAAAGCAAAAAAGAGTAGAAAGTATATTGAGTGTTTAATTCAGAGTGCTTTAGGTGCATAGCTCAGATGGTTATAGCGTCCCGATATTTCATCGGGAAGGTCCCGGGTTCAATTCCCGGTCTCGCTACATAGAATTTATAAGCAGTTTCAATTAATTTTGTTGCTGCTTTTTTGTTTAAACACCTACAAAATAAGCCTTCTGGCTTTTTACCAATGTTATTACACAAAAGTTGCCTATTTTTGCACCTCCAATAAAAATAGATACTATGAATTTTGAAGTTGAAAGCATTAAACATTTTATTGCAGTTACCAAGGAGTATGAAGTTATAACGAATATTGCTTTTCAAGCCATTGATTTAACCAAGCACGAAGAGCTGATATTTGAAGAAGACTTTGAAGACTGCCTGTTTTTAGGTTGCAAAATGTCAACCAAAGCACAAAAGAAATTGATAAAAACTGGCAATTTGGTCTTTCCAAAAATGAACCTACCTTTTCAAGTGTATCGAAACAAGCTATATAGCCACACACAATTGTATAATAACTATCTATATACAAATCCTTCTACATACAAGAATACCGATGATTATCTAATATATAAATATTATGAATCGACAGGAAAAGCCGAGCCAACGAGTATAAAAAACTCATTAGCACAACGTCTGCACGACCATTCGATTACCGATTCACTATACGACTATCTTGCCAATTGGGATAGCCATAGAGTGGTTGCTATTATGGGTGGGCATAGTTTGCGCAGAGATACAGCAGATTATAGGGATATAGTATTTATCTCTAAAGCATTAGCAGAGAAAGGACATTTGATGGTTTCGGGTGGAGGTCCTGGAGGCATGGAAGCTACTCACTTGGGATCTTGGATGGCACATAGAGACGAGAATGAGATAGATGATGCAATTTCAATACTGTCGAAAGCTCCACTTTATAGTGATGAGTTATGGTTGAGTAGCGCTTTTGAAGTAATGGAGGCTTATCCATTAAAAACGGATATTGAGAGTGTGGGCATTCCTACTTGGTTTTATGGACATGAGCCGCCAACACCCTTTGCTACTCATATTGCCAAGTATTTTGCTAATAGCGTTAGGGAAGAGGGGTTATTGGCAATTGCCAAAGGTGGAATTATATTTGCTCCTGGTAGTGCTGGAACGATACAAGAGATTTTTCAAGAGGCTGCTCAAAATCATTATGCTACATTTGGTAATATTAGTCCGATGGTGTTTCTTAATCGTAAATATTGGAAAGAGGACAAACCAGTGTATCCCCTGCTTCAAAAACTGGCAGAAGGGCATAAGTATGGTGAGCTTTTGGCGATATCGGATCATGTGTCTGAAATTGTAGAGGCAATATGCAACTTCACAGGCCTTTAGAGCTCTAAAAAAGTAAAATAAAAATGCATCATTTTGAATTCAAAATGATGCATTTTTATTTATTCAGAAAATCGAGCTATCTACTTTCTATCTCTCATCAAGAATTTATCATATAGATACAGCGCAGTTACAGAAACCAACCCTATACTTAATACTACAAGCCACATACTGCTTGGATTATATGTATCCCAAAGATAGTTTGTAAGTTCTCTAGAGTTCATTCCCATTTCAGCAGCAGCACTATTAAAATAGTCTTTTTGCGATAAAGTTTCAGAAATTTCTAAACCTCTTTTGGCTACTTCCTGCTTTACAAAATTGTTTTTATCCGAAAGACTTCCGTATACACTACCAGAAATAAATCCTGCAAAAAGATTTCCTAAAAATACTGGAAGAAATGAGTAGCCCATGTAGAGTGCTTTCTTATTTGCTGGAGCTATACGCCCTATATACTCATTAATTTTTGGTGAACCCGCCATCTCTCCCAAAGCAAATATAAGAATTGCTGCTAGGGTAAACATTACGTTTTGTGTAACCAATGTCAATGCCATACCAATAGAGCATACAAGAAAACCTGCAGTCATTGCTTTCAAAGGTTTATAGCGCATTACAAAGCTAGATACTATAATCTGAAAGATAATAATAAACATTGCATCTGCATTGGTAATAAATTCTGACTGCATTTGACCATCACCTGTACCATAGTTCTCACTAAAGAAAGGTAGGTATTGATGAAAAAAATCGAAAATAATAGAGGTGTCAACCCACTGTGAAATAAATACAGGAAGCGTGAAAAACAATTGGTTGTACATGGTCCAAAATCCAGCAACGATAAAGAGGAAAATGACAAACTTTGTATCTTTTAGCACCTCCCCAATATTAATAAAAATGTTTTTTATAGATGCTCCCAGGCTCTCTTTTGTCACAACACGTTCGGGTTCTTTATAAAAGAAGAGAAGAATAAAGTTGAATGCTACAACACCTGCAGATATATAAAAGACAAAATCGTAAGAGTTATCTTTAAATAATAGTGTAACCAATGGTCCGATAAATGCTCCAATATTTACCATCAAATAGAATATACCAAAACCAATAGAAGATGTTTCATTGGTAGTAGTTTTAGCAATCGTAGCAGAAATTACTGGCTTAAAAAGCGCAGCACCTACTGCTAAGTATAAATAGATAGCAAATACACCCCAAAAAGAGTCGAACATGGGCAGTGCAATAAAAGCAGTGGTGTATATAACAAATGATATAAACAACACTTTTTTATAGCCAATCTTATCGGCAATAGAGCCAGTGAGAACAGGCAGAAAATACAGAAAAGCCGTGCCGAATCCCATTATATGCCCTTTCTCTGCTTGAGACAGTTCTAATCCTCCCATATCTGAAGAGCCTGTCAAATAGTTGGCAAATAGCATAAAAAACCCATACCAAGCCCAACGCTCAAAAAGCTCAATACTGTTTGCAACCCAAAAAGTTTTTGGAAACTTCTTGAATGTTTTTACAATTCCCATAATCTATACGTTCTTTTTATTTTATAATTAGTTTTTTATTTCACTTTGCTGCAAACTAATTGCAGGTCTAATACTTTGTTGTTTAATATAAAGAAAGAAGATCCTAACCGATTACTTCTTATCAATCATCAATCGTGAAAGTTCTTTAGGATATCCCCTAACATCAGCAAATTCTGAAGCCAACTTGTCAATCTCGTTTTTAGATATATTATCTAGTAAAGAGTTGTTGTTTGTTTTTTCAAGCAGAGAAGGGATAACTTTTTCTTGCTGCATCTTTTCTATAATCTGATTAGCCACTGTTAATGCAGAAGAGGCTTTAATAATTTCGCTGCGAGCATAAAACTGAGTTGGAAAAGCAACCTCTCCAACTCTCAGATTGATATCGCTACCTGGTATCTGTTGAGCTCCATACATTGGAGGTCCTCCCACAGTTGCCGATTTAAATGATGGTACAAACTTAGCTATATAGTCAATCGAGGTTTCAGTTCTGATTTTTATTTCATCTTTGTCCCAACCATTATCAAGCTTCCGATTGATATCTTCATCAAATATAGGTTGTGCACCATCAATGCTCTCTACCAATCCGTTTTTGAATAGTGTTATATCCTCTGTCATCCCATGTATTTGATAATAATCGCCATAGTAGGGAGTCAGCTGTGCCATGCCATGGGGTGTGCCACGCTTGCCATGAAAAATCATCTCAGGAATTAAGCCCGCTGTTGGTTGCCATTTAGAAACATAAGCAGCTTTAAACTCAATCAAACAATGCACATCCAACTCTAACGATTCATCGAACATGCCAGTTCTAAATCCAGAAGCATTTACCAAATAGTTCACTTTGTAAGTTTGTTCGCTTGTATGTATCTCCCAATTATAGCCTAATCTTTGGTTGCGCACATCTATTACTTGCTCCACTTTAGTGTTTAGTTTAAAAGTGCATTTGTTGGCTTTTTCTAAAGCTAGCTGGGCTTGAGCACCTAGTCTAAACAAGTTCCAGCCATACTCTTGAACCAATACCACTGGCATTTTCAACAGAGTAGAGTCAATCAGTTTTACAGCATTTGTCATCCATTCATCGGGAGTGCTGGGACGTTTCACTGTTGGCTGTTTTGCCAAAGCATCTAAATCTTTTTCGCTGTATGTTTTATAGTACTCCTCAGGAGCACCCAAAATTTCATTGGAAGAATCCTCATCAATCAGTTCTTTATAATATTCAACCAACATATCCAATCGATCCTCAATATCGTCAATTTGATATTGTTCGGTTTTAGGAACAGTGATAAGTGTTGGCCTTTCATCGATAGACTGCGGGAAAAGACGCGCCATTTTTATCGACTCCTTCATCAAAATACGACATTGCTCATCCGATATGTCAGGATATAAATTTCCACCAGCATGCAGATGGCAGAATGGAGGCCCATTTACAACATTCCCTTTTTGCTCGATGAGTATATTATCAATCCCCAGTTCGGCTAGTTGTAATGCCACAACAACACCCGACACGCCACCTCCAATAATACCAACACTATATACTTTATTCATTTTAAAATAGTTTTTGAAGCTCTGCAAAGTAATCAATCACTTTGGTTGGGTTATAATCTGCAATATCTTTGTCGTAGTTATATCCGTAACTCACACCAATGCTCTCCATCTTTGCATTTTGTGCTGCAAGGATATCATTTTTTGAGTCACCTACCATTATGCTCTTTTCTATATCTCTATTCATTGTCTCTGCAAGATGCAAGAGAGGCATTGGGTCTGGTTTTTGCTTTGGTAAAGAGTTTGCTCCTACCCATACTTTAAAGAAATGTTTTACAGATAGTGTGTCCAGAATTGGTTCAATAAACTCAAAAGGTTTGTTGGTACATATCGTCATATCGTAACCTTTCTTTTCAAGATATTGCAGCGTTTCTACAACACCCGGATACAGGTAGGTTTTATCGCATACAACTTCTCCATAAGCTTTGATGAAAAAATCGAAAGCCTCTTTAAATAACGCTTCAGTAATTTCTTCAGGTTGCAATCTATGCTTTAATCCACGTTCTACAAGTTTCTTTGCTCCATTACCTATATATAGGCTAGCTTCTTCTAGGGTTATCGGCTCCAAATCATAATGTGTCAACATTTTATTTAAAGCCTGTGTTAAATCGGGATTACTATCAATCAGTGTCCCATCGAAATCAAATATAATTAGTTCTTTGTCTTTAAAATCCACAATTGTTTGTTTTAATGCAAAGATGCATATTTTTTAAGTTCGAATGTGTACGGAATTAATTTATTAATGTTAAAAAGCAGGGTAGTTCATCCCAATATTGTACTATTCATCATTTTTTGTCATATGTTTTTTGATTGCTGTTATTATTAAGTGTGCAGTTATTCGTATATTTGACAAAACAAAACTAATATAGCTACCAGTAGAAGCATAAAAAAGCATACGAGTAAAACACAGTCAATTTAAATAAATGCTATTATATGAATGATATAAAACTAGGAGATTTAGCTAACGAGATTGGCGACTATAGGTTTGCAAACTATTTATATGCTAGGGCACTTGAAAAAGAGGCTTTAGTAACAGAAGAGTTGAAAGAGAAGTTTGATAAAACCGAGAAGTTGAAGTGGGATGGAAAATCCATATTAAGCTTCGATGGATGGAAATTGTCGAAAAGCTCTTATGTAAAAGGCAATCAATGTTTGAAGTATCTCTATTTAGATAAGTATAAGAAAAAAGAGAGAACACCTATTGATGAAGAGACGCAAGAGCGCTTTGATAGAGGACATGCCTTTGAAGATATTGTTAGGGAGAAGCAGTTTCCAGGTGGAATTAATATAAAAGATAAGGTTGGCAACTTTGGTTATTTCAACTCGTATACAAAACACTTGCTTAATCAGTCTATAGAAATGACGCTCTACGAAGCCACTATAATAGAGGATGAGGTGCTTGTGATGTGCGATGTGTTGGTGAAAACTGAAGATGGTTTTATAGATATATATGAAATAAAGAGTAGCACAAAAACAAATATAGCCATTAGCAACGATTTGAAGCTTCAGTATGCTATTTGTGAAAAACGATTTAAGGATAAACTTAGGTCTTTCAATTTAATACTAAGAGTGGAAGACGAAGAGCCTAAATGGGTGATAGAGAACAGAAGTGATGAACTAGTTGATAAAACACCTCTAGTTGATAAGGCAACTGATAAGTTTAAAAAAGTTTTAAATGGGAGGGAGCCCGAAATAGCAATGGGCAACCACTGCACGGTTCCTTACAGATGCGATTTTGTAGACTATTGTGAAAAAAGAGGCTATGTGAAATCTCTGTTTTAAGCATTTAAGATAAGTCACTAAATAAATTAAATAGTAATACTATGTGGATAAGATCGCAAAATAAAAAACTATTGTTGAAGGTTATTTCTATTTCTATGACAAGGAATTATGGAGGAAATAAGCGATATGCTCTAATTGGGAGTGCTGCAAATCCATCACAAAACAAGGTTGTAGGTTATTTCGAAACAGAATACAAAGCAATGCAAGAGTTAGATAAAATTCAAAAAGAGTTGGAAAGTGGGCAAACTAGAGTTTATCAGATAAGTTGATACGAATAATTGATTAGCGAGAAAATCGACAATGCTTGTTTGATCACAACAAAAGAGTTAATATCAATTCAGAAAAAAAATCAACCCTTAAAATTACCATCATATTATGAAATGCACCCTTTGTGAAACAGTTTTAGATAAAATGGCAGATGAATATTACTTCATCTGCAGCACATGTAGTGCATATATAAAAGATGAAAAATATTACCTAGAAAGAAAAGAAGAGAAGGAGCGATACAAAGAGCACGAAAACGATGTGCATGATGAGCGCTATCAAAATTTCACCTCACCCATAACCGATGCTATTCTGAAAAACCATACTGTAAATCACTTGGGATTGGATTTTGGTAGTGGAACAGGTCCCGTGATAGCTAAACAGCTAAGAGATAAAGGTTATCAAGTAAAACTTTACGACCCATTTTTTCATCCCAGCGAAGATTACTTGAACTATCGTTACGATTATATTTTTAGCTGCGAGGTGTTTGAGCACTTTCACGAGCCAAAGCATGAGATAGAGAAGCTGTTAAAGCTTTTAAAACCAAAGGGACGACTCTATATAATGACGCATCTCTATGATTTCTCGATAGATTTTGAGCATTGGTACTATAGAAACGACCCTACACATGTTTTCATTTATACAAATAAAACAATAGAATATATTTCAGAGAGGTATGCGCTACATATAGAGAAGATGACAGATAGATTGATTATTCTTAAGAAGTTAGCAGCATAATCACACTTTAAATTATCAACCTTGGTAGTTATTTGAGTAATAAAATCTTTCATAGATAAATTTATTAGATTATCTTTATTGATGTAAATATTCAAATAGTTGAGTTTAATCTATATCCAGACTCATTTGAAAGTCAGTTGGCTACTTTGGTCCACTTTTACTTTTATATAAAACAATTAAATGCAATAAATCATGAAGCAGATACAAATTACAACAAAAACCAAACTTCTTATATTGTTGCTCCTGGCAACGATAATAGTTCCACAATGGTCCTTTTCTCAAACAATTATCAATAGAGACCCGAGGATAGAAAAAGCAATCCAAGCAATTACAACAGAGAGTCTGCAAAACACTATCGAAAGCCTTGTTCAGTTTCATACCCGTCACAACTTAAGCATCCAAAGTAGCACCGATATTGGAATTGGAGCAGCTTCGAATTATATAGAGGAGCGGCTTAACGGGTTGAGTGTAGGCAGAGAAAACTTTGTATCTATTGATCGAGTGCGCTATAAAGTAGGGGGTAGCGGAAGTCGATTAGAGAGAGAAGTTTGGTTGCCCAATATAATTGCAACCATCAAAGGATCTAATGTCGATGATGATAGGGTAATAGTAATGCTTGCCCACTACGATAGCCGTACAGAAAACAACAACGATTCCACTGCATTTGCTCCAGGAGCCAACGACAATGGTAGCGGAGTGGCTGCATTGATGGAGAGTGCTACTATTTTGGCTCAAAATCGATTGCCCATAACTGTTAAGATAATGTTTCTTTCAGGAGAAGAGCATGGTTTGCTAGGTGCTGCTCACATGGCTGATGTTGCGCGCAAAGAGAATTGGAATATAATTGCTGTAATAAACAACGATATGATTTCTAATTCACAATCAAGTGACACCGATATTAGAAACAACACCAAACTCAGGGTTTTCTCTGAGAATATTCCTTTTGTAGAAACCGAACAAGAAGCCAAAGAGAGAGATTATAACTCTTCTCAAAACGACAACCCGTCTAGACAACTAGCACGCTATATAAAAGAGACAGGAGAAAGATATACCCCTAATTTAGAGATAAAACTTATCTATCGAATAGATAGATTTGGCAGAGGTGGAGACCACACACCTTTTTGTAAGCAAGGATTTACGGCGGTTCGTGTTTGTGAATACTATGAAAACTACGACCGCACTCACGCAATAACCCAAACCATTGATGACAGGGAGTTTGGTGATGTTATTAAAGGGGTAGATTTTGAATACCTTAGAAAGAATACTGTTGTTAACCTCGCTACAGTTATGAACATGGCTTTTGCACCAGCTGCTCCACAAAATGTTTTCACAGATGCTTCTGATTTATCCAATTATTCAAAAATATCTTGGCAAGCACCAGCTATTGGTGTAAAACCTGTAGGTTACTACCTTCTTATCAGAGAGACGGATAAATCTCAGTGGGAGAAGAAGATATTTGTTGAGGGGGAATCTGTTGTAGTTCCTTATAGTAAAGACAATTATTTCTTTGCAGTGCAATCTGTAAGTGAAGCTGGTAATGAGAGTGTTGCTGTTTTTTCAAGGGGAAAGAGATAGATGGAAAGCAGAGATTTGTACTCATTGCCTCTATTACAAAGTATAGGTTGATTAATATAGCATTCAATCCAGAATGGATTGTATGTTTATAGTACCGCTTGAATGTCTAAAGTTGCGACCCCGATGGGGTCGAATGTATTACTTTGCTATGTACTATAAACCTGTGATCTCTTCGAGGTCGTGATATGCTCCTTATCGTTTCGTGAACTAAACATTGGAATTACTCCTATGTCTAGTTCATGAATGCTAAATTTGGTCCTTAAAGCCTACCCTCCAACAACCACTCCCTTCTTCCTCTTCAATCTTTTATTAATCTTATTCATCACCATAGCAATAGCCCCATCTCCTGTTATATTACAAGCAGTTCCAAAGCTATCCATGGTTATATAGAGAGCAATCATTAATCCAATCAACGTTTCATCAAAGCCAAGCATCGATTGCAACAGAGCCACTGCAGCCATAATTGCTCCGCCTGGCACACCAGGAGCTGCAATCATTGTGATGCCCAACATCATAATGAAGCTGAGAAACAGATCAAAACCTGCATCCATTCCCGTCATAAACATTACAGCATAAGCGCAAGCCACAATTTTGAGCATACTTCCCGAAAGATGAATAGTTGCACACAGCGGAATCACAAAATCTGCTACATCTTCGTCCACGCCATTCTTTTTTGTCTGCATCAGCGTTACAGGAATAGTGGCAGCAGAAGATTGAGTTCCCAATGCTGTCATATAGGCTGGCATCATGGTGATGAGTGCTTTGAATGGATTCTTGTTGGTAATAGCTCCGGCAGTAATAAACTGAAACAGCAGCCACAATACATGCATTACAAATATCACAAGAATCACTTTAAAGAACAGTCCCAACACAATTGCTACTTGCCCTTCTGCTCCTATTTTAATAAAGATTCCAAAAATAAAGAGAGGGAGTAGAGGAATGATTGCTTTCTCAATAATAAGGATGATGATATCACGAAACTCTTGCAGTAATGCTTTTGTTTTCTCCCCATCAGTAGCTGCCACACCCAAACCAATTACAAATGCCAATACTAACGCTGTAGTTACACCCATAAGCGGAGGCATTTCCACACTAAAGAAGGATGTAACAGTTTCTTCGAAATTCAGATTGCTTCCGCTTGTAAGTTCTTCAGCAGACAGTAGTAACGGTAGAGACCATTTAGTAGTGAAATAAGAGAACAACCCAGCCACTATTGTTGAGCCATAAGCTATGAGAGCTGTAATAGCCAAAAGTTTACCTGCCCCTTTTCCCAAGTCGGCTATGCCAGGGGCAACCAACCCCAATATAATAAGGGGAATGATGAAGGAGAGAAAATCAGAAAATATGGACGAGATAGTAACAAATATCCTCACACCCCACATTGGGAAAAACATGGATGCTACTATACCAGCAATAATAGCAATAATAACTTTTGGCAGTAAACCAATTTTAAATTTGAAGTTCATTTTTGTTTAATTATTAATTGCCATTTTTGTTGAATGTCTTCTCTTCACCCTTTGCTAGCCCCACACCATACTCTCCATCAGACTTTGCCCAAGCTCGGTGCATCAATTCGGTGTTGAATACCATTGATATATTTCCTAGTTTATCAACAGCTATTATGCCACCTCCACCACCACCCATTGGAGAGATTTTGTTAAAAATCACCTCTTCTGATGCCTCTTGAAGCGACATACCTTTGTATTCCATCAAAGCACTAATATCGTAAGCAACCACCCTGCGAATCCAATATTCTCCATGCCCAGTGCCAGAAATAGCAGCAGTATTGTTGTTAGCATAAGTTCCTGCACCTATTATAGGCACATCGCCCACACGTCCCCATTTTTTACCCGACATTCCGCCCGTTGAGGTAGCTGCAGCTAGGTTGCCCTGTTTGTCTTTCACTGCACATCCAACTGTTCCCTTTGGGTTTGCCTCCTCTTCTTTGTTTTTTATTCTTTCTAGTTGTTTTTCACGTCGTTCTGTAGAGTAGTAGTCATTGTCCACCATTTCTAGTTCTTGCGATTGTGCAAAGAAAGAAGCACCCTCGCCAATCAAAAATACATGCTCTGTGCTATCCATTACAAGACGAGCACACTGTATGGGGTTTTTAATATCCTTTACTCCAGCAATGGCTCCGGCTTTAAAATTAGAACCATCCATAATGGCTGCATCCAATTCGTGAATCCCATCTAAAGTTTTCACTGCCCCTTTGCCTGCATTAAATAGTGGGCAGTCTTCCATATATACCACTACAGCCTCTGCCACATCCAATGCACTAGCGCCATCTTGTAGCATATCGCTACCCAACTGAATAGCTTCAAGCAAATGTGTTTCGTATTGAGTTTTCATCTCTTCATTTTTAACAAGACTTCCAGCACCACCGTGCACCACTATTGCCCATTCCATTTCGGTAGGTTGCGATGGGGGAGTGGAGCATGCAAAAAGTAAGAGTATTGGAACTAATAGGAGCAAGTTTTTTCTACGCATGTCTATTAAGGTTTTAAATTGATACATCAGGTTTGTAATATTGACAAAACTACACAATTTTTAGAATATATAGGCTCTTATCGGGTGTTTATATATCAAATAGTTCACTTTATAATAAAGTAAAGGGTGGTTCGCAATTATCGATAAAGGATGTAGGGATTAGCTTTGCGATGGGTTTTGCAAAAGTATGCGAACGTAGTAAAAATATATTTAATTGTTTTCGTTAATCAGATGCAACTAATTACTACTTTCACCGTCTTATTATTAAACACAAAACTATTTTATTGCGAAATTAAATAAAGTATAACAAAATAACACTTTCGTATGACAAAACTTACAATTGTTCTCTCTGTTTTTATACTCACTAGTCTGTTTTGCTTAAATGCACAAGAAGACTTTGAGTTGAAACACCGCCACGAGTTGAAACTCAATCTGGGTAGCAGTGTGTTTATCGCTTTCCCTGAAGTATCTTATGAGTATCTTCTAAGCGAAGATATGACTGTGGGAACATCCGTCGGTTTTGGTTTCGATACTGAAGATAGCGATGGCTACAGTTTCAGAGCAACACCTTTCTTAAGATGGTTCTTTGGTGATATCAATTGGTGGGGACTTCGTAGTAGAGGCATGCATCATCCTGCAACAGGATTTTTTTTAGAAGCCAATGGAGCAGTTGGTTCACTCGATGTTTACTCATACGACTACATTAATTATAGAAACGTTTATACAAAAGAGAAGTCGCTATTTACTGGAGGAATGGGATTTGCATTTGGTTGGAAATACCTATCTAAAAACAACTGGACAGCAGAGCTTTATTCGGGTGCAGGTCGTAATTTTAATTATGATAAAGATTACTTCGACTCTAAAATTTATCTTCGGATGGGTATTTCTATCGGGAAGAGGTTTTGAATGTTATTTAAAGCGTACATTAAATGAAAAGAATCACAGTTATTGTTAGCCTATTTATCCTCGCCACTCTGTTTTGCATAAAAGCACAACAAGCGCATGAATCGACACCTCGTCACGAAGTGAAATTTAATATTGGCAGTGCAGTTATTGGAGCTTTCCCTGAAGTATCTTACGAATATATTCTTAGTCAAAGTATTAGCGTGGGTGGAGCTATGGGTTTTGGATATAACACCGATGAGCTAGATGAATTTAGTTTTAGGGTAACACCTTTTGCAAGATGGTTTTTTGGGAACAGCTTTCTTAACATGAAACAACCAGCTAAAGGAATATTTCTAGAAGGTAGCTTTGCAGTAGGCACACGAGATAATTACAGTTATAAGAGGATACCCGATAATAGTTGGACAGAAGGCTATAGCGAGAAAAAACGCGAACCTAAATTTTCAGCTGGTCTAGCCTTAGCACTGGGATTTAAATTTGTAACAAAACGGAACTGGAGTACAGAACTGTTTCTGGGTATGGGAAACAGCTTTGTTTACACAGAAAGCGAGGAAGACAAATACAATCCTAAAACACCACTTTATCCTCGTCTAGGTATTTCTATTGGGAAGAGATTTTGATAATTACTGAGTGATATTATATTTAATAAAAAAAGAACTTCTCCATTTGGTTAGGTTCTTTTTGCATTTAAACTATATTCCAATCGTATTTAAATTTTATTGCAATACCACTGCAATAAAAATCATTTCCCTCTACTTTAGAAACAATCTACCCACCTTTTCCGTTAATTAATAGAACCTCCATTTATTGTGTACAACAGTGCAATGGGGCAATTAATCATATTCACTGGCTAGCAAGGCTTTCATATCTGTGCTTTTAGTATAAGGCACAAGTTGAGACACTTTTGTTAGCGAGAATAAATGTAGAATTATAAAACATCCCACCAAACAAATTAATAAAATATGAACTACAGAATAGAAAAAGACACATTGGGTGAAATACAAGTTTCCAATGATAAATATTGGGGAGCACAAACACAGCGCTCACTACAGAATTTTCCGATAGGTCCAGAGGCTTCTATGCCTATTGAGATTATCCATGGATTTGCTTATTTGAAAAAGGCAGCAGCCCTTACCAATAATAAGCTTGGTTTGCTGAACAACGAAAAGACTGATTTGATTGCCAAGGCGTGCAACGAAATTTTGAGAGGAAAACTAGACGATCAGTTTCCTTTGGTAATTTGGCAAACAGGCTCAGGAACACAAACCAACATGAATTGCAACGAAGTGATTGCCCACAAAGCTCATGTATTGCAAGGCAATAAACTGGGAGAGGACACACTGTTAATTCACCCCAATGATGATGTGAATATGTCACAATCGTCCAACGATACTTTCCCCACAGCTATGCACATTGCTGCTTATAAGAAATTGGTAGAGCTTACCATTCCAGCAGTGGAGCAATTGAAAGATACATTGGCTAAAAAAGCAGATGATTTTAAGGATGTAATAAAGATAGGACGCACCCATTTGATGGATGCAACTCCTTTATCGTTGGGACAAGAGTTCTCGGGCTATGTTGCTCAATTGGAGCATGGTGTGAAAGCACTCAAAAACACATTGCCACACTTATCAGAGTTGGCTATGGGGGGAAGTGCTGTAGGAACGGGATTGAACACCCCAAAGGGATATTCTGAAGAGGTGGCAAAAAACATTGCCAACTTAACAGGATTGCCATTTGTAACAGCAGAAAATAAATTTGAAGCCCTTGCTGCTAATGATGCCATAGTAGGAACTCACGGTGCGTTGAAGCAATTGGCGGTAAGCCTTATGAAGATTGCCAATGATATTAGGTGGTTGGCATCGGGTCCTCGTTCGGGAATTGCTGAAATTACTATTCCATCCAACGAACCGGGGTCGTCTATCATGCCTGGAAAGGTAAATCCAACGCAAGTGGAAGCCCTCACAATGGTGTGTGCACAAGTAATGGGAAATGATACAACTATCACAGTATCGGGCTCTATGGGCAATTTTGAGTTGAATGTGTTTAAACCAGTAATGATAAATGCTTTCTTGCAATCGGCTACTTTGTTGGGTGATGCTTGCAACTCGTTCAACGATAGATGTGCTATTGGCATTGAGGCTAATATACCTCAGATTGAAGAGAATTTGAACAACTCATTGATGTTGGTTACGGCACTCAACACACATATAGGATACGAAAAATCGGCTCAGATAGCCAAAAAGGCTTATGCTGACAACACAACGCTGAAAGAAGCCGCACTAGAATTGGGTTTGCTCACTGCCGAAGAGTTCGACAAGTGGGTGGTGCCTGGCAATATGATTGGTGAATTGTAATTGTCTTTGCCCTTTTCTTATCAAAGACAAAAATAGATGTTTTCTAACAGATACTATAAATATCGTTGTGCTTAATACAATTAATTAGAAAACAAACAATTGAATAAAATATACTAACAATTTTAAATAGATAATATAATGAAAAATTTGAAGACAACTTACATGGGTATTGAATTAGATAATCCACTAATATTGGGGGCATGTAATATGTCGAACAATATTGACGACTTGCTAAAAGCCGAGGATAATGGGGTAGGAGCTATTGTTTTCAAGTCTTTGTTTGAAGAACAAGTGCAATTGGAAAGATTGCAGCTAGAAGAAAAGCTGACAGAGTATGACAATGTTCATGCAGAAATGCTTACAACCCATCCCAAAATTGAGTTTTCTGATACAGAAAAACATTTGGTTAAACTACGAAAAGCAAAAGAGCGTTTATCGGTGCCCCTTATAGCTAGCCTTAATGCTGTGAATGAAGATTCGTGGCTCGAATATGCCACAGAGTTGGCACAAACGGGTGTTGATGGACTAGAGTTGAACCTTTATCAAACTCCCACCGATTTTGAAATTGAATCGAAAGAGATAGAAGACTATCAAATTAGTATTGTCAAAAAAATAAAGGAGAAGTTATCACTTCCTGTAAGTGTGAAGTTGAGTTCTGAATATACCAATGTATTGACTTTGATAAAGAAAATGGATGCAGTGGGTGTTAATGGATTTGTGTTGTTTAATGCATTCTATCAACCCGATATCAATATTAATACGCTTAAACACAAACGCAATTTCAATTTAAGCAAAAAGGGAGAATACCGTAAAACAATGCGTTATGCGGGTATGCTCTTTGGGCAGATTGATGCAGATGTGTGCAGTAGTCGTGGTATTTTTGATGGCGACGATATTGTGAAGCATATTCTTTCGGGTTCGGTATGTGTACAGATGGTAAGTTCTTTGTATAAAAATGGCTTGGAGCAAATAGGTGTTGCCAAAAAACAACTATCCGAATGGATGGAGGAGAAAGAGTTTGATTCTATTGAAGAGTTTAGGGGTAAAATGGCTCAAAAGAATTTAGTTCCTGGTTCGATGGTGTATAAGAGGGCTCAGTATGTTGATTTGTTGATGAGATCGGATAATATATTTGGGGACTAATATTTAGTTAAAAGTAAAAATATAAAAATTAAAAGTGAATCTGCTAATTTACAGGTTGTAAGAACAAGTTAGCCCCTGTGAAACTTATTACTACTTCACTAAGGTTGTATCTTGTCTTTAAATCAATATCATTGGCAGGAGTTTATCTCTGTGGTTGCTTTTTTCGACTAAAGACCTCATTGTGTGTTGAATTTGAATAAAAAATGTGATCTAAAGAGACTGGGATTTAGCTGCGAATTACGAGTTTGTTATAAATAGACTCTCTTTTCTTTCATTTCCCTTGAAAATGCCGCATAAAATAGTTAGAAATCAAATCTACCACGTACGATTTGACTTTCATGTCTTGAAAATTGAATCTACCACGGTAGAAGGTGTTGGAAATGCAAGGAATGATGTTTTTCACGCATAACATTCAGAGTTTATCTCCTAAATGGAGGAATCTTGTCTTATGATTTTTAAAACAAGGCATAAACTTGCTGTTTTATAGGGAGAATTGGTTTTTTATTCAATAAATGGATAGTAATTTTACAGTAAAGAAAAAATAGCGTCATAATTAATTAGAAAACCAGGGTAATTTTGGTTTTTAAGCTTTTTGAAGTTTATCCACCGTGGTAGATTTGAATTTCAACTCTTTTCTTCATTTCTTACATGGTAGAAGGCATTTCAAAAAAAACCACGGATGAAAAAACATAATTCATCCGTGGTTTATTTATCCTAATCAACAAGTTTGTCGTGCTTTTTAGTCCAATTTCAACACTGCCAAGAAAGCAGTTTGTGGCACTTCCACATTACCCACCTGTTTCATTCGTTTTTTACCTTTCTTCTGTTTCTCAAGCAATTTACGTTTACGCGATATATCACCACCATAACATTTGGCTGTAACATCCTTACGGAGTGCCTTTACCGTTTCACGGGCAATAATTTTTGCTCCAATAGCAGCTTGTATAGCAATATCGAATTGCTGACGAGGAATGAGCTCTTTTAGCTTTTCACACATACGACGTCCAAAGGATTCAGCATTTTCGAAGTGAGTAAGCGTTGAAAGGGCGTCAACTGGCTCTCCATTAAGAAGAATATCTAGTTTCACCAATTTCGATTCGCGGTAGTCGTGCATTACATAATCAAACGAAGCATACCCCTTAGAAATACTCTTCAGCCTGTCGTAAAAATCAATAACTATCTCACCCAAAGGTATATCGTATGTAATTTCTACTCTATCACCAGATATATACTCCTGCTTTATCAGTTCTCCACGTTTGCCCAAACAAAGTGTCATGATGCCTCCAATGAAATTTGTGCTTGTAATAACTGTGGAGCGAATATACGGCTCTTCAATTTTATCAATAAGCATCACATCTGGTAGGCCTGCAGGGTTGTGCACCTCTGTCATATTGCCTTTTTTGTCGTACACTTTGTACGATACGTTTGGCACAGTTGTAATTACATCCATGTTAAACTCTCGTTCCAATCTTTCTTGAACAATCTCCATGTGGAGAAGACCAAGAAAACCACAACGAAAACCAAAACCCAGTGCAACAGACGATTCGGGTTGGAATGTAAGCGAGGCATCGTTCAATTGAAGTTTTTCGAGTGATGCTCGCAAATCTTCAAAATCTTCAGTATCTATTGGGTAAACACCAGCAAAAACCATTGGTTTTACCTCTTCAAAACCATCAATAGCTTCTTTACAAGGATTCTTTACATGGGTGATAGTGTCACCCACTTTCACCTCTTTCGAAGTCTTAATTCCAGAAATAATGTAACCTACATCTCCTGTGGTAACTTTATCTCTAGGTTGCATGGTTAACTGAAGAATTCCAATTTCATCGGCATTATACTCTTTTCCAGTTGCAACAAATTTTACTAAGTCACCCTTTTTAATACTTCCGTTTTCAATTTTAAAATAGGCTATAATACCTCTATAAGGATTAAAAACCGAGTCGAAAATCAATGCCTGTAGCGGAGCATCTGGGTCGCCTGCAGGTATTGGCACTCTATTGATAATAGCAGCCAATATCTCCTCCATACCTTGTCCTGTTTTTCCGCTTGCACGAAGAATTTCAGAACGATCGCAACCCAACAGGTCTATTATTTGATCTTCCACCTCTTCTGGCATAGCGCTGTCGAGGTCTATTTTGTTGACAATGGGAATTATCTCCAAATCGTTTTCCAATGCCATATACACATTGGATATGGTTTGTGCCTGGATACCTTGAGCGGCATCCACTATAAGCAGTGCACCTTCGCAGGCAGCAATAGAACGCGACACCTCGTATGAGAAGTCAACGTGTCCAGGAGTATCAATTAAATTAAGGGTATAATCTTCTCCTTCAAACTCATAGCCCATTTGTATAGCATGGCTTTTAATGGTAATGCCGCGCTCTTGCTCCAAGTCCATACTATCTAACACCTGAGATTTCATCTCTTTGCCTTCAACAGTTTTGGTATACTCCAACAACCTGTCGGCCAGGGTGCTCTTACCATGGTCGATATGAGCTATAATACAAAAATTTCGAATTTTATTCATTTAATTGTTTGTCTTAAGTGTGTTGTGAAACAACGTTGTGCACGATTTTAAAATAAACCGTTGCACAATTATGTGCGTTGTTTCTTTCTTTTTAGTTCTGTCTTGTTTTCAGACAGTCTTTCATTTTGATGTTAATTGATACTTTAAACATCAGTCTTTTTTTAAAACTCCGCATTGTGAGGAGTTCTAGGGAAAGGTATCACATCGCGGATGTTTGTCATTCCAGTAACGAACAACATCAATCGTTCGAAACCCAATCCAAACCCTGCGTGAGGCGCTGTTCCAAATTTGCGAGACTCAAGATACCACCAAATTGAATCTTCATTTACACCAAAATCATGCACGCGTTTCAGTAGCTTATCGTGATCTGACTCACGCTCCGAACCACCAATGATTTCCCCAATTTTTGGGAATAGCACATCCATTGCACGTACAGTTTTGTTATCTTCGTTTAGCTTCATATAAAAAGCTTTGATTTCCGCAGGATAATCGTATAAGATAACAGGACATTTGAAATGTTTCTCTACCAAATAGCGTTCGTGTTCTGATGATAAATCTGCACCCCAGTAAACAGGATATTCAAACTTCTGTCCACTCTCTTCCAATATTTTCACACCCTGGGTGTATGACAATCTAACAAAATCGTTGTCAACTACAAAATGAAGTCTTTCCAACAGGCTTTTGTCAATCATACTGTTCAAGAACTCTAGGTCATCTTTACAGTTGTCAAGTGCATATTGAACAAGGTATTTAAGGAAATCTTCTGCCAAGTCCATATTGTCGTTATTGTCAGCAAAAGCAACTTCTGGCTCAATCATCCAAAACTCTGCCAAGTGGCGAGGAGTATTAGAGTTTTCAGCTCTAAAAGTAGGTCCAAAAGTATAAATACTTCCAAGTGCCATTGCACCCATTTCTCCCTCTAGCTGTCCCGATACTGTGAGGTTGGTTTGACGGCTAAAGAAATCTTTAGAGAAATCTATTTTGCCCTCTTCTGTTTTTGGAACATTGTTCAAGTCAAGTGTAGTAACTTCAAACATCGACCCTGCACCCTCGGCATCAGAACCCGTAATGAGCGGTGTGTGGAAATAGAAGTATCCACGGTCGTTGTAGTATTTATGAATAGCATACGACATGTGGTGACGCATTCTAAAAACTGCTCCAAAAGTATTTGTGCGAGGACGCAAGTGCGCTATCTCTCTCAAAAACTCCATTGTGTGTCCCTTCTTCTGAAGTGGATATGTCATTGGGTCGGCTGTGCCGTATATCTCTATTTTATTTGCTTGAATTTCTACAGCTTGTCCTTTTCCTTGCGACTCTACCAATGTTCCTATCACATTGATGGCTGCACCGGTGGTAATTGGTTTCAGTAGCTCGTCACTAAACTGAGCATTGTCGATAACAATTTGTAGGTTCTTGATAGTCGAACCATCATTTAAAGCTACAAAGCTTACATTTTTGTTACCTCTACGGGTGCGAACCCATCCTTTTACATTTACCTTTTCTCCAAAGTCTTTAAGCTGTAAAGCTTCCGAAATTTTTGTTCTTTTAATTTGTTTCATACCTTCTAAATCTCACTCTTTTTTAAGAGAGACCTATATTTCTTATATATTGTTACTATTTTGTTTCTATCTATGTCTTGGTTAGTCAAAAGCACCCATGCGTAGCATGTTTACCTCTTTTTCTGTTAGGTAGCGCCAGCGTCCTCTCGAGAGGTTTTTCTTTGTTAGCCCTGCAAAGTACACACGGTCAAGCTTTAGTACTCTATAATCGAAATGCTCGAATATACGTCTAACAATTCTATTTCTACCAGAGTGTATTTCTATTCCTATTTGAGTTAAATCCTCTTCGGTAACATAGCTAACAGCATCTACCTGAATTTCACCATCTTCCAACTCAATACCATCTGCAATAGCCTGCATGTGCTCAGCAGCCACAGGTTTGTCTGTCCACACTTGGTATATTTTTCTTTTTTCGTATCGTGGATGAGTTAGTTTCGATGCCAAATCGCCATCATTTGTAAGTAGCAACACACCTGTTGTGCCTCTATCAAGACGCCCTACAGGATATATTCTCTCCTCACAAGCACTTTTCACCAAGTCCATTACAGTTTTTCTGTTTTCGGGGTCGTCAGTTGTTGTTACAAATCCTTTTGGCTTGTTGAGCAAAACATACACCTTGCTTTCCAACTCAATTGGTTTGTCTTTAAATGTAACCGTATCCGAACGAAGAATTTTAGTTCCCAATTCAGTAACTACCTCTCCGTTTACTTTTACAGTGCCTGCTTGAATATGCTCATCAGCCTCGCGACGCGAACATACACCAGCATTTGCCAAGTATTTGTTAAGACGTATAGGTGCATTAGGGTCGGCACTCTCTTTATACTTAATTTGTTTAAATGGCTTTTTCTTTTTCAAAGGAATCACCCTTTTTGGACCTCTGCTTGGACCTCTGTTTGGTCCTCTGTTTGGTCCTTGCCCTCTTCTATCTCTTGGTTGGTAGCCCCCTTGTTGTCCACGATCATCACGCCCCGATGAGTATCTGTTTCCTCTATCATTTCTTTCGCCCCTATCCGACGAAGATGAATATCCTTCCTCTCTATCTGGTGTAGAATATCTATCTCTTCTCTCTGGTTCAAATCCTCTGTTGCCTCTATCCGATGGATATCTGTCTCTGCTTCTATCTCTATTATCTCTATTTCTATCTGGAGATGAAAATCTACTTGTTGATACTCTTCTTGTGGGTCCAGTATGCTTGTTGTTTGGGTCGGCAACATATGCTTTGTTGCTTACACGTGGTCTACGACGTCTTCTTTGCTCGTCGTTATCTTGATTTTCATTGGATGAATCAAAATTTTCTTTAGAAGCACTGTCGTTTTTGTGCTTTTCTTCGTTATTGCTTTTCATATTGTCCTTGTTCATTTTTTTTGATGATTAATAGAATTCGCCTCACGGCTTCGTTTTATTATAGTAGGATTTTTTTATAAATTATTAAATTCCCGTGTAATTATGAGGATTAATCGATTTTAGCTCCTCTTTTATAGTGTCGTTCACATCTAGCTGATTGATGAAAGCTCTTATGCTCTCTTCTGTAATTTGTTCATTCTTTCTGGTTAACTCCTTTAGAGCCTCATATGGTTCTGGATATCCTTCTCGTCTCAAGATGGTTTGAATTGCTTCAGCCACTACAGCCCAGTTGTCTTCCAAATCGCTGCTTATCTTGTCTCTGTTTAATAACAATTTGTTAAGCCCTTTTGTTGTACTTTTTAGTGCAATTAATCCATGTGCCATTGGCACCCCAATGTTTCGAGTTACAGTAGAGTCTGTCAAGTCTCTTTGCAAGCGCGATATAGGCAGTTTTGCCGATAGATGCTCCAACAGAGCATTGGCTATACCTAAATTGCCCTCTGCATTTTCAAAGTCTATTGGGTTTACCTTATGTGGCATAGCAGACGACCCAACCTCTCCAGCTTTAATCTTTTGCTTAAAATAATCCATCGATATATATTGCCACAAATCACGTGTCATATCTATTAGTATGGTGTGGATTCTTTTCATTGCATCAAACGATGCTGAAAGTTGATCGTAGTTGGATATCTGTGTGGTGTACTCTTCGCGTATTAAGCCAAGCTTTGTTGATAGCAGCTTTTTGCCAAACTCTTTCCAATCAATTTGTGGATAAGCCACTTGATGTGCATTAAAGTTGCCAGTAGCCCCTCCAAACTTAGCTGTGTGAGGAATTGATTTTAAAACCTCCAACTGAGTAGTCAATCTATACTCAAACACTTTTATCTCTTTGCCCAAACGGGTAGGGGAGGCAGGTTGTCCGTGGGTACGTGCTAGCATGGGCACATCGCTCCACTCGTTCGATAGGTTGGATAGTTTATTGCAAAGCGATTCTAGCTCTGGTATATATACATCTTGCAATGCGTTTTTCCACATCAACGGAAAAGCAGTGTTGTTTATATCTTGTGATGTCAGTCCAAAATGGATAAACTCTTTGTATTGCTCTAGTTGGAGCTTGTCAAATTTTCGTTTAATAAAATATTCTACAGCTTTCACATCGTGATTGGTAACTGCTTCAATCTCTTTTATCTCTTTGCCATCTTCAACATCAAAGTTGGTAACTATCTTTCTTAATGTCTCAATTTTATCTTTGGGAAAATCTTTTAGTTGAGGAATAGGTATTTCGCATAGCGATATAAAATACTCTATCTCTACATGAGTTCTATACTTCATCAACGCATACTCAGAAAAGTAACTGCCTAAAAGCTCAGTTTGTCTGTTGTATCTTCCGTCAATTGGAGATATGGCTAATAGTTCGATTGTGTTCATTTAATTGTGGGTGTCATCAGTTTGTTTTAAAATAACAACAAAATCTCTTTTATCATTACTTTTTATTATTGGCTATTCTCTATTATTCAATTTAATTTATATAGTTGCAATATAAATATATTGTATATTTCTTAGTGCTCTGTTTTGTCACAAAACCTGTTTTCAATTCAAAAAAGCTTTAAATCTTAGTTTTTCATGTTTTCTTACAAGGAACTTCAAGAAAAGAGCTTTTTTATCGATTTGTTTATCAATTAACCAATTAAAGATGCAAAAATATCAAATTTAAAGGGAAAGTAAAAATTAATTGATAAAAATGTTCGATTTATTTTGGATGTAATAAAAAAGAATATATCTTTGCATCGCTTTTCAAAAGAAACCGTCTCAAGAGTGGGGCAGTAGATAAGCAAAAACATTTGGGGCGTTTAGCTCAGTTGGTTCAGAGCACCTGCCTTACAAGCAGGGGGTCGATGGTTCGAATCCATCAATGCCCACATTTATAGAAGTAGACTTGCAGTAATATGTAGGTCTTTTTTATGGTATCTTCAAAAAGCTGTGTCTCAAGTGTGAGACAATAGCGAAGTAAACAGACATTTTAGGGCGTTTAGCTCAGTTGGTTCAGAGCACCTGCCTTACAAGCAGGGGGTCGATGGTTCGAATCCATCAATGCCCACATTCAAAAGAGACTTACGGTAATATGTAAGCCTCTTTTTTATTTTTAAGATTATGATACAAAAAAGCATCACTCTCAGTTTGGGAGCGATGCTTTTTTATTATCACTATGTCTTTTTATAGTATAAGAGAAGCCCTAGAACTTATATCCAACAGATAGATAAGCACTCTGGTTCTTTACATTTGGTTTATATACCGGTATTTCATTGATGTTTCTTGCAATGTTTTTGAGACCCAAATCCCAACCTAAATCAATTAAAAATAGGTCAAACTCTATACCAACACCAACACCAACACCGTAGTCGAAGGGTTTATAGCCAAAATCTTTGTCAAAGGTGTTTATTTCTTCTGCTCCTAAATAATCTGGAATTGAACTTAGATCACTTTTTTTTTCAATAGTTCTTTTTCCTCCCACACCATAAGCAAGGTAAGGGCCAGCGTGTAAGAATAATCTTGTTTCTGGTTTAACTTCCATTTTATAAGCCATGTGTATAGGAAGTTGTATATAGTTTGCAGTTACACTATACTTAGTATCTTTAACTATTTCTTTAATACTAGTAGTGTACTCAGCCCCTTTACTTGTAAAATACAATCCTGTTTGAAAAGATACATCGGCAAGAAATTCTAAATCGAGACCAATACCAGCATGATAGCCTGGTTTTATATTTTTGTCGCTAAGGTTGCTACCATAGTAGTTTGACATGTTTAGTCCCCCTTTTACAATTAGTGAGGCGCTTTGTGCGCTAACAAGCGACGCCATGCCTAGTAGGGCTATTACAATTGTTAGTTTTAATTTCTTCATTGTCTGTTATTTTTAATTTCGCTTTTAATTATGTCGTTTATTATCAGTTATATTTATCTCTTAATTTTGTGCAATACAAATATATTTACAAAAGTATGAATTATTTGTCAAAGTTAAAGCTAAAACAAAAAAAGCATCGCTCTTTTTTGTAAGAACGATGCTCTATATAGTAAAATTGCACTATTTATTAAAACTTATATCCTAATGAAAGATATGCGTTTTGAGTTTTTACGTCATAGAGATTTACTCTAGATAAGTTTGTTAGACCCATATCCCAGCCAATATCAACTAAGATTGCTCCAAACTCAGCACCTACACCTAGTCCAAGACCGGCATCAAAAGGTTTTAGTCCATTTAAAACATCTAAAAATGCACCATCTTTAAAAGTATCTCCGCTAAATATTCCAGCTTCTGTTTTACCACCTATTCCGTAAGCAATGTATGGACCTGCATGTAATACAATTCTTGTTCCTGGCATTAAATCAATTTTGTATGCAAAATGTACAGGAACCTGTAAGAAGTTAGCATTAGAATTGAGTTCAACATCTTCAATCTTAGTTGTGTATTTTGCACCTTTACTTGTGAAAAACAGTCCCGATTGGATAGCCATATTAGGGGCAAATTCAAAGTCAGCACCAACACCAAGGTGAAAGCCTACTTTCATATTCTTATCTGAGAGGTCGCTACCATAAAAATTCGACATGTTCAATCCACCTTTAATGCTAAACGATGGAGTTTGAGCTCCAGCAAAAGAGACAATGCTTAAAAGTACAATTACTAGTGATAATTTTAATTTCTTCATAATATAATATTGTTTATTTAGTTATAATAGTTAGTCCGATAATTAGTACTTAAAACAGTTGTGTAGCAATATTTGTTCAAAGTATTATCTAAAGCCATAATACTTTTGCAAATCTTTTATAAAAAGTAAATCATATTCAAACTATGGGCGTTCATTAAACTGTCTGCTTTTTAACTATTTGAATGATACTTGTTTTTTAAGAGTAGTATAGGGAGGAAAACTCATCAATGCTCAGAAGTTCATTTGCCAAAGATTGTATTTGTTGGGCTGTTACATGGTCAATCTGTTCTGAAGCTTCTGCGAGGTTGATATATCTGCCAAAATGGAGGAAACTCTTAGCCATATCTAATGCCATGTTCTCTTTGTTTTCGAAAGCTATTCCTAATTCGCCTTTCAGTTGCTTTTTAGCTTTCGATAGTTGATGTGGAGTGAGAGATTTTTCCTTCAATTTTTGAAACTCTTTGTGTATCAAATTAAGACATTTATCGGTATTCTTAGGGTCGCATCCAAAGTACACACTAAACAAACCACTGTCGGAATATAGCGAGTGAGTTGACTCTACCGTATATACCAATCCGTTCTTCTCACGCAGCGAGTTGTTGAGACGGCTATTCATGCCCAAACCACCCAGTATGCTGTTGAGCAGATAAAGGGTGGCTTTATTGGGATGAAACATATCGTATGTTTTTCGTCCTATTATATAGTGTGTTTGGTGAGTATCTTTTTCTAGCGATACATTTTCTATAGTTGTTTTTGGCGGAGCTGTGCGTAGTTTGGGTTCTGAGGTAGATGTGGCGTGTATATTCAAATGTTTTTCAGCCTTTTTCAATACTTTCGAAAATGGAGTTTTTCCTACAGAAAAGAAAACCATTTTGTCGGTTTTGAATTGACGTTCTACATAGGCTCTCATTTTGTCGACTGTTATACTCATCAACGACTCGGGAGTGCCCAATATGGGATTGCCCAAATCATGATTATTGAAAACAACCTGCTCTATATCGTCGTAAATAAGTGCCGATGGTGTATCTAAATATGAGTTTATTTCGTCAAGAATAACTATGCGCTCTCGTTCCAACTGTTTTTCGGTGAATTGTGAGTTGAATACAATGTCAGCCAATAGTTCAATTGATCGTTCGAGATATTCTTCGTAGAAAATACTATAAATACCTGTCTCCTCTTTGCTAGTAAAGGCATTGAGCTCTCCTCCCACATCTTCCATACGGTTTATTATATGGTGTGGTTTACGCTTTTTTGTGCCTTTAAAAAGCATGTGCTCTGTAAAGTGTGCCATGCCCGACTCATTTTCCAATTCATCGCGTGTGCCGGCGTTGATAAGTATACCACAATATGAGATGGGTGAGTGGTTGGTAGCATGTATTACACGCATACCATTTGGCAGCGTAGCTGTTTCGTAGTTCATCAAAATTAAAAGCTCCTTTTTTTGTTGGGTTACAAAGGTAATGTTTTCTTTCCTCTATACTACTCTTGCCACAGGATAAGTGTCAAAATAGAATCCAAGTATATTTTGAATTACCTCCAATCCCATCTCATCGCGTGTCTGCATTGTTTTTGTTCCTGCATGAGGTGCAAGCACCACATTGTCTAGCTCCAGAAGAGCAGGCAATATCTTTGGTTCATTTTCATATACATCTAATCCTGCTGCTAATATTTGATTCTCTTTTAGGGCATGAGCTAGTGCTACTTCATCCACCAAATCTCCTCTTGCAGTATTTATCAAAATTGCCGACTCCTTCATCATCTCAAGCTCCTTTTTTGCAATCATATGATGGGTCTCTTTAGTAGATGGGGCATTAAGCGATATGTAGTCTGACTCTTTTAGAAGGGTTTCCAGCGAAACATAACGTGCACCATACTTATCTTCTATCGTTTTGTCCAATCTGCTTCGATTGTGATACATAATGTTCATGCCCGATGCTATTGCTCTGCGTGCCAGTGATTGTCCAATGCGTCCCATACCTACAATACCCAGCGATTTTCCGTAGATAGGTACACCAAGGTCGTCATAAAGCCCCCACCTCAAACCTTCGGGAGTTCTTAGTTTTCTATCGTAAAACCCAATTTTTCTAGCTGCAGCATGTAGCAATGCAAATGCAAACTCGGCAGTAGGCTCTGTCACCGTGTGTGGTGTGTTTGCTACGGCAATTCCTTTCTGTTTGGCATATTCCACATCTATATTGTTGTATCCCACGCCCATATTGGCAATCAATTCTAGCTTCTTGCCTCTGTCCATCATCTCTTTGTCGGTGTAGAAGCTAAAGTTGGGGATAAGCACATTAAAGTCAGCAATCATTTCCAACACCTCTTCGCGTCTAAAACCCGATTTCTCTGGCAAAACATATTCCACTTTTCCATCCAGTTTTTTAGCAAGTTCAGGGTTTAATTTGTAGGTAATAAGAACTTTTTTCATTGTATTATATTTTTTTGAATTATTCAATTGATGTTGATATTTACTTAAACGAGCAACAAACATAATTGTTTTATGGGAGAGATAGAAATAGTGACACGAAAAATTCGATAATTATGAAAAAACAAAAAAGGTGAGCTGAAATAAATCAACTCACCTTTTTTGCTCTTCAGGATGGACTTGAACCATCGACCCCCTGATTAACAGTCAGGTGCTCTAACCGACTGAGCTACTGAAGAATTTATGTACTCGATAAAACTTTAAAACGCTTTGCTCTTCAGGATGGACTTGAACCATCGACCCCCTGATTAACAGTCAGGTGCTCTAACCGACTGAGCTACTGAAGAATTTTATCTTTCCTTAAAAGCGATGCAAAAGTAAGACAAACTTTTCAATTATCCAATAGGTTTGGTGGAAAAATGTAAATAAAAGTGCAAAAAGTTTATCTGTCATCTGTTTTATACATGGTTCTATCAGTAATAAAAGAGTGATTATTACAGAATTATGACCTATTGTGATGAGTGTGGTCTGTTTTTGATATTTCTCAAACAATTTTCAGTAATCTCCATTACTACACTCTTTATTTGTTTGCAATTAGTGGGGAACTGGTTTTCAAAACAATTTTTGCAAAGGAAGAATATCATCGGTCATCTCATAGTTTTTTATATAAACTTCACATAGATTCTACTTATTGTAACTTTTTACTATCTTTGAATCGTAATTGGAATATGAACTACAGAATTAAAAAAACAGAACACGATATGATATTCAAATTTTCGCTAGTATCCGATGAGGTTGCAAATTTTAAAAGAGAAATACAAATTGATGGGGATGCAACCTTTTTCGACTTGCATAAAATAATTATGGAATGTAGTGGTTATGGTGAAACCGAAATTACTGCCTTCTATATGTGCGACGATTGGTGGGGGAAAAAAGAGCAAATAGCATTGATAGAGATAGAAACAGACTCTGATGTTGACGTTTTTGTGATGGAAGAAGAGACGCTTTCTGACTGGTTGGACGAGGAGAAACAAAAGTTGATGTTTATGTTTGACTATCATGGCGAGCGTGCTTTTTATATGGAGCTTTCAGAAATGATATTGGGTAAAAACCTTTCAGAACCCACTTGCAGTAAGAAACAGGGAACCCCACCACCTCAGTTTTTGGAAGAAGAGGAGGAAGAGACAGTAATACCAATTGTACCTCCTGTAGTTATCGATCCCACACTTGATGAAGAAGATGAAGAAGAAGAGGTGGATGATGATGCTTTTTATGGCGACGAAGATTTTAATGAAGATGAGTTGGATATGGATGGTTTTGAAGATGTGAATGGAACAGACTCTGATTTGGATATACCAGAAGATATGAACCTACTATAGATGAAAAAACTAATCGTTATACTAGGACCAACAGGTGTAGGTAAAACGGATTTGAGTATTGATATTGCCAACCATTTGCAATGCCCCATTATATCTGCTGACAGTAGACAGATATATAAGGGGCTTACTATTGGCACTGATGCACCCACACAAGAACAACTGCAAAGAGCCAAACACTACTTCATAGGTTCGCTTTCTATTGATGACTATTTTAGTGCTAGCCAGTATGAGAATAAGGTGATTGAGCTGCTTACTGATTTGCACAAAAGCCACAATAATGTTGTGATGACAGGTGGATCTATGATGTATATCGATGCAGTGTGTAAAGGAATAGATGATATACCCTCTATCGATCCTTTTTTGCGGGAGCAACTGTTAGAACAGTACCAAAAGGAGGGGCTAGACCCTATAAGGATGCAGTTGAAACTGCGCGACCCTATCTTTTACGATCAAGTTGATTTGAAAAATCATAAGCGTGTGATACATGCACTCGAAGTTTGTATAATGACAGGCAAACCCTACTCTTCGTTGCGTACCAATAAGGTGAAGGAGCGTCCATTCGAGATTGTTAGAATTGGTTTGAATCGTCCACGCCACTTGCTCTACGAGAGAATAAATGCACGTGTAGACCAAATGATAGAACGTGGTTTGGTGGAAGAGGCACGCCGTTTTTATCCCCACAAACATCTCAATTCGCTCAACACTGTTGGCTACAAAGAGCTGTTTATGTATTTTGATGGAGAGTGCACCCTTGAGTTTGCAATTGATAAAATAAAACAGCACTCACGCAACTATGCACGCAAACAGTTGAGCTGGTACAACAGAAGCGACGATATTCATTGGATAGACCTGTCGGACAAGAGTGTAGACCCAAAAGGGTTTATATTGAGCAAAATATAGACGATAAACACCATAAACTTTGTTGTGAATGTGAATGTGAACTCATTGCACTTATAATTGTTTATAATTTACTAATAGACAATGAGAAAGCTGTATATCTTATATGCAAACTTCTATTTGTCAACACTGATTATTTAACAATTAAAACAACAAGCAATGAATCCATTATATCTTCCAATAGACCCCGATTTTTTTGATATGTTTGAAACTGAAATAAAGAAAGGCTCAATCAGAGTAGTTTATTTTGGCAAAGGTACAAACCTAGAAGAGGTGAATGGTAAAGCTGTAGGTGTGATTGAAAACAATGATAACGAGCACTTTATCAAATACCAAACAGGTGAAGAGGTGAGAGTAGACCGTATTATTGTTTACAATGGTAAGCCTGGTCCAGCTTTTGATGAATATGATGCTTATGCCCTAGAATGCTTATCGTGCAGAGCTGGTTATGAAGAATAGAAAGTGATGCAAAGGGTTTGTGTTGAGTTTTTATCTATTTATTTTTTATCTTTGCTACAACGTTTTGCTTTATTGAGGCAAAAAGAGCAAGTTTTGCACAATCTATATTAATAATTTAATTATTTATTTCAACTATATGGCTCTCAGACAACATCAGAAAATAGGTCAAAGTTTTCGACTATCTCCTCTTCAAATGCAGATGATAAGGCTTCTTGAGTTAAACAGTATAGAGCTAGAGGAAAGAATAAAAAAGGAGATGGAGGAGAATCCCGCTCTCGATGAGAAATTTGATAAAGATGAAAGCGATGAAGCGTTGAAAAATAGAGATGATGAGTATGAAGAACCCCTTTCTGAAGAGGATCTTATAAAGGGCGATTATAGTTCGGAAGAAGATATGCCTGATTATCGCTATAGTGCACCAAGCAATTCAAGTTATGTTCAGCCAAGCATAGATTTCGGACTTACTGGCGATTCTTCTTTGCATCAGTCACTCTTAGATCAGATAAAGCTACGCAAGATAGATGAGTATGAGAAAAATATTGCCGAGTATATAATTGGTAATTTAGATGAAAATGGATACCTCGAAAACTCACTGCAATCTATTTCTGACGACTTAATATTTCAATTAAATATAGATGTATCTGTAGATAAAATAGAAGAGGTATTAGCAGAGATACAAGATTTGGAACCCGCTGGAGTAGGGGCTCGCAACTTGCAAGAGTGTCTTTTGCTACAGATTAAAAAAAGAAAACAGACACCATCAACCCTACTTGCCAAAGTGATACTGGAAGACTATTTTGAGGAGTTTACGAAAAAACACTACGAAAAAATAAAACAACAGCTCAACCTTTCTCGCAATGAGTTGCGTGATGCTGTAGATTCTATTGTTTCGCTCAATCCCAAGCCTGGTAATATATGGAGCGACTCTATAGAGATGGCTATGGCAAACATAACACCCGATTTTGTAGTGCAAGTAGAGGGTGAAGAGGTAATTATGTGGCTCAACAATAGAAACATCCCATCACTTACTGTAAATAGAGGGTTTTCTGAGATGATGCGGGGATATGAGAAAAACAAGAGAGGCATGTCGACTGATAATAAACAGGCTCTTTATTTCATGAAACATAAGGTAAATTCGGCGCGATGGTTTATAGATGCCATTAAACAGCGACAAAACACCTTGCGTGAAACAATGCAAGCTATTATTGATATGCAAACCGATTTTTTTATCACTGGCGATGAAGCTACTCTTCGACCCATGGTATTGAAAGATGTTGCCGAGAAAACTGGATACGATATTTCAACCATCTCGCGTGTTAGCAACAGCAAGTATGTAGAAACAGAGCATGGTGTGTATCCTCTTAAGTTCTTTTTCTCTGAAGCCATGCAAACTGATGATGGCGAAGATATATCGTCGAGAGAGGTGAAAATGATAATGAAAGAGAAAATAGAGCAAGAAGACCCATCTAAACCATTGACAGATGAGCAGACTACAAAACTACTCAACGATAGGGGTTATATTATAGCACGTCGCACTGTTGCTAAATATAGAGAACAATTAGGCATTCCAGTGGCTCGATTAAGAAAAAAATTATAACTTTGGGGTTGAATAGAATTATATGAAGCAATTTTCACGATTTATATCCACTATTTTCATGCCGCTCTTTATGCCAACGTATAATGTAGCGTTGCTTTTTGTGTATACATATTTTAATTATGTATATGCAGGACATTTTTATGCATTGATAGTACCCACAATATTATTCACCTTTCTGCTTCCAGGTATTCTAATTTTTGTAATGCATCAGATAGGAATAATATCCGATCTTGCGCTGCCATATAGGCGCGATAGGTTTATGCCATATGCAGTTACAGTAATGAGTTTTTCGTTTCTAATATTCTATTTTTATAGACTTGGGCTTCCAGTTTGGTTCCTTACTATGATTGGCTCTTCTATTGTAGTGATGCTAGTAGCCACCATTATCACATTGTGGTGGAAAATTAGTGCACACATGTTTGGTGTTTCGGGTCTTCTAGGTGGAGTAATGGCAGTGAGCTATTTTGTAGAAAAGTCAAATCCCACAAGCCTTTTCATCATTCTATTTATAATAACTGGCATGGTGGGCACTTCACGAATAATACTAAAACGACACACTCCTGCACAGGTATATGCAGGCTTCTTTTTAGGCTTTATAGTCTCTTTTTTAGGTGTTTGGGTGGGTTCGTAAAAAAAGATACTTTGCATTATCAAATAAATTACTATATTTACAAACTTGTTAAGTAATAAATTTTAAAATAATTAGATTATGAAATTTCCTGAAAATTTAAAGTATTCAAAAGATCACGAGTGGATTCTTGTTGATGGAGACACAGCTACAGTTGGTATTACCGATTTTGCTCAAAGCGAATTGGGCGAGATTATATTTGTTGATGTTGAATCGGAAGGTGAAACACTAGACAAAGGTGAAGTATTTGGTAGCGTTGAGGCTGTAAAAACAGTTTCAGATTTGAATATTCCTGTTACAGGTGAAGTGCTTGAGTTTAACGAAAAACTTGAAGACGAACCAGAATTAGTAAACAACGACCCATATGGCGACGGATGGATTATTAAAGTATCTGTAGAAGATGCTGCAGATTTAGATGATCTACTTGACGCTGCAGGTTACAAAGAATTTATTGAGAAGTAAAAACTCGATTAAAACTTTTTTTTGATTGAATGTCTAAAAAGAGAATGCTGAAGCAGGTCTCTTTTTAGACATTTTTTTGTTGTAACACATAACCGGTTTTTGCTGCGTTTGTGAATTATTGTTAAGCCGTTTTGATTGTTCAGCCACCCAACTCCTTCATTATTTAGAGTTAGTCAAGCACTTTTTTCTTCAAATCCTATCTGCATAGCATCGCTGACTGATGCAATGAATTGAAGTTTTCTCAACATCGCAGATTTTATATATTGATTATCAGTTAATTAAGGCTTAAACTTTTTAATGTCACTTGACATTAAGAAAAAGTGAAACATGAATATTCTCAATGTCAACTGACATTGAAAATATTTGAAAATCTAAAAACTAAAATGTCAACTGACAAACAAATAAAGTGAAACTCATTTTGACTCGTTGTCAAAACACACATTAACAAGTGGAAAGTCATTTGTTAAAAAATCAGGCAACAAAGCTTCAAATTGAGTTCAATTACACTCAATGTTACCTTATTCAACCATAACAGGAACTTATTTTGAGTTGTTGTCAGTTGGCACAACCTCAACAGAAACTCATTTTGTGCCTCTGAC
>RRZT011376125.1_pt1 | contig 77267 bp, 70 predicted proteins | sample 2165551 | NCBI WGS metagenome assembly RRZT01 (sample SAMN10456910, study PRJNA506462) | wastewater metagenome | biome: wastewater; feature: sludge; material: wastewater sludge; isolation source: wastewater sludge with Escherichia coli K12::gfp cells carrying plasmid... | place: USA: Moscow, Idaho... | reverse complement strand
CGGGGCGCTTCACGCACTCCACGTACCAAATTTGGGCCGCGCACCATGCGGGCGGGCGACCCAACAGCGGAGTGGGCCAAGGCGGACCCCCACCGCATGAGCGGAGGCGGATTGAACGGCCACCGCCAACTCGAGCAGGAGCGGATAGGGAAGCAACTACTGGCATCGCAGAGCCGTTCGCCTCGACTCGCTACCCCGCTGAACGAATGAGGAGAACGCCCATGCCCAGGGTTCGGTCATGTCTGAACTGTGGACCCAAGGGGACTCGAACCCCTAACCCCCTGCTTGCAAAGCAGGTGCGCTACCAATTGCGCCATGGGCCCCGGCGAGGGACGACTATACGCGATCGTGCCGGGCCCGGGCCACACGGGCGGCGCCTACGCTCAGCGCACGACTACAGGCGATCGGTGGCGGCGGACCAGGCTGCCGCCTCTGAGGCGCGGCGGGTCCGGTGGACACGCCACGCGACTGCGAGGCCAGCCAGGGTCAGGACGCCGATCCATCGCACGATGCGCATGCCGCGAGTTTAGGCGACCCCGCGGTCAGGACTGGGGTCGCTCGTGAGGGTGTTCCGCTACGACTCTCGTCTTCGCGGCGCCCGGGAAGGGGTGTGAGGGGGCTACGAGCTTCTAGGCTGGGAGCGATGAGCACGAACGAGGTTTTGTTTCCCCCGGGAGCGACCCAGCGCGACTGGGTGGCCGACGGGATCCTCGCCGTGACGGTCACCCTGCTCAGCATCGTCCCGTACTACGTGCAGGTCGGCTATGTGGAACTATTCTCGCCGCTCACCATGTTCTCGGCGGCGATCACGCTACCGCTGGTGTTGCGCCGCCACTCCCCCCTGCTGACGCTCGCCTTGGTGTCCCTGGGCGGGACGATGCAGTTGTTCTTCTTGCCGATCCCCACCATTTCGCTGGTCTCGATCCCGATCGTGTCCTACAGCGTCGCCCGCTGGATCCCCGGACGCATGTCGCGCTCGGTCATTGTCGTCGGCGCGATCGCGTCCGTGCTGGGCCCCCTGGCTTGGTTTGGCGCGTATGCGAGCAACCCGAACGCCGACATCCTGTTTTGGGGCGCCTGCCTGGGCGCCGTCCTGACCCCGTACGCGATCGGGCGCCGCTCCCGCGAAGTCGCAGAATCCCGGACGCGTCAGGTGCACGCCGCCGAAGAGCGCTACCGGCTGCTGCTGGCCGAACGAGAACAGCAAACCCGCCTGGCCGAGGCGTCCACCCGCGCCATGATCGCGCGCGAGTTGCACGACATCGTCGCCCACTCACTGTCGGTGATGATCGTCCAAGCCGAAGGGGGACGCGCCGTCGCCACCCGCAAGCCCGACGTCGCCGTCGAAGCCCTCGACACCATCGCCGAAACCGGACGCGAAGCCCTCCACGAAATGCGTCGCATCGTCGGCGTCCTGCGCGCCGGCCCCACCGACGAACCCCCCTCCTACGCGCCCGCCCCGACCCTGGAAGAGATCCCCGACATGGTGGCCCGCACCAGCGACCGGATCAGCCTCGTCGTCGACGGCAACCCCCAACCCGTCTCCCAAGCCCTCGCGCTCACCGCCTACCGGGTCACGCAAGAAGCCCTCACCAACTTCCTCAAGCACGCCGGGTCCGAAGCGACCGCCGTCGCGACCCTCACCTACTCGGCGCGCTCCATCACCGTCGACGTGGTGGACAATGGGGACGGCGTGGACGACCCCACCGACGGCGGCGGGAACGGCCTGCGCGGCATGTACGAACGCGTCTCCTCCATGGGCGGTTCGCTGTCCGCCGGACCGCGCGACGACGGGCCGGGCTTCCGCGTCCATGCGGTGATCCCCATTGGGGACGCCGCCCGCACTGCCGCCAGAGAGGGAATGCAACGATGAGCTCCGACACAATCCGGGTGTTCCTGGCCGACGATCAGGCGCTCGTGCGCAGCGGCTTTCGCATGCTGATCGACTCCGAGGACGACCTTGCCGTCACTGGCGAAGCGCAGAACGGCGCCGACGCCGTCACGGCCCTCCTCGCCTCCCCCGCCGACGTCGTCCTCATGGACATCCGGATGCCCGTCATGGACGGCGTCGAAGCGACCCGCCGCATCGTCGAGGCCGGGATCGAAACCCGCGTGCTGGTGCTGACCACCTTCGACCTGGACGAGTACGCGTTCGCCGCGCTCAAAGCGGGGGCGTCCGGCTTCATGCTCAAGGACGCCCGCCCTGCCGACCTGCTCAACGCCATTCGCAATGTGGCCGCCGGGGACGCCGTCGTCGCGCCCTCCACGACCCGGCGGCTGCTGGATCACGTCGTCCCGACGCTGACGCCCACGCCCGGTGAGCATGATCCGCGCCTCGCGCTCCTCACCGAACGCGAGCGTGAAGTGCTGCTGGAGGTGGCAGGCGGGTCAACGAACGCTGAGATCGCCAAGACGCTGTACATGGCCGAAGGAACGGTCAAGACCCATATCGGGCGCCTGCTCACCAAGCTGCAGGCCCGCGACCGGGTCGGCCTGGTCCTCTTCGCCTACGAGAACGGCCTGGCGGGGCGCTAACGCATCGGCGAGGCTGTCGCGGGACACCCGACACGGCCCTCACCCCGCCAGTTCGTCGAGCAGTTCGGGGGCGATCGCGCGCAACGCCCGCACCCCCTGGGAGCAGCGCTGCCGCACCGCTGCGGCGGATGCCCCCAAGTGCACCCCGGCTGCGGTGCTGCTGCGACCTTCCACGTACACGCTGTGCAGGGCTGCCCGGGTGCGCGGGGTGATCGCACCCAGGGCGACGCCCACACTCAGCACGCGCTCCGCGTCACCCCACGGCTCGACCTGCCCCTGACGCCACGGGGTGGAGTCAGCCTCCCACCCGGGCAACTCTGCGCCCTGTTGCCGCCCCAGGGATTTCACCGTTTTGAGAGTGTCGAGAACGAGGTTGGCGGCCACCCGTTGACGCCTGCGGGCCACGGGGTAGGAAACCACACGTTCCCACATCGCCCCGAGGTAGTCCGGCAGCGAGGCGACAGGATCGGCCGCAGCCATGCGGACCAGTTTCCCCAGGAACGCCTGGATCACCACCCGGCCAGCCAGGGACTCACCCGCGCGCTGCAAGCTCAGGAGGCCGACCAGCACGGCGTCAGGATCGGCGGTGATCGCATCGAGGACGCCTGCAAGGCCGTCCGTGACGGCGTGCCGACCGCACGCGAGGCGCCAGCGTGCGGGGAGGGCGGAGTGCTCAGCGCACAGAGCGACCCACTCGCGGTTCAGTGCGGTGAGGGTGGGGGTGAGATGGTGACGGGTCATGACCCGACCCTGTCAACGAGGTGTTGTCCGACGTGTTGACCGCCCACGCTGCGGTGTTGTCCCGCTGCTGTCCTGGGCCTGGAAATTCACCACGTGGGGGCGCAGGACACCGACCAAGGTTGCGAAATGAACACGACCAACCCCACATGATTGCAGCTAACGAGACGCTGACATAATCTCGTTTCTAGCCCGGGGGGCTGCTGGTTGGGGTGCCGCAGTCCCTCGGCGCCGTACTGTTCGGGCCACATCGCTGAGAGCCCACCGCGTCCCCACCAACACCACCGGCGAGGCGCCCTGAATGACGCCGACTAGGTGCCCGCTCCGCGCTCCAGCATCCGTTGCAGGAAGTCGGTGAGATCGCCCGATTCGCCATCGCGACCACCACGCCCCACCACGAGCTCAGGCAACGACGGCTGCAGCTTGACCCCACGCAACCACCCCCACGTGGAGGACGGCACCGTGAGGACGTACCACTGGCCCGACTCCCCGATCGCCACCGACTTCTTGGCGTTCACGTACCAGCCCACCTTGTCGGTGCGGACGCGGCGCCCATCGAGTTGGGTCGCCATCAGCGGCTCCGGCGCGAGCCCGCGCTCCCGCGCGGACGCGACGAACCCGTCGATCAGCACCTGGGCCGCCTGCGCCTCGCCGCGCTTGCCCGCCTCGGCCATGGCGGCCATGCGCAAGGCGTCCGCACGGCGCTGCTCGGGTGTCGATGAGGTCACAGGCGCAGCCTACGCGAGCTCACGACCCGACCTGGGCTTACAAGGACCCCGGATCCAGCAAGGACGCGAAATCGGGCACGTCGGCGAACTCGTCGGCGTAGTCCGTGGCCGGACGCGCCTGCACCAACTCCGCGAACGTGCGCCCCGCGGCGGCGATCCGTCGGGCCAGGCCCGATTCGCCCGAACCCCAGTCGTCGGTGGCCGCGAACACCGCGATCGGCGCCACCGTCGCCTTCAGGTAGAAGAACAGCGGCAGCATCGCGTTGTCGATCGCCAGGCTGTGCCGCGCCGAGCCCCCCGTCGCGGCCAGCAGCACCGGACGCCCAGCCATCACGCCCTCATCCAGCAGGTCGAAGAACAGCTTGAACAGCCCGTTGACGCCTGCATTGAGCACCGGCGACACCGCAATGACCCCGGACGCCTTCCCGACCAGATCGAACGCGTCCTGCAACGCCCGGCTGGGCACATGCGAGGTGTAGAAGTGCGCCAGGTCCACCGCCACGTCCCGCAACTCGAGGACCTTGATCTCGCTAAGGACGCTTTGCGCCTCGACCGTCGCTGCGGCGAGCCGATCGCCCAGCATCCGCGAGGAGGACGGCGTCCCCATGCCTGCGCTGATCACCAGCAGGTAACTCATCACGCCTCCTGGGCCAGGCGCGACGCCTCGGCTTGCTCGTAGGGCGATTGCCCGGTCACGTCGTCGGCGCCGACCGGCACGTGGGCCTCAGCCAGCGTCCCGGCCGCGCGGGCCGCCGCCACCCTCGACGCGTGGGTGGGCGCCTCGGGAATGTGCGCCGGACGGCCCTCGTCGAAGCCCTTGCGCAGGTCGGGCAGGATCTCGCCGAGCAGGTCGAGTTGCTCCAAGACGGTCTTCAGCGGAAGCCCGGCATGGTCGATGAGGAACAACTGACGCTGGTAGTGGCCGACCGCATCCCGGAAGGACAGTGTCCGCTCCAGAACCTGCTGCGGGGAGCCGACGGTCAGCGGTGTTTGGGCCGTGAAGTCTTCCAGGGATGGGCCGTGGCCGTAGACCGGAGCGACATCGAAGTAGGGCCGGAACTCGTTGACAGCGTCTTGGCTGTTGCGACGCATGAAGAACTGGCCGCCCAGCCCGACGATCGCAGTATCTGCGGCGCCGTGCCCGTAGTGCTCGTAGCGGCGGCGGTACAACTCGACGATCCGCTTGGTGTGATCCATCGTCCAGAAGATGTTGTTGTGGAAGAAACCGTCCCCGTAGTAAGCAGCCTGTTCGGCGATCTCGGGGGTGCGAATCGAGCCGTGCCACACGAACGGCGGGATCCCGTCGAGGGGGCGCGGCGTGGAAGTGAACCCCTGCAAGGGCGTGCGGAACTTGCCCTGCCAGTCGACGACGTCCTCGGTCCACAGGCGCCGCAGCAGCGCGTAGTTCTCCACGGCCAGCGCGACGCCCTGGCGGATGTCCTTACCGAACCAGGGGTACACGGGGCCGGTGTTGCCGCGTCCCATCATCAGGTCGACGCGTCCGTCGGAGAGATGCTGCAGCATGGCGTAGTCCTCGGCGATCTTGACCGGGTCGTTGGTCGTGATCAGCGTGGTGGCCGTCGACAGCAGCAAACGGCTGGTCTGGGCGGCGATGTAGCCCAGGGTTGTCGTCGGGGAGGACGAGAAGAAGGGCTCGTTGTGGTGCTCGCCGAGGGCGTAGACGTCCAGGCCGACGTCCTCGGCCTTCTTGGCGATGGCGACGGCGGCCTTGATCCGCTCATGCTCCGACGGGGTCCGCCCCGTGGTCGGGTCGGTCGTGACGTCACTGACCGAGAAGATGCCGATCTGCATAACTCGCTCCTGTAGTTGAAAGCTCAACTACCCCAACGACGCGCTGCCCGGATCCATTCCCGCCGGGCCCCCACGCAGCGAGCCCGACGCATCACCTCAACAGGTAAACGGACCGTCGGCCGTGGCCGGACCATCGATCCGGCACAACTCCAGGCCGCGCGCCTCCAGGCCCTTCTTCATCTCGGCGATCGCCTGAACGTTGAACGCGTGCCACTGCATGTGCATCAAGACGGTCTCCCCCGCCTGCGCGTACTGGACGACCTCCTGCACGACCTGATCCTGCGGCTTACCGCGCCAATCCTCCGTGTCGAAATCCCACAGCCAGATCTGCATCCCCATCGACTCGATGACCTGCTGGACGTGCTTGTTGGTCGCGCCATACGGCGGCCGCACCCACGCACCCTGCACCGACGGCGGGCTCAACTGCTTGCGGATTGCGGCGTCCGAGATCTTCGTGAACTGCGGGTGATTGAAGCTGTGTGAATAGACGAACATGCCGTGTTGGCGGGCGAAATCGACATCGATCTTTCCCTGCTGCACGCAGTTACCCAGCGCAAAGAGAACAACCCTGACCCCGAGCGCCTCAACCCCGGTCACCGTCTCCTTGAACTCATCCAACGAGCGAGGGCAGTCATCGAAGGTCAACACGATGCGGTCGGTCGTGTTCGGGCTGTGCGTACGCCCCTCCTCGGGGCCGGGGAGGCGTTGCTCGATCGGCTTTCCGGTGACGTAGTCCGACGGCCATGGTGTCGGCAACCCCGTGACCAGCGGTACCGACGATGGCGTCGGGACCGGCTCAGGGGAAGGCGACTGGTCCGGTGAGGCCGAGGGCTCCGGCTCGGTCGCTGATGGGGAGGTGAGAGGAGCAGTCGGACTCGACGGCTGCACCTGCGCGCACGCGGTCAGCGCGAGCAGCAACGAGGCAACAAGGGCGGTCGCGCGGGAGGCGGCCTGGGGAAGAAGCATTGAATATCCTCGGATCGACTCAGCCCTTCCATCTTCGCCCGCCTGGCAGCAGAATCCAAGTCCGTGCACCCCTTAAGCAACTTTCGACCATGAAAGGGGGCCTCGGATCCCGCTTTTCGGCCACGCCGTGTCGCGGTCGGCGCACGCCTGGGGCCGGCTCAAGGGCGAAATACCCGCCCCTCGCGAGGCATGATGGAGCCATGGCCGATTCCCTGGACCTTGCTCGCACCCTGGTGGCCGATTCCTCCCGCATCCTGGCACTGACAGGCGCCGGGCTGTCGACCGCCTCCGGCATCCCCGACTTCCGAGGGCCACAGGGACGCTGGACCCACGACCCTGAGGCCGAGAAGATTTCCACACTCTCGTACTACCTTCACGACGACGCGGTGCGGCGCGCAGCATGGCAAACCCGGCTGACCTCCCCCGCGCGCACGGCACAGCCCAATCCCGGCCATCGGGCGCTCGTGGACCTGGAAAGCTCCGGACGCTTGGCGGGCATCGTGACCCAGAACACCGACGGCCTCCACCTGGCCGCCGGGTCGGATCCCTCGCTCGTGTTCGAGGTGCACGGAAACGCTCGTCGCTGGCGCTGCGAGGAATGCGGCGCCGAAGGGCCGATGGACGAGATGCTGGCGCGCGTCGAGGCAGGCGATCCCGATCCGCGATGCCCCGAGTGCGGCGGCATCACGCGCGCCACCGTCATCTTGTTCGAGGAGCAACTCCCCGGCGATGTGCTGGACGCCGCCATCGACCTCGCCGAACGGTGCGACCTCGTCCTTGCCCTGGGGACATCACTCACGGTCCACCCCGTCGCCGGGCTCGTCCCGTACGCCGTGGGTCACGGCGCACCCCTCATCATCGTGAACGCCGAAGAGACGCCCTACGACCACCTCGCCACCGCGATCGTGCGCGATCCGCTGGAAGAGGTGCTGCCGGCCCTGGTCTCGGGCCTGACACCGGCAGCCGACGCCTAAGGCACCAGGTTCAGCGGTTCCACCCCGACAGCCACACCCGCGAGGAGTGGTTCAGCCCGAGGTTGTCGCGTAGTTCGCCCTCGCCGATGCCCGGGATAGCGACGCTCAACGTGTCACCCTGCCCACCACCCTGCCACGACAAGACCGCCTGGGCGGAGGATCGCCCCGGCAGAAGCAACGGGGTGAGGTGCGTGTCGGCGGGGTCCAGGCTCAGGAAGTCCGTCATGCCTTTGCGGCCACCGAGCCACAGCGTCGGCTCGCCCACCTCCACGGGGGAATCCGAGCAGTTGAAGACCGTGAGCAGCACGCGAGTGTTGTTCGAGCCACGGTCGATCGGCGAGAAGTCGATCAGGGGTTGTCCCGATTGCTGGCAGGTAGGCGACCACTCACCCTTACGTTGGGTCAGGACGGGAGGCCCGTTCTCCGCGGGCGGCACGTACGCGTGCGGCTCCGGTGGGGGCGGTGGCGATTCAGGATGGGGCCCCAGGATAAAGACCGCGCCCGCGGCAGCCACGAGCGTCGCAGTCGCCACCGTGATCCGGGTGAGAACGTGCATGATTCATTCGACCATGTGAGCCCACCCCGGCGCGTCACCCTACGGTGCCGACAACGCTCGCCTCGCTGCGACCCAGGTGAGCGACGGGCGCCTCAGGCGTCCAACCAGGCGCCCCGCCACAAGACGCGCTGCACCGACCAGGACGCGTCCAGCACGACCGCGTCCGCGCGGCTGCCGGGCGCGAAGCTCCCCACCGACGACAAGCCCACATACTGGGCCGGGCGGCTGGTCGCCGCGCTCAGGGCGACCTCGGGGGCCACTCCCGCGGCGATGACGTTGGCCACCGCACGATCCAGCGTGAGCGTCGAACCGGCGATGGTGTCGGTTCCGGCGATGTGGGCGACGCCGCCGCTGACATCCACCGGCAGGTCACCGAGCACGTAGGCGCCGTCGGCGCAGCCGGTGGCCGCCATCGCATCGGTGATCAGCACGACCCGGTCGTTGATGTGCATGACCCAGGCGACCAGTTCGGGGCGCACGTGGACGCCGTCCGCGATGAGTTCTGGCCACACCCGCGCGTCCTCCAGCAGCGCCAAGACGGGCCCGGGCGCGCGATGTTTGAGCCCCGGCATCGCATTGAAGAGGTGCGTGGCGCCGGTCGCTCCGGCGTCGATGGCGGCGAGCGTTTGCTCATAGGTGGCCGCCGTGTGCCCGATGGCAGCGACCGCCCCCCGCTGAACGATCGCGGCGATTGCCGCCAGGGCACCCTCGCGCTCGGGAGCGATCGTGACCATGCGGACCGTCCCCCGGCCCGCATCCAGCAGGCGCTCGACGTCGGCTTTGAGCGGATCGCGCAGCTTGTCGACCGGGTGAGCCCCCTTGTAGTCGGGGCTCAGCCACGGCCCTTCCAGGTGGATGCCCGCCAGGTCACCCGCCTCCACGAGGGGGGCCAGGCGGCGGATCTGCCCGTCGAGTTCGTCCAGCGATTGGGTCACCAAAGAGGCCACGACGGACGTCGTCCCATGCGAGCGATGCAAGGCCGCCGCTGTCGCCGGGTCCTGCGCGAACGCGGCGCCGCCCCCACCGTGGTTGTGGACGTCGACGTAGCCGGGCGCCAGCGTCACGTCACCCAACTCGATGACCTCGCCGGGGCTCTCCTCGGGGGCGCCGACCGCGACGACCGCCTCGCCCTCCACCACAAGCTCGCCCGGGGTGAGCATCTGGGTTCCGGTGAACACTCGGGCGGCGCGCACTCGCAACATGGGACGGTTCCTCACTCCTGGCCGACGGGCTGCGGGAGGCGCAGGCCGTCCCACCCTTGTCAGCCTAGTCCGCAGGCACCTCCCCTGCCCGGCCACCCCAGCCGAGACCGGAGGCCGATGGGGGTCGGCTGGGCCCCGACCTACGCTGGAGGCATGAGCGCTCAGGTCGTCTTCGTTCACGGAATCCGGACCTCGAGGACGATGTGGCGTCGCCAAGTCGCCCACCTGGAGGAGGCGGGCATCGGCGCCCGCAGCCTGGACCTGCCCGGGCACGGCACCCGCCTCGACGAGGCCTTCACGCTGGACGCCGCCCTCGACACCATCGACTCCGCCGTCCGCGAGGCCGCCCAGGACGGCCCCGTCCTGCTGGTGGGTCACTCGATGGGCGGGATCTTGTCGACCGCGTACGCGGGCATGACGCCATCAGCGCCGCTGGGCGCCCTCATGGCCGTGTCGTGCACGTCGGTGCCGCGCGGTGTCGGGCTGGCCGCCTACCGCGGGGTGCTCCGCGCGGTCGACCGGCTGCCCTCGCGCGGGCTGGGCCTGACCCGGCTGATCCTGGCCGCGACCCTGCCCGCCGATACGCGCGGCGACTTCGCCGCAGGCGGCTACGCCCTCGACGCCCAAGACGCCGCCCTCGCCAGCCTCGCCCACCTCGATCTGCGCTCCGCCGTGCGCCAGCTCACCGTGCCCGCCTGGTTCGTGAGCGGGCAGTTCGACCAGTTGCGGGCCCACGAATGGGCGTTCCGACGCTGGGCGCCGCAAGCGAGGTTCACCATCGTGCCGCGCGCCTCGCACCTGGTGACGGCGATGCGCCCCGACACGTTCAACGCCTTGCTGGACGAGGCCCTGGCGGCGCTGACGCCCGCCGAGGTCTCCCCGGCGTCCTAGTAGCCCAGGTCGGCGGCCACCGTCCGCATCTGCAAGGCGGACGCCTCGAACGAGGCCCATTCCTCCTCGTCGAAGCGGGTTTGCTTGATCGGGACGGCACCCGAGGCGTCCACGATGGAGGGCACCGACAAAGCGACCCCGGAGACCCCACGGAAGTCGTCGAGCACGCAACTGACCGGCAGTACCGCCCGCTGATCGCCGACGATGGCCTCCACGACGCGCGTGGTCGACAGGCCGACTGCGTAGTTCGTTGCCCCCTTGCCCTTGATGACCCGGTAGGCGGCGTTGCGCACGTTGAAGGCGATCTGATCGAGCTCGTCGCGGGTCAGCGCGGGGCGCTCGGGGTCGCGCCAGTCCAGCAACGGCACGTTCCCGATCGTCGCACTCGACCACAGCGGGAACTCGCTGTCCCCGTGCTCGCCCACGATGGAGGCGTGCACCGACGACGTCGAGACCCCGACGCGCTGCCCCAACGCCCAGCGCAGGCGAGAGGTGTCCAGCATCGTCCCGGACGCGAACACGCGCTCCAGCGGCAGGCCGCTGACCTCCTGCGCGATGACGGTCAGCACGTCACACGGGTTCGTGACGATCACGAAGATCGCGTCCGGCGCCGCCTGCACCAGCTTGGGCATCAGGTCGCTGATGATGCGCGCGTTCGTGGCAGCCAGGTCGAGGCGCGACTGGCCCGGACGCTGCTTGGCGCCCGCCGTGATGACGACAACCTGCGACCCCTCCGCCACGCTCAGATCGCTGCCACCCGACAGGTCCGTGTCGCCCACGAACTGGGTTCCGTGGGCGAGGTCGAGCACCTCGGCCTCCACCTTCTCGGCGGCAATGTCGTACAGCGCGATGTGCCGTGCGGCACCGCGAATCAGACTCGCATAGGCGATGGACGTGCCGACGCTGCCGGCGCCGACGACGGTCAGCTTGGAGTTCTCGATCGCGGTCATGGGGCACCTTTCCGGGGCGGTCGAAGGACCAGAGTGGACGTCAGAGGCGTCACCCCGCGCACGATCCGGCGTGAGGTGGCACCGCTCCCATCCTCCCGCGTCCCTCGGGTGCCAGGTGGGCCGTCCCGAAAGCGGGCGCGTGCCGCGTCGGCCACAATGGGGACATGACGCCCCTCATCACCGCGACCTGGCCCGAGACGGCTATCGAGATCGGCGTCGTGCTGCTGGTCGCGATCGTGGGGCGCTTCATCCTGCGTCGCGCGATCCGCACGGGAGTGCGCGCCTCCATCAAGGCGGGCGACCATCCAGAACCCACCTCGTCGGCGGCAACCAACCGGTTCCTCGGGAAGCTGTCGGGCGCCCTCAACGGACGCCATGAGGCCCGCGTCAAAACGGTCGGGTCGGTCCTCAGCAACGCGGTCGACGTCGTGCTCGTGGTTCTGGTGATCTTGACGGTCCTGCGCATCCTCGGCGTCCCCCTGGAGCCGGTGCTCGCGGCGTCCGGGATCGGCGGCGTCGCGCTCGCCTTCGGCGCGCAATCCTTAGTCAAGGACTACATCTCCGGCATCTTGATGATCTTCGAGGACCAGTTCGGCGTCGGTGACCTGATCGACACCGGCGAGGTCGTCGGCACCGTGCAAGAGGTCGGTCTGCGGATCACCAAACTGGTGGACTCCTCCGGGGAGGTGTGGTTCGTCCGCAACGGTGAGATCACGCGCGTCGGGAACCGCAGCCAAGGCTGGTCCACGGCCACGATCGACATCCCCATCGCGCCCAACCAGAACACCACCAAGGCCATCGAGGTGCTCGGCACGGTGGTGGACAAGGTGTTCTCCGACGAGCAGTACGCCGACGTGCTGTTGGAGAAGCCGTCGGTGCTGGGCGTCAACAAGGTGACCCCGGGGGTCATCACGTTGACGATCCTGGCTAAAACGGCCCCCGATCAGCAGTGGGGCGTCCGCCGCGACCTGCTCGCGACGTCGTTGTCGGAGTTGCAGCGGGCCGGGATCCGTGCCGCCCCGCCGGAGATGATCGCCGCCTCCCAGCCGACGCCGCCCGCGTCCTAAGCCACCGAACCGGGCCCGTGTCCGTGCGGGGTGGGCAATCTAGGAAACCCCAAGCCAACACGCCTTCGCTGGACTAGCGTGCCGTCGTCGGTCGCATCACCCACGATGCAAGGGAACCCGGTGAGAATCCGGGCCTGACACGCAGCGGTATGGGCGAGGACGGCAGCACGACGCCACTGGAGACATCTGGGAAGGCGCTGCCGCACCACTGACCCCGAGGCCGAAGACCTGCCGACGACGATCATGGCCTTTGCCACGTGTGACCTGGCTGCCGGTTCCCTCGTGGCCGGTCCGCGCGCGGCGAGGCCCGAACACGAAGGGCACCATCATGCCGACAGACCGGACGCGACTCTCCGGGCTCAGAGGCCGCATTACGACCTTCCTCCTCGCCGCCGCCCTCCTGGGCACGGCGGCCTGCAGCCAGGCCCCCGGCGCGACCCCGGGACCCGCCGATGCGCCCGCCAGTTTGCGGATCGCGACAGGGTTCGCCATCGACAACGTCGACCCGATCGACAATGGCTTTTGGGGCAACGAGTTCGGCTTCAGCGAACTCCTCATGCACGCCACCCCCAACGGTGATCCCGAGCCGTGGCTGCTGAAGTCCCTCGACAACGTGGACGCGCTCACCTGGAAGCTGACCCTCAAGGACGGCATCCGCTTCCAGAACGGACGCACGCTGGACGCCGCCGCCCTGGCCGACGTCATGAACTACCAACTGCAGAACACGGCGTCGTTGGCTCCGCTCAAGGCGTCGACGCTGACCGTCACGGGGCCCCTGGAGGTGACGTTCACCACGCCCACCCCCGCCCCGAACCTGCCGTTCACCCTCGCGGAGAAGTCCAAGTTCGTCATCTTCGACCGGGCCGCCTACGAGCCCGCCAAGGGCAACCCGTCCGCGATCATCGCCGCCCAGATGTACACCGGCCCCTACCGCGTCGAATCCCTGGACGCCCAGCACCTCGTCCTGCCCGCCAACCCCGACTATTGGGGCGGCAAACCTCCCCTGGAGAAGGTGACGGTCTCCTTCATCACCGATGAGCAGTCCCGCATCCTCGCCGTCCAAAACGGTGAAGCCGACCTCGCTCTCTACCCGCCCACCCAGGCCGCGAAGAACCTGACGGGACGCAACGACTCGTTCTGGCGCAGCGGCACCCCCAAGGGACCGACCTTCCAACTCCAACTCAACGAGAAGCGCGCAAAGATGGCCGACCGCAACCTGCGTCAGGCAGTGCTGTCCGGCATCGACTACACCGCCCTGGCCGACGACGTGATGGGGGGCCTGTATGAGCCCTCGACGGGCATGTACGCCCCCGAGGCGTCCTACGCCCTCGAGACGCAGCACACCGATCTCACCGCAGCCAAGGGTGCGCTCGCCGCGTCCGGCTACCAGGCTGACGCGTCCGGCCTGGCGACCAAGGACGGGCAGCCGCTCGAACTGACCGTGCTCACCTACCCCACCCAGCCCGACTCGAACACGCTGGCCCTGGCGATCCAGGCGCAACTGAAGACGATCGGGATCACCGTGAAGATCAGCCAGGTCCCGGAGATGATCACCGCGACCCGCGACCCCAACACCGAGTGGGACATGGCAATCGCCGGGAACGGGACCACGTCGCTGGCTGGGGATCCGATCGCCCCGCTGCAGAGTTACTTCATCACCAAGGGCTCCCGCAACGTGTACGGCTTGGCCGATCCGGAACTTGATGCGCTGGTCGCCAAGGTCGCGGTCGCGATGAACACGACCGAGCGCGACGACCTGCTGCGCCAGATTCAGCGCAAGGTCGCCGACGGCGCCTACATGGGCTTCCTCGGCATGCGCTCCCCCAGCGTCGTCGCCGCCCCGGCGTGGCGTGACTACCAGGTTTCCAACACCAACCAGTGGGTCGACGCGCACACTGCCCCCACGCGCTGATCCATGGCAGGACGTGTCCTTCGGCGGTTCGGTGCCGCACTGGCGACCCTCCTGGCCGCCAGCATTCTGGTGTGGGTCATGCTGATGGCCGCACCGACCGACCCCGTCGAAGGCATCCTGCGCGCCCGCGGAATCCTCGAACCGGATCCCTATCAGGTCGCCGCCATGCGCACCGAACTCGGGCTGGACGACCCGCCCGTCCTGCGCTATCTGCGCTGGTTGGCGGCCTGGTTCCACGGCGACTTCGGTGTGTCGTGGAAGTCGGGGCGCCCGGTGGCCGAGGAGATCGTTCAACGTCTCCCGGCTACCGCGCTCCTCACCGGCGTCAGCATGCTGATGGCCGTGGTGGCGTCCGTTCTGCTGGGCGTCACCGCGGCCTCATGCCATCGCCGCGCATGGGACACCGTCGTGCGTGTCATCACGCTGGCCCTGGTCATTGTCCCCAGCTTCTTGTTTGGGCTGCTCGTCCTCAACACCGTCGTGCTGCGCCTCAAGTGGGGACGCGTCGTCGCCGACGGGACGTGGCTGACCGTCTGGTGGCCCGCGCTCACCCTCGCCTGCGGCGCCATCGGCTACTGGTCGCGGGTGCTGCGGGCCTCCGTCTTGGAGGCCCTGTCGGCCCCGTACCTTCTCGTGAGCCGGGCGCGGGGGGCGTCCCTCACGCGCCAGGTGTTCGTCCACGCCCTCCCCAACGCGCTTCCCCCGTGGCTCACGATCGTCGCGCTCGGCGCGGCTGGTCTGCTGGGTGGGGCCCCCATCGTGGAGGCCGTGTTCACCTGGCCGGGGGTGGGCGCTTACACGGTGCAGGCGATCAGCGCGGGCGACGCCCCGGTCGTGCTGTTCTACACGATGGTCGCCATCACGACCTTCATCGTGGTGAGCCTCCTCACCGACGTGCTGGTGACCGTGCTGGATCCCCGCCTCCGCACCCCGACGGCGGTGGCGTCATGAGCGCCATGACGACGGACGCCGCCCCCGCAGAACGCGGCAGCCACGCCGGGCTGGTTCACCGGTTGCTGCACCACCGCGGGTTCGTCACCGGACTGGTCGGCGTCCTCATCCTCCTGACCGTGGCCCTCGTCGGGCCGCTCCTGGTCGGCGACCCCGACCTCACCCGGTTCACCCAACAACTCACCCCTCCCTCGGCGGCGTTCCCGCTCGGCACCGACTCGGCCGGGCGCGACGTCATGGCGCGGACCGTCTACGGCGCCCGCGTCTCCCTACTGGCGGCGCTCGTCGTGTTCGCCATCACCACCACCCTCGGGATCGGGGTGGGCGTCACCGCCGCCCTGGCGGGCGGACGCATCGACGCCTTCCTGTGCCGCTGCTGCGACGTCATGCTCGGCCTACCGTCGCTGGTGATGGCGCTGGCCATCGTCGGGGCGTTGGGGCCGGGGCTCATCAATCTCGTCGTGGCCATGTCGATCACCGGGTGGGCGGGCCTGGCCAAACTGTGCCGCACCCTCGCCCTGGACTGCCGCCACCGTGGCGACGTCATCGCCGCCCGCATGGCGGGGGTGAGCCCGGCCCGGATCGCGGTCGGCCACATCCTCCCCTCCGTGCTCATCTACGGGCTCATCTCGGCCACCTTGGGGCTCGGCGAGACGGTCCTGGGCCTGGCGGGGATGTCCTTTCTCGGGTTGGGCGTCCAACCCCCCACCGCCGAATGGGGAAGCATGCTCAACGCCAGCCGCATCGACCTCGCCGTGGCGCCGTGGCTGCTGATCGGTCCAGGGCTGGGGCTGGTCCTCGTCGTCACCAGCGTCACGTTGATCAGCGACGCCTTGCGCGACTGCGCCGACCTGAAGGAACTGTCGTGACACCCCCCGCCGTGCAGGTCGAGGATCTCTGCGTCACCTACCCGAACGGGCACCGGGGCGCGATCGGCGTCACGTTCGCCGTCCACGAGGGCGAAAGCGTGGCTCTCGTCGGCGAATCGGGGTGCGGGAAGACCACGACCCTGCGCAGCATCCAGGGTCTGCTGGGCGCGCGGACGCGGATCACCGGCACCATCCGGATCGCCGACGTCGACGTGCTCACGCTCCGGCCACGGGAACGGCACCTGCTGACCGCCCGCCGCCTCGGCTACGTCTCCCAAGACCCCTACGGCGCTTATGATCCGCTGCGGACCGTCGGCCATCACGTCCGTGAACCGCTCCTCATTCAGGGACGCCGTCCCGACGCCGCCGACCTGACCGCCCAGTTGACGGCCGTCGGGATCCCGGAGGCGGCCACGCGCCTAGGCCAGCACCCCCACCAGTGGTCCGGCGGGATGCTGCAACGCGCCACCATCGTGGCGGGCACCCAACTCTCCCCGCTGGTGACCCTCGCCGACGAGCCCACCAGCGCGTTGGACGCCGACCTGGCCGACAACGTCCTCAGCACGCTGCGTGCGCGCAGCCGGGCGGTGCTGTTCGTCACCCACGACCTCGCTTTGGCCGCCGCGCATGCCGACCGGATCCTCGTCATGCATGAGGGCCGCATCGTCGAGGAGGGCACCGCCGCGACGGTGCTGCAGCAGCCACGCCACGACCAGACCCGCCTGCTCCTGGCTGCCAGCGTCCGGGCACCGCGGCTCGTCCGGACGCCTCCCCGGACGCCGACCGTCGCGTCCGCGTCGGGGGTCACGAAGCGCTACCGCAGCGGGACGGGCACCCTCACGGCGGTCCAGCCCGCCGACCTCAGCATTCACGCAGGTGAGATCGTGGGCGTCGTCGGGCCGTCCGGCTCAGGCAAATCGACCCTCCTGCGGATGGTCTCCGGCATGGAGCCCCCCGACAGCGGGACGCTCACCTGGAACGGTCAGGCGTCCGCCGGGCCCACGCCCGGCTCGGTGATGCCGATCTCGCAGGATCCGCTCAGTTCCTTGGATCCGCGCTGGCCGCTGTGGCGCAGCATCACCGAACCGCTCACCGTCACGCGGCGCCTGGGCAAAGCTGAACGGATCCGTCTGGCCCGCGAGGCGCTCACCCAGGTCGGGATCGGGCACCTCGACCCCCTCGCCCGCCCTCGGCAACTGTCGGTCGGGCAGGCGCAGCGCGTCGCGATCGCGCGGGCGCTCATCGCGCGTCCAGCCCTCATCGTGGCCGACGAGCCGACCGCCAGCCTGGACGTGCGCACCGCCCAAGCCATGATGGCGCTGCTGCGCGACCTCGCCGATCGCCACGGCGTCGCCCAGTTCATCGTCAGCCACGACGTCGCCTTGCTGGGCACCATCGCCGACCGGCTGCTCACCATGACCGACGGCCACCTCGACGCCGCGGCCGACCCGCGCGTACACGCCGACGCACCACGACAGGAGCCCTCATGATGCCCGCAGCGTCCCCGGCGGCAGCGAGGACGCTGCACACGATCCTGGATCGCCTCTCGGACGCCGAGCGCCCGTTCTTCCTCCTCGGTGAGGACGCTTCGCCGGTGAACGCTGAGGCCATCATGGACGACGCCTGGTTCGACGAGCAGGTACGGCTCCGCGGCCTGATCTGGGGCATCGACGACCGTTTCACGCTGGGGACGCTGTGGTGGTTTTCGGCCAGCCACTGGCTGATCCTGCCGACGCTGGCCAGCATGCTCCTCACCGATCAGGTCCTCAGTCCCCGGCTCGCGGACGTCACGCTCCACTGGCGATCCGACAGCCGACTGCCGGGCGCGACCTCCGCCGCGGTGGTGGACGGCGACGGCGTCGAGGAACTCGGGGCCACCCTGGACGCGGTGATCGGCGTGTTGGCGTCCCGGCTGGGACGCGGTGAGCGGCGCCTGTGGGCGCTGGCCGTCGACTCCCTCACCAATCGGCTGCTGTGGCTAGGTGCCGCGACCGGCCAACTGGGGCGGGCTCAGGCCATGGCGGTCGACCTGGTGGCGGCGCTGGATCGCCCGGGCGTCCCCGCGCCCCGGTTCACCACGTTGCGCGACCTACCCGAAGGGGTCCGTGATGTCTGGGTCCGGCGCGGTTCCTGCTGCCTGGTCTCGCGCGTGCCCGGTCACGGAAGCTGCGCCGACTGCCCGCGCCAGACGCCCGCCGAACGTGAGGCTCGCCTGCGGGAAAGGGCCCTGACAGGCGGGGATCACTGACCGTGCCTGGCGTGACGCGGCAGGATGGAGCCATGACCGTAACGCCCTTCCACGACCTTGACGCCTTCATCGCCCTGCCACGCCAAGGGGGTCTCGCGCTGAGCCCCGACGGGACGCGCCTGGCGGCGGTCGTCGCCACGCTCGACCCGACGGCGACGCGCTACGTCAACGCCGTGTGGGAACTCGATCCGGCAGGCGAACGCCCCGCACACCGGGTGACGCGCAGCGCCAAGGGCGAATCCGGCATCGTGTACGCACCCAACAACGACCTGTACTTCCTCAGCGCCCGCCCCGACCCGGAAGCAACCGAGTCCGACGACGCCGCCGCCCTGTGGGTGGTGCCCGGGGTCGGTGGCGAAGCGCGCCGCGTCCTGGCGCGTCCGGGCGGCGTGGACGCCGTCGCGGTCGCCTCAGCGTCGGGGGCGGTGGTCGTGACGGCTGGCGTCCTGCCGGGTGCCGATCAGGCGTCCGACGCCGAGGCGCGCGACGCCGAACTGCGCAGCCTGCGCAAGGACAAGAAGGTCGCCGCGATCCTGCACACCTCCAGCCCGGTGCGATTCTGGGATCACGATCTGGGCCCCGCCACCCCGCACCTGTTCGCCCTCACCCTCGGCGAGGGCGCCGACGCCAGCGCCAGCCTGCGCGACCTGACGCCGGGCATCGGCGCCGACCTGGTCAACGCCAGCAGGTTCGTCGCCCCCGACGGCTCCTTCGTCCTGACCACCCGGACGCTGAGCGGAGCCCGCGGCTCTCACCGGGAAGCGCTCACTCGCGTGGACGCCGACGGCACGCGCCGCGACCTGCTCGTCCCCGACGAGACGACCTCCTACAGCGCGGGCCCGGTCAGTCCTGACGGGCGCCGCGCCGTCGTCCAGGTCGAACGCGTCGGGACGCCGCAGCGTCCGCCGTCGTGGACGGTGCACACCCTCGACCTCAGCACCGGGGAACTGGCGCCGCTGGCGTCCGGCTGGGATCACTGGTGCACCCCGCTGGCCTGGCTTCCCGACGGCAGCGGCGTCCTGGTGCACGCGGACGCCGAGGGGCGCTCCCCGCTGTTCATCCTGGACGCCTCCGGTGCGGCCCCGCGCCAGCTCACCACCGATGACGCGGCCTACTCCGACGCCGCGATCAGCCCCAACGGCGCCACCGTGTACGCCGTCCGTTCCAGCTACGCGTTCCCCGCCGAAGTCGTGCGCATCGACGTCGCCACGGGCGCGACGACCCGCCTGCCCAACCCCGTCGAGCGTCCGGAACTACCTGGGCGCCTCACCGAGATCGCCACCACCGCCGATGACGGCCAACGCATCCGCGCCTGGCTGGCTCTCCCGTCCGACGCGGACGCGGCGCATCCGGCACCGCTGGCGTTGTGGATCCACGGCGGTCCGCTCAGCTCATGGAACTCGTGGAGTTGGCGCTGGAACCCCTGGAATCTGGTCGCCCGCGGCTACGCCGTCCTGCTGCCCGACCCGGCCCTGAGCACCGGATACGGCGAGGATTTCATTCAGCGCGGCTGGGGTGCCTGGGGTCAGGCCCCGTTCACCGACCTGATGGCGATCACGGACGCCGCCGAGGCGCGCGGCGACATTGCCGGCGACAAGACCGTCGCCATGGGTGGCTCGTTCGGTGGCTACATGGCCAACTGGATCGCCGGACACACCGACCGGTTCGCGGCCATCGTCACCCACGCGTCCTTGTGGGCGCTGGACCAGTTCGGCCCCACCACGGACGCGCCGTTCTTCTGGGAGCAAGAGATGACCCCGGAGATGATGGCCGCCAACTCTCCGCATCGCAGCGTGGGCGCCATCACGACGCCGATGCTCGTCATCCACGGCGACCGCGACTATCGCGTCCCCATCGGGGAGGGGTTGCGGTTGTGGTGGGAGCTTCTCAGCGCGTCCGGGCTGCCCGCCGGCGAGGACGGCACGAGCCCGCACCGGTTCTTGTACTTCCCCAACGAGAACCATTGGGTCTTGTCGCCGCAGCATGCGAAGGTCTGGTACGAGGTGGTGCTCGGGTTCCTCGACGAGCACGTTCGCGGCATCCCGGCGACCCCGCCCGAGACGCTCGGTTAGCCCCAGCCCCGGCGTCGGTCTGTCTGCGAATGACGGGCAGACCGGCGCGCGGCGGCGGCGTGGGCGGGCATGGTAGCGGCCAGGCCTGTGCTCGCGCGGAGATGGTCAGTGCGTCGGGTCTCAGGATGCGCTACTAGGCTGACGGGCATGCCTGATTCTGTGCAGAACGCCTCCGCGCCCACGGCCGACGAGTCCCCGACGACCGACCATCGTGTCTTCGGGCCGTCGCAGACCCCGACCCACCCCCTCGCTACCGCGCCGGTGGGGACGCCGCCCTTTTCCGTCGACGGCTTCGTCCGCGAGTTCCTTCACGAGCTGAACACCAATCAGGGCGTGGCATTGTCGCGTTCCAGCATCAACGACCAGTACTTGGCGCTCGCCTCCACCGTGCGCAACTACCTGATGGCCCGGTGGCTGGAGACCGGCGGCAAGCCGCAGGAGAACCAGCCGAAGGTCGTCGGCTACCTGTCCGCGGAGTACCTGCTGGGCCGCCAGCTCGGCAACGCGCTGCTGGCCACCGACCTGGCCGACATCGCCGAGAAGGGTCTCGCGCTGTGCGGGATCGACCTGGCGACGCTGCGCAACCAGGAGGTCGAGCCGGGTCTCGGTAACGGCGGCCTGGGTCGCCTGGCCGCATGCTTCATCGACTCGCTGGCCACCATGAACGTTCCCTGTATCGGCTACGGCATTCGCTACGAGTACGGCATCTTCCGCCAGACGTTCGTCGATGGCCGCCAGGTCGAGCAGCCCGATACGTGGCTTCAGTTGGGTTCCCCGTGGGAGTTCCCGCACCCCGAGGCGTCGGTGAAGGTCAACTTCGGCGGCCACACCGAAACGTTCACCGATGCGGACGGCGTCGAGAAGTCCCGCTGGGTTCCGGGCTGGAACGTGCTCGCGATGCCGTACAACTACATGGTCCCCGGCTACCTCAACGGCCGCGTCAACACGCTGCGGCTGTGGAGCGCGCAAGCCACCAACGCGTTCGACCTGCAGATCTTCAACTCCGGCGACTACGCCCAGGCCGTCCGCGCGCAAACGTTCGCCGAGAACATCTCCAAGGTGCTCTACCCCGAGGATTCGACGCCGCAAGGTAAGGAACTGCGGCTGCAGCAGCAGTACTTCTTCGTCGCCGCCTCGCTGCACGACTTCATCAACAAGGAACTCGAAGAGGGCTTCGACCTGCACCGGCTGTCCGAGCGGATCGCCTTCCAGCTCAACGACACCCACCCGGTGATCGCCGTCCCCGAACTCATGCGCATCCTCGTCGACGAGAAGGGCTACGACTGGGACGAGGCGTGGGACATCACCAGCCGCTGCTTCGGCTACACCTGCCACACCTTGCTGCCCGAAGCCCTCGAAGTGTGGCCGACCGAACTGCTGGGACGCCTCCTGCCCCGCCATCTGGAGATCATTTACCGGATCAACGAGGAGTTTCTGGCCCAGGTACGCAAGCAATTCCCCGACGATGAACTGCGGGCCCGCCGCATGTCGATCATCGCCGAACTGCCCGAGCGCGGCGTCCGGATGGCCTACCTGGCCACGGTCGCGGCGACGAAGGTCAACGGCGTGGCCGAACTGCACAGCCAACTGCTGCGCGACAAGGTGCTGCCGGACTTCTCCGAGATGTACCCCGACAAGTTCACCAACGTCACCAACGGCGTGACGCCGCGCCGGTTCGTCCGGCTGGCCAACCCGAAGCTGTCGACGCTGATCACCGACACCATCGGGGCCGGCTGGGTGACGCAGTTGGAGCGCCTCAAGGAACTGGAGCCCTACGCCGACGACGCTGACTTCCGTGCAGCGTTCCGCGAGGCCAAGCAGTGGAACAAGACGCGTTTGACGACGCTGCTGAAGGCCCGCGACGGTATCGAACTGCCCGAGGGGCACCTGCTTGACGTCATGGTGAAGCGCCTGCACGAGTACAAGCGCCAGTCGTTGAAGCTGCTGCACATCGTCTCCCTGTACGAGCAGGTCATCTCCGGCAAGATCGCCGCGTCCGACGTCACACCGCGCACGGTGGTGTTCGGCGCGAAGGCCGCCCCGGGCTACAAGATGGCCAAGGAGACCATCCACCTGATCAACAAGGTGGCCGACAAGGTCAACGCCGACGAGCGCCTGGAGGGACGCCTCAAGGTGGCCTTCCCCGCCAACTACAACGTCACGTTGGCCGAGAAGCTGATCCCGGCCGCTGACCTGTCCGAGCAGATCTCGCTGGCGGGCATGGAGGCGTCCGGCACCGGCAACATGAAGTTCGCCCTCAACGGCGCGCTGACCATCGGCACCGATGACGGCGCGAACGTCGAAATCCGCAAACTGGTCGGTGACAAGCACTTCTTCCTGTTCGGCATGAACGAGCCGCAGGTCGCCGAACTGGGCGCGCAGGGCTATGTCCCCGGCGACTACTACGAGAAGAACCCGAACCTGAAGGCCGCAATCGACCTGATCTTGTCGGGCTACTTCTCTCCCAGCGATCAGCACATGTTCGACCAGGTCATCTACTCCCTGCTGAACACGGACCGCTTCATGGCCCTGGCCGACTTCGACTCCTACATCGCGGCCCAGGCCAAGGTGGAGCAGCACTACGCCGACCAGGACGCCTGGACGCGTTCGGCGATCCTGAACGTCGCCCGCAGCGGCTACTTCAGCTCGGACCGCTCGATGCGGGACTACATCCAGCGGATCTGGCACACCTCGCCGGTGCTGTGAACTGAGCGACTCCGCCCCTAGCGTGACCAGGCCCGCCCAGACTTCTCGTCGGGCGGGCCTGGCGTCGTTCGCGACAAGCGCGAGCCTGCACTCTGGACGTCCAGTCCAGAGCTGACACGGTCGATCTTCACCTACTTGCTTGGTCGCGGCGGGGCACGGCGCCAGCAGAGCAGGAACGATCAGGCCTGCCCATGCCAAGAATTGGGCCCGTCAATAGTGGGTGGCTCCAAAGGCGCCCCATTTTGTCGCCAGGCGTCAACGATCAGGGATGCGATCATCGGCTTCGAGAGCCGCAACCCCGACGCCGAAGAAGCCATCGGGCCCCACGAAGCAGACAAGAAACAAGGGCCGTCGATACGCTGACAACATGGCTGCCATCCGAGTTCTGTTAGCCGAAGACGACCCTCTCGCCCAGCAGGCGATCGAGACCTACCTTTCCAAACCCCAAGACTTGTCCTTGGTCGGTATCGCACCGGACGGCGAACAAGCCATCGCAATGGCTCAGGAGCTCTCACCTGACGTCGCCATCGTTGACATTCACATGCCCAAGCTGAACGGCCTCGAGGTGACAAAAGCACTCGTGCCCACGGGGGTGAAGGTTCTGTGTTTCACAGCCTTAGGCGACGACCAGATTCTCCGCCGGGCGCTCCTGGCTGGGGCGAGCGGCTTCCTGCTCAAGTCGGACAGCCCCGGGCTAGTCCTCCATGGCGTGCGGAGCACCTACAGCGGAGACTCCCTCGTCTCCCCGAAGCTCGTCGCAGCGCTGCTGAGGGCCTCGGGCCCTCGATCAACTCCACCAGCCCACGTGACGGACAAGGACCAGCAACTGATGGCCCTGATCGGTCGCGGCCTCAGTAACGCTGAGATCGCCGAGCGTCTGTTTCTTGCCCCCAATACGGTAAAGACCTACGTTTCACGGCTCCTCTCCCAACACAATCGACCCAATCGCGCCGCCCTGGCCGCTCTGGCCTTTGAGTGGGGGCTGGTAGATCCAAACTGACAATCATCATTTCAACCACCGCACCCAATCGCCTCCGGCGCTGCTTCCTTCCACTTTTGTGCGGGCGATGATATCTTCCGCAGAGTGACTCCCCAACTTCCGTTGAGTAGATCACCTCTGCTTGAGCCTGTTTTGGCCGCACTCTTGGCCCTGCTCGTAGCGACGGCCCAACTCAACTTCACCAACACCTGGCTGGCATGGCTCAGCGACGCGATTTTCCTGGTCGCGGCCGCTGCCAGCGGACGCTTCCCTCGCCTGGCACTCGCGGTCACGTTGATCACGAGCGTGGCGCTGGGGTTCTCGGGCCCATCCAACCTCGGGATCGGTTCGCTTGCGTCCTTCATCGTCGCCTTCTCTTGGTTCGCGCGAGACCGACGCGGACAGGCCCTTGCTGCCACGCTCGTGGCGCTCGCCACCTACTGGTGCATCGGCGTGGGGACCGAAGGGTTTCCGCCGTCGCCGTTTACTCATGTCTTCATCGTGCTGTCCGCCATCATTTCGGCAACCGCCGGAGTCGGGTGGCGACGGCTCGTTCAGCTGTACGCCGCTCAACGTGCGGACGCCTCCCGGCAGTTGGCGGATGTCCAGGCCTCCCTCGCACGCGATCTCCATGACACCGTGGCGCAAACGTTGTCCCATGCCGCCATGCGCGCCTGGATGGCCGCCGAGGCCGACGAGATCCCCGACGAGACCCGACTCGCCCTGGAGCAGATCGCCAAAGAGTGCTCTGCCTCCGCAAGCGACCTGCGACAACTTCTCGCCTCCCTCCGCGAAGCTCCGGTAGTGGCAGACCCCCAATTGGGCTCGTTGACGGACGCACACACCCTTTCGGAGGAAGTCGCCGCTCAAGCGGCGCGTTTGAGGGAAGCGGGCTTCGAGGTGACTACCGAGATCGCCGTGCACCACGTGACAGCGGCACGCGCCACCACACTCTCTATGGTGACGCGCGAGGCGGTCACCAACATCCTCAAGCACGCGACCCCCGGCACGGATGTGTCACTCGCGATGGTGGAGCGAGATGGTGTCGTCGAGGGGACCTTCAGCAACCACGCCCCCCGGGCACGTCCGGGTCGAACAGGCTGGGGAGTGATCGGCATGGAAGAACGCATGGCCCTTCTGAAGGGAACGCTAATCCTGCAACGTCTCGATGGACGGTGGACGGTGCACGTCTCGCTTCCCAACGGCATCCGCGCAGCCCCCCAGGAGTCATCTCGCCCCGACTAACCCTGCCGCCCCTGCTCGCGGGTTCAGCCGCTCATCACCCTCCGCTCACTCTGCGTCGACTGCCGACGCACGCGCAGTCCGCACGACCCCGACGGAGGCGACCACGACACAGGCCATGGCCAGCACTTCGACAAGCCGCAGCGTCTCCCCGAGCAACACCAGCGCAGCCACCGCCGCAACAGCAGGCTCCAGGCTCATCAGGATGCCGAAAATACGAGGTTCGATGCGTCGCATGACGCCCATTTCGATCCCATAGGGGACGACCGAACTGAAGAGTCCAACGGCGATCCCGATCAGCCACACAGGCACGGACGGCGGCGGAAAGGCATGCGCCGCCAGCATCAGGGGGGTCACGCCCACAAACCCGATCCCGAAAGCAACGGCGACACCATCGACGCCAGCCCAACGCCGACCGGTAGGACCAGCGAGGAGGATGTACCCGGCCCATAACGCACCGGCGCAGAGCGCCCACAGCACTCCGACCGGATCAAGATCACCGGGTGAGAACCCGAGCAACGCCACCCCGAGGGCAGCCAATCCCACCCAGACGACATCGCGGAACCGACGAGACAAGGCCACCGACACCCCCAACGGACCAAGAAACTCCAAGGTGACGGCCATGCCAACGGGGATCCGCTCGATGGCCAGATAGAAGGTGACGTTCATCGCGGCCATACATGCTCCATAAGCCGCGACCCAGGACCAGTCAGTGAGGGAACGCCCCGTCAGCCGAGGGCGGGTCACTCCACCCAGAATGACGGCGGCTGCCCCCAACCGGAGCCAAGCCACCGTGATCGGGCCCGCCGCGCTGTAGAGATCCTTGGCGATGGAGGAGCCCACCTGCACCGTCGCGATCGAGATCAGCAGCATGAAGATCGGGGCCCCGGCCATCCATTCCAGCCGGCCCTGGAACCACCGCTTCACTCCCTCCCGCCCTCCTACTCGCCGATCCGTGATCCGTGATCCGTGATCCGTGATCCGTGATCCGTGATCCGTGATCCGTGATCCGTGATCCGTGATCCGTGATCCGTGATCCGTGATCCGTGATCCAGGGTCGCATCTGCCCCGGCTCCATGCGAGTGGTTGTCGGGGCGTCTCACCTGACGTACACCAAGATGCGACGACACGGAAGAACTTAGGCTAACCTAAGCACGGAATACAGCAAGGTGACCGTTGTGTAATTCATGCTGGAGCGGATGCGCGGTCCCGTCGAACCGAAAGGGGTACGGCATGTCGATGTCGTACGACACATGGGCCATCCCCACCTGCGACGATCGCGCTCGCTCGCTCGTCTTGCGCATGCTGGCCGGGGCCGCCGCCGCTTCGCTGTACGCCTACCGCATGGATGAGGCGCTCGAGACCGTGACGCACGGGCTTTTGCCCGACGGCACCCTCGTGGTCGCCGCCGCACCCACAGACCTGCTCAGCACGGTCCCGGCTGGCTTCTCGATCGACATCCGGATGGACCTCATCAAGCAGTCACCTGATCCGATGGTGTCGCTGGTGGCTGCATCCACCCACCTCCTGGGCACCTTGGTATGGGCCCAACGACCCGAAACGATCGCCCTGATCGAGGCGGGCACTCTCCCGCCGCTCGTGGAGGCAATGCTGACCGTGCCCGGCGCACGCCTAGGCTTCGTAGAGATCACCAAGATGGTGCTGCACGACCTGACCGGCGCCACCCCGATCCCTCTGGACACCCTGGACGGGCCTGTCCTAACCATCGAAGACCCCTACGGCGCCTTCGACTTGGTGGCGCGCCATGACACCACGGCACTGAAAGACCTGTGCTGGTCCGTCATGGTCGGCAGCATCCCAGGATTCGCGATCCAGAAGGCCCCGCTGCCTCACGTCTGCTCGCATACGGCTGATCAGGTGTTTTGCGTCGATGTGGACCCGACGGGCATCACAGTCATGCTGGTGGGGCGCCACGAGACGCTGATCGCGTACGCCCGGTTCGCTCAGCTCGCCACGTCCCACGCGGACCTCACAGTCCAGGTCGACCAGCTGATGATCGATGCGACCCCACATAACGCCCTGGCGAGTTGATCCCCTGCCTAACCCATCAGGCGCACGGGGTCGATAGCAGCCGCCCGGCTCGCGGGATACAGCCCTCCCCCGACACCTATCAAGACGATGACGCCCAGCAGCGTCAGCAGGCCCGCCCACGGGAACACCAAGGGCAGATTGAGCAGCACGAGCGCCGCCACAGCACCGAGGTTGCCAGCCAACCAGCCCGCCAGCGCGAAGAGTGCCACGATCAGCGTCGACTCAACGAGGAAGAGGCCACGTACCCCGGCCTTCGTCATCCCCATCGAGCGGTAGATCGCGATCTCATCAGCTCGCTCCAGGGTGGCGATGTACATCACCGTCACGATGTTGAGCGCCGCCACCGCAAGGGAAATGGAGGCCACTATCCCCAGCACGAGCCCCACCGACTGCGCCGCCTCCGCCAGTGCCTTGGCCTCGTCAGCGGACGAATCAACGAACCGAAGGCGCGGATCAAGTCCTTCGTTGAGGGCATCGACGACCGCCACCCGAACCGTCGCCACATCGGCTGAGGGGGAGACCACCACGGTAAATCCGGCCCCCTCGCTGCGTGGCTGTGTCGACACCGTCCCCACCAGGCGGGCCGGCAGATACAGCCGCGTCGTCCCTGCCTCTCCGAGGCTTCCCGTCAGACCGATCACCGTGAACTGCAACCCGTCAATGGTGAACCGGCTCCCCAAGGACAAACCCGACGCGTAGTCGGGGTTGTCGTAGGCAATGGCGACGTTGCCACCCGCCGCCGCAAAACCAACCCCACGCGTGAGGGGGACATCATCGGCGAAAGCTACCCCGAGGCCAGTGATGGCCTCACCTCCCACAACGCGGACATCCACGGCGCGCGTCGACTCTGGAGTGATCACACGTGCCACATCAGCACGCATGCGAAGCGCGTCCCTGCGCCTCGCGACGCCAGGGTCTTGCAGCGCCGCCACCACGTCGAGATCCGCTTCAGCGCTACTCGTCAACATGACCTCGAACCGGTCTTTCCCACCCCCATTCATCCCCTGGAAGAAGGAAGAGGTCAGCACAAGAATCAAGGCCAGCGCACCCATCCCCACGAAAACACCGAATCCCGTGAGGAATGCGCGAGCCTTGTTGTAGCGAATGCCTTCCCACACCAATCTAACGAAATACATCATGGGCCACCCGTCCGCCGACGAGCTCCACGGTCCTCGCAGCACCCGCTGCCACCTGCTCATCGTGGGTCACCACGAGCAGCGTGCATCCTTGTCGCACGTGAATGTCTGCGAGCAGGCCCATGATCGTTGCGGCGGTGGACGCGTCGAGCGCTCCGGTCGGCTCATCAGCCACGATCAAACGCGGATGACCCAGCATCGCCCGTGCGATAGCCACCCGCTGCTTCTGCCCCCCACTCAGTTCATCGGGGAAACTGCCTGCTTTCCCACCCAACCCCACGGCGTCCAGGGCATCAGCGATCTCGGCAGGGGAAAACGCCCCGTGCCGAATGACCATGGCCAACTCCAAGTTTCGGCGCACCGAGTAACGCTGCACCAGCTGGAAGTCCTGGAAGATATACCCAATCCCGCGTCGCGCCGCCGAAATCACAGCGTCGCCTGCGCCCCGTACGTCGGCTCCTTGCCAGCGATAACTGCCCTCATAGTCGAAGTCCAAGAGACCGATGATCTTCATCAGCGTGGACTTGCCCGATCCGCTTCTACCGATGATCGACACGTACTCACCGTCGGTAATCGTGAGAGTGAGGTCATGGAGGGCAGGAACCTCAAAGTTCCTGCCGATGTAGCGTTTGCTCACCCCCCTCAGCTCGATCATGCGGACACCTTCTCGACGCGATCCCCAACGGCCACCTCGCCACCGACGACGACGTTGTTGCCCGAAGAGTCCTTCGCGATCTCTACGGCGACACGTTCCCCGCCCCGCCGCACGAAAGTGCCATGTTCGTCATGGCCCAGGAAGTCAGCAGGCACGATCACGTGCGTGCCTGACTTGCGAATGGACGCGGTGGCGTGGTCGCGCGCGACATACTCGGCGTCCACCATGGTGAGGGGAAACCGCAGGGTGAACCGCGGCGATGCAGGCGAGGTCGTGGCCTCCGAGTTGTAGGCCACAGACGGAGATGAGGTCGTCGCAATCTGCTGCCCGCCTGCGGCGACCTGGAGGTCAGCCGCACCGACCAACTCATCAACCTGACGCTCGGTCGCCACGTACACGAAGTCGCTGGTGGCGGAGTCGAGCCAGACACCGCCCTCCCGGCTCACCACCGTCCCCGGCCACGGCGCCTTCGCCTGAAGCGCCGCGGCGTGGGAGGCCGCGTCATCGTGCGCAGTCGAGGCAGCGTCACGCAACCGTTCGAACAAGGATGCGATCTGCACCACAGCAGCCTTCGCTGCCAACCGTTCATCGGCCTGGCGAAACGACCGCTCCGCGGCACTTTCTGGTGGTGTGGCGTTGTCGCGTTTGCGTTGCAGGGCCTCTCGCTCCTGGGTGATCAGCGCCGCATCAACCTCTAGCTCCGCTGATCGCACGTCGGCGGAAGCCACCGCGGCGTTGCGCTTGAAGGTCACCGCCAGCGACCCTGACCTGAGCTTCGCCAGCGCAGCATCCGCGACCCGCACCCGATCTGCATACACCGCGGCCGCCGCATCGAAGCCCGCAGCTTGCTCGCGGGACGCCACATTCGTCAGAGTCTCGCCCGCAGCCACCCGGCTCCCCACCGGCCGAGCAAGGTTGTCGGCGTCGACGCCCAACTGGCGCGACTCGTGCGGCACGAGGTAGCCCTCATAGATCGCCTCGCCAACGGCAAGGGTGTGGGTGGGCACCTCGGAGTTCGCACGCGACAAGCAACCCACCTGGGTGAACGCCAGCACGGCAATGATGGACACCTTGGCCAGCCAGCTCATTGACGCGCGCATGGACACGTCTCCTCTCAGCGTCCGAGCACAGAATCCATCAGGGACAGTTGCCTCGTGGCGTAGTCCTGCTGGTTCTCGTCCAACGCCCACGCACCTTCGGTGAAGAGCAAGGCCTTACTCGTAGCGTCATAGTCCGCGACGTAGTATTTCCCGTCCTTCATCACACTGATCGCGTATACGGTCAACGCTCGCGTGCTGGGAGCCGAGCCCACCCGGCCGAACTCGACCACTTCTTGCCGTGCAGGAGGCGGCACGCTCATGGGGTCATAGTTCGACAAGGTCACCGACTCAAATCCTGGATCCGTTGACGTCGAAATCCACATGCCGGGGTGTGTGCGCATGAACGCCACCTTGTCCACAGCCTCAATGCGGGCCTTCAGCGCCGTGTCCTGCTTGGACCCGCCATCCGGCACCGAGCACCCTGCGAACACCACAGCACTGAGAAGGAGCACCAGCATCCCTTGGCGCACACGCGCGCCCGCCCCTCTCCTGTTCATCCGTCGATCCGCGCCGTCTTGGTGTAGCGGTAGCCACCAACGGTTGCCCTTTTGAACGACTGCTTCCACGCGGGATCCCAGTCCGGGACGGGGATCTCGTCCACGACGCGTCCATCGCGAACTCCCAGGATCGTTCCCTGCCGGTCACCGGCGATCAGGACGGTGCGCATGCTGACGTTGTCCATCACGTCAACCGCCGAGTCGATAGCTCCCCCGGAAACCATCACGTCCAGGAACTCTCGGAGGATCGACCGGCGCTTCATGCGCGTCAGGGAGTAGACGACCGTACCTGTCGGACGGCGGCTCGCAATGACGTCGAGAACCTGGTCAGCCTTCATGGGTTTTCCTTTCATCGAGGGGCGAGAACAGCCCCGGGGCGAAGCAATGGGGTTCCGTCCGCTGTGCGACGTGGTCGTCGCGGGACATACACGCGCACCAGACTCGGGGCGTACAGCGCGGCGGCGATCAGGCATCCCACGACCACGGGGGCAAGGTGGCCCATCCAGGCACCCACCGCGAACCCAGCCACCAACAGGTACCCCACCAGCCCACGCAGGAATCGCGCGAGCGGCTCGGCGATGTACGGCAACGGGGCAGCGATGAGGAACAGCACAGCACCAACGAGCAGCATGCAAGCCAAGGGATCCCAGGACGCGCCAGATGCAGCCAGTATCACTACGGTGACGAGCGCTTTCACCGGATAGTCGACCGACAAGGTCAACAGCTTGCTTCGGCGAATCCGAGCCCGATCGCGAGATAGCTTCTCTTCGCAGAACTGAGGGTCCTCGGCGAGGAGCCGATATCTCTTGTTCCGCCGACCCAAGAACAGATTGTCGTGCCATACCGCCACCATGATGAGGGTCGGCATCATCGACGGTGGAGACCCGATGGCCAGTAGCGTCATCAAGGCAATGACTCCGAGGAGGGACTGGGCGGCCATCCCCTGAAAGAGGACGAGATCCTTGAACAGGTGAGGCGCGTGGGGAGCAAGCCACCCCAGCCAGCGGCGTCCGCCCAAGGTAGCGACGCTCGCTCCTCGCAAACGGATCGCAACGGCGTCCACGGCGACGAGGTGGACGACGAATCCAGCCACCACTGCCGCTGCGAGAGGCGGCGCATCCGCCAATGGGACGCGCCACCCCGTCACCAGCGGCACGACGAGCCCAAGGACGACCACAAGGGAGACGCACACGCAGACCATGCGCCGTTGCTCACTCAGCTTGGGGGCGAGATACACGTAGCTCGGGATCAGCGCGAGGCTTCCCACGTAGGTGACCACGAGGCAGACGCCCGCCCAGGGTCGCCCGAGCACGGACAGGCCCACGAGACCGATCGTCAGGGCTAGCCCGTTCGCGATGAACATGTCGCGTGCCACGTACTGGGTCAGGCAGACGAGTCGATATCGCCACGTCAGCTCGCGGAACCCTAGTCGCCGCACATCACCGTGGTCATAAAAGACGTCGTTTTCACTCAGCGCTACGGCTTGGATCCCTACGCCGTAGAGCAACAGCGCCCACACAGCCCAATCCATGGCCCACACACCTGCGATCACCATCACCACCCCGACACCCACCCCCAACGCCATTTCCTTGACGCGGATGCGCTTCTTCGTGCGGACGGTGAGCCGTGCGAGCACGGGCAGGAAGGTCAGCATGTGCGCACCAACTGCCGGTCTTCGACGCGGTATACCACCTCGACGGACTCTTTCAGAAGCTCCTGGTCATGGCTGACGACCACCACGGCGCGTGCCTGTTGACGCAGCAGGGAGGTCAGTTCCTCGTTGGTCTCGGCGTCGAGGGACTCAAAGGGTTCGTCGACGAGCAAGACGCGGGCCGTCGACAACAGCCCCATGAGCAGGGCAGCTTTCTTCGTCACCCCGGTAGAGAGTTCCCCGATGGGAATGTGCCGGTAGTCGTTCGCGTGGAGGAGGCTCGCGATGTGGTCGGCCCCGGCCACATCGAAGGACTCCAGCGGAGCACACAACGTGACGAGGTCGTCCATCGTGAACTGCTGGTAGCGGCGCAGGTCGAAATCGACGAGGTAGGTGGATCCGTCGACGCGCAGTGAGCCTCGCTCAGGCTGAAGCTGGTGGTCGATCAGCTTCAGTAGCGTCGTCTTCCCAGAACCGTTCCGTCCGACGATCCCCACCTTGTGTTCGGGGATGAGGCCGGAGTAGTCCTCGAACAGGTAGTCGCGGTACCGAAATGTCAGGTGATCAAAAGTGAACAACAGCGTTTCCTTCCAGGAGGGCCCCCACCACCGTGAGCGTCAAGATCAGGGGATAGCCCCACGCGATCAAGCGGAGACGGACCTTCAGGACCGACGTATCGGACGTGGCACGATCGAGGTACTCCCGCATCGCGAACAGCAAGGCGTAGCTCATCGCGACGGCGATCAGCAGCGCCGCGACCTCCCAGATGCTGTGCCGGTACAAGAGAGCGACGCGATCAGCGAACGAGAGCTCCTGGATGAGGAAGGCGTTTCCACCCAAGCTCAAGAACTGTGGGGCGACGAGCAGGACATTGATGACCGGCAGGAGTGACACCAGGATGAAGAAGCCTAGGTTGTTGCCGAGGATCCACATCCCTTCCGCCATGGTTGGCGCCACAGAGCCCCTGGCTGTTCCCGAGGTGAGTTCAGCAGGCAGCCACCCGTGAGCCGCGTACCCCACCCAACCCAGCAGCAGGGCACCGACGACGTACGCCCGGACGATCTCCGCCACAGCGACGGGACGTGCGATTCCGGCCCGCATACGATCCCCCAGGCCCGCCACGGCGGGGGTCATGGCTGACCCACCAGCAGCACAAGATCGATACCTATGGCCGCCAGCAGAGGAAGCAGACTCACCCAGGCGGACGTCCGCGCACCGTGCCGCCTGATCCAAAGCCCAGCCACGATGATGGGGATGATCAATGTGATCGCACCGATCGGCGAATCGGCGAACTGTCGCGTCAAGAGAGCAGGCACCCGGCACAGGAGGGCCAGGACGGCCCACCCGCGCGCCACGGCTGCGAATACCCCCTGGTCCGCCTGCGGCGACGTCACTTTGAAGAGGAATCGTGTCAGAAAGCTGATGAGCCACACGGTCAGCAAAGAGATGACGGCGTACATGATCGCCAGCAGCGCCACCAAGACCATGAGGCGGGCACCGGCAAAGGCGTCGATCACATCAGGATCAGCGCTCAAGAGCCCCATCCAGGTGGCGATCGCCACGTAGGCGATCAGGAGCACAGCAACAAGTCTCGGATGCATCATCGTCTCCGTTCGCGCGCGTCGGCTATCCTCAGCATTAGGCGGGGTCCACCCCCCAGATACCCCCTCAGGGGTCCTGTCCAAGGTGGGGAGTGGACTCCGCCCAAGGCTCAGAGCCAGCCCGAAGCCGCGCCGACGATGAATCCCAGCGGCCCCGCAACGGCTCCGCTGGCACCCAAGAGCGTGGCGATGTAGGTGGCGGCAGCCGTCGCGCCGACCTGAGCGACACGCGCCACGATCTTCTTGGCGAGGTTCGCGCCGACCTTGCTAGCCAGCCACGCGACGACCGCGTTGAAGCCCATGGTGTTGAGCTTGTTCTGGATGTACTGCCCGACCAAGTAGCCAGCGTGCATGGCCACTCCTTTCGATAGTCCCCGGAGGGAGATGGCGCTGGTCGATGACCGACCCAGCAACCTGAGCCCATCACAGGGGCGGAGGCGGAATCGGGTTCGACGGCTCCCTATCGACCATCGGGCGGGCGCGAGTCTCCGAAAGTAGATTCCCATCGCCGGGGCCCGCCACACGCAAGACCCCCACTGGCGCCATCCGATGCTCAGGCCCATAAACTCCGCGCCATTGCGGCGTCAGCACACGCACGTGGGGCCCCGCCGGATTGGCGGGGCCCCACGTGCGTGTTGCGGGTCGGATGGAACCGACGTTCGAGGCGTCAGGCGACCTCGTAGGACTGGCACTGCGCAGCGTCGGTGATCGCGATGGACGCGTTGGTGCACATCAGGTCGGCGTTGTGGACGCACTCAAGACGCTGGCAGGCCCCGACGTGGCCGTCGGCCTTCGGCAGGCCGCCGCGTGCATCGAGGGTCACGAACGTGACGCAGGTCGGCTTGTCGGTGCCGGCGATGGTGACGCCGAAGGCCGAACAGCCGTCGTGGTTGTAGGCGCAGGAGGTGGTGGCGCAGGACGTGACGCTGGTGATGGTGCTCATGATCGGTTCCTCTCGGGGACTCACCATGAGCCTAAGTGGCCCGCCCCGGGAATACCAGGATTTAAATGCCGAGACCTTCCTTGACTTAATCCAAAGTAATTCGACATCCACCTTTTGCCAAATAGGGTGTTTGCTAAAGGCGCTCGGGCTAGCGACACCCCGCCCACACCCAGCGGCCGCGTCGGCGGCCACGCGCATCCTCGCCGACGGCTCAGCCGTCGATCCGCGCGGTCTTGGTGTAGCGGTCCTTGCCGACATCCACCTTCGTGAATGACAGCTTCCACGAGGGCTGCCATCCCGGAACCGGCAGTTCCTCCACGACCTGATCGCCACGGACGCCCAAGATCGTCCCGTGCCGACCATCGGCAACGAGGACGTGACGCGTGCTGACGGCATCCGCAATGTCCATGGTCGTGTCGAGCGCTCCACCGGAGACGATCTCATCGACAAGCGCCACCAGGATGGAGCGTCGCTTCTTGCGCGTCAGAGAATAGACAACGGCACCTTCTGGGCGGCGGCTCGAAATGACCTCGAGAATCGGATCAGCCTTCACGGCCTTCCTGTCGTCGGGATTCGAGAATTACCCTACCGGTTCATCCCGACGAATTTCGCCGATCAGGAATGTCGCGGTGTCGATTCTGGGCGGGTAGCCCACCAGGCGAGTAGTTCTTCCCGGGCGCGTTCGGGGCCCAACGGGCCCTCGTCCATGCGGCGCTCCAGCAAGAAGGCGTAGGCCTGTCCAACGACGCGTCCAGGATTGATGCCGAGAATCTCCATGATCTGCGTGCCGTCGAGGTCGGGACGCATGGCGTCCAGCTCTTCCTGGGCCGCCAACTGGTCGATACGCCATTCGAGTTGTTCGTAGGCCGTGCGCAATCGGTTCGCCTTGCGCTGATTGCGGGTGGTGCAATCGGCGCGGGTGAGAATGTGAAGGCGCTCCAACTGATCCCCCGCATCGCGGACGTAGCGGCGCACCGCCGCGTCCGTCCAGTCGGCGTCGGCGTAACCGTGGAAGCGCAGGTGAAGCTCCACGAGCTTCGCCACTGCTTTGATGTCGTCGGTCGGATACCGCAGCGCAGTGAGTCGCTTCTTGGCCATTTTCGCCCCCACCACGTCGTGGTGGTGGAACGAGACTTTGCCGCCGCCCTCGAACCGTTTCGTGGCCGGTTTGCCCACATCGTGCAGAACGGCCGCGAGCCGCCCCACCAGGTCGGGCGCATGGCCGCGAGCCTTCTCCAAGGCAATCGACTGCTCCAGCACCGTCAACGTGTGCTGATAGATGTCCTTGTGGCGACCGTGCTCGTCGACCTCACGCACGAGAGCAGAAAGCTCCGGCACAACGTGGTCGGCCAAGCCAGTGCGCACCAGAAGGTCGAGGCCCTCCCGTGGCGCGTCCGACAGCAGCAGCCGCGACAACTCGTCGCGAACCCGCTCTGCGGAGATGATCTGGATGCGATCGGCCATCTCCGTCATCGCGGTCACGACCTCAGGAACAGGCGTGAACCGCAGTTGGCTCGTGAACCGGGCTGCCCGCATCATCCGCAACGGATCGTCCCCAAAGGACACCTCCGGCGGGGACGGCGTCCGCAGCACGTGATCGGCCAAGTCCTCCAGGCCGCCGTGCGGGTCGGCGAAGGCGCCCGTGACGACGGAGAGCGCCATCGCGTTCACGGTGAAGTCGCGACGCACCAGGTCGGCGGTCAGATCGTCGCCGAACTCCACCGTCGGCTTCCGCGATGACGGATCGTAGGAATCGGCACGGTAGGTGGTCACCTCGACCACGTCGTCGTGGAAGGAAGCGCCGATCGTCCCGAATGCGCGACCGATGTCCCACGTCGCCGGCGTCAGCGACGACAGGATTGACTCGATAGCGTCAGGGCGAGCGTTCGTCGTGAAGTCCAGATCGTGCACCCCGCGCCCCATGAGCGCGTCGCGCACCGGCCCCCCGACGAGGTGCAGGTCGTAGCCGGACGCCGCGAAAGCGTCCGCAACACGCCGGATGGTCGGGGTCGCCGCCACGGCATCCTCAAGCGCCTGGCGCTGGTCTACGGAGAGGGAAGCCACGGGGATTGAGCTTAGCGGCCTACGATGGGGCGGTGACTGCGAACCGGCCCGGGCCACCCCGCCGCCGATTCTTCGGGGCGTTGATGGGCCTGGTGCTTGTGGTGGCGACGGTGATCCTCGGACCGACCGCCCAGGCCGCCGACCCCCTGGCCACCGTGAGCCTCACTCAAGCCGAGTTGATCGACGGAAAGCTCCGCCTCGCCGGGAACCTCACGAACACCGGCACCGTGTCGCTGCGGTCCTTGTCGGTACAACTATGGCGCTCCCGCGCCCCCCTCGCCTCCCGTGACGCCGTCACGAAAGCCCTCACGGAAAAGACCACCACCGACGGGCAACTCAGCCGCGTCCCGTCCGCCACCCTCGCGCTGACGACCGGCAACGCGACCCTCGACCCCGGTCAGTCGAGCACCTTCGCCGTCGAGGCCACCCCCGCCGAACTGGGGCTCGCCCCGGCCGCGTCCTATTGGGTGGGTGTCGACGTCACCGCCCGCCTGGTGAACGAGCCTGCCCTGCGCACCCTCGCCACACCCCGCACGCTGGCCACGGTGCCCTCCGGAACGATCCCCATCGCCTCCGTGGTGGAGCTGTCGAGCCGCCCCCACCAGATCAAGCAGAACCTCTTCCCTGACGAGAGCCTCGCCGAGGAATTGTCGACCGGACGCCTGCACACGTTGCTGACCGCAGCACTCACCCGTGCCACCGACTGGTACATCGACCCCAGCCTGCTCGTCGAAGTACGCGACATGGCCGACGGCTATCGGGTCGGCCCTGACCGCGTCGAAGGGACGGGTGCCGCCGCCGCGCAGGCGTGGCTGGACCAGTTCGCGACGCTCGACCCGGCGCGCGGCATCAGCGGGCTCTTCGGCACCCCCGACCTCTCCTCCGCCGACGCTTCCCCCTTCCCCGAACTGCAGGCGGACGCGGTGACCGCTGGGAATGACGTGGACGCGCGCGCCTCCGACTCGGGCCTGCTGCTGGTCTCCCCCGACGAGACCACGCTGCGCGACGTTGCCGGTCTGGGACGCACCGTGTTCGCTCTCGGCATCCGCCCTCCGCAAACCGTCAACGCCACGTCTGGTGTCACGGTCGCGGAGGTCGACCAGCCCACCTTCGCGCCGAGCGCGCTACTGCCCGACACCCCCCTGAATCGACGCAACACGTTGGCTGCCGTCGCACAGGCGACTGGGGGGCAGATCCGCTGGATCCGCACCGAGGCCGATCTGGGAGCCGACGTGGACCCGCCACGAGCCTTCCCCCGGGCGCCCGTCTCGTCCGTTCTGTCCGCAGCCCCTGGCGCATGGACGCCGTCCAATCAGGCCCGCACCGGCGTGGTGACGCCCGACGTCCGCGCGACGCTCACCCGCCTGGGACAGGAGCTACGGGCGTACGGGGCGATGTCCCCCACCTCGAAGATCGGCGACATCGCAGATGCGCAGGTCGCCCGTGGGGCGTCCTTGTGGTGGAGCGACGACGCCGCCCGGCAAGAAGCCTGGTTCGCCGCGATTGAGGAGCGCATCGCCAGCACGGGCGGCGCCCCCGTCAGCCTCGACGCCATCCCTCGGTTCTCGATGACGGGCGCCACCAGCGACTTCCCCGTCACCGTCACCAACCACCTCACCGACCCCGCAACCGTGCGCGTGGTGGTGTCGACCGACAACCCTCAGCGGATCCGGTTCGCTGAACCCGACCCGGTGACGGTGAACCCGGGGGCGTCCAACACGGTCACGCTGGCCGCGTCAGCATCCGGCGCCGGAGTGGTGACCGCTCGCGTGCACCTGGAGTCCCTGACCGGTGAGCAGTTGACCCCCGACACCACCATCACCGTGGACACCAGCGACGTCGGCACCATCGGGTGGGTGCTGGTCATCGTGTCCGGGGTCGTGCTCGTGTTGACCACAGCCCTGCGCATCCGCCAGGTCCGCGCGCGGCAAAAGGCCCTCAGCGATGGCTGATCCGGCCGCACCGTCGGCGTCACGACGGCTCCTCAACGCCACCGCGGTGATGGCGTCCGGCACCATGGTCAGCCGGGTGCTGGGGTTCCTGCGCGCCGGCCTGCTCGTGATCGCGCTCGGGTCCGCATCGCCCCAAGCGGACGCCTTCTCGCTGGCGACCCTCGTCCCTAACTCGTTGTACATGCTGTTCGCGGGCGGCGCCCTCAACACCGTGCTCGTGCCCCAGATCGTGCGTCACACGCACCAAGACGACGACGGCGGCGAGGCCTTCATCAATCGCATCATCACCGCGTTCGTCGTGCTGCTGGCCGCCGTAACCATCCTGGCAACGATCTTCACCCCCCAGGTGCTGAGCCTGTGGAGCAACAGCCTGTGGCGCTCGGAGCCGATGGCACCGCTGTGGCACCAACTCGTCTTCATGGCGACCCTGACGATGCCGCAGTTGTTCTTCTTCGGAGTGTTCTTCCTTCTGGGGCAGGTGCTCAACGCCCGCGACCGGTTCGGCCCGATGATGTGGGCGCCCATCGTCAACAACGTGGTCGCCATCATCGTCCTCGGGCTCTACCTGAGCTTGTGGGGCACCAGCACCAACCCCAGCCAGGCTTTCACCGACCAGCAGGTGCTCCTGCTCGGCCTCGGATCGACGCTCGGCATCGTCGTGCAGACCGCCGTCCTGATCCCCAGCCTGCGCGCCACCGGGCTGACGTTCCGTCCCCGGTTCGACCTGCGCGGGCAAGGGCTGGGCGAAACGTTCCACCTGGCCAAGTGGATGCTCGGCTACGTCTTGCTCACCACGCTGGGGCAGGTCGTCGTCACGAACCTGCTCAGCACCGCCACGGCCCAACAGGCCGGTCCGGGCGCAGGCCTGACCTCCTACAGCACCGCCTACCTCGTGTGGATCCTCCCCCACTCCCTCCTGACGGTGGCGCTCGCGACCGCGATGCTGCCCTCGGCGTCCCGTCTGGCGGCGGCGCATGACCTGGGCGGCGTCGCCGCAGAGACCATGCGGACCATGCGCCTAGCGCTCACCTTCCTCGTCCCCGCTGCCGTCGCATTCCTCGTCTTGGGTCTGCCGTTCATGCGGATCGCGTTCGGCCACGGCGCCAACGCCGATACCTGGCCTTTCCTCGGGTGGACGCTGATGGCCTTCGCGCTCGGCCTGGTCCCCTACACGATCCAGTACGTGTACCTGCGGGGCTTCTACGCACTGGAGAACACCCGCACGCCGTTCCTCCTCCAGGCCGCCATCACGGCAGCCAACATCGTGACCGCGTTCATCGCCGCGAATGTGTCGGATGACCCCACCACCGTCGCGCCCCGCCTGGCGCTGGCCTATGCGTTCTCCTACCTCGTCGGCGCCTGGTTGACCCATGTGACGCTGCGCAAGCAACTCCCCACGTTGTCTGCTGCCCCCCTCGTCCGGCTCCTGACGCAACTGTTCCTGGCCGTCTTGCCGGGAGCCATCGTGGGCGGTGCGGTCTCATGGTGGACCCGCGACGCCTCCCTGCTGGTCACCCTGGCCGGGCTCGCCGGATCGGTGGTGGTGGCCGGTGCCGCCTTCTTCGGGATGGCCCGGCTCATGCACATTCCCGAGGCCACCCAGTTGCTCGCCATCCTGAGCCGCCGCTCCGGCGTTGCACCGGACGCGACGGGCGACGCCCACCCTGAGGACGCCGAGCCGAGCGGCGAGCGCGACGGCGTCATGCTCGCCTACCCGGATCCCTCCCTCCCCGCGACCGGGGTTCCCGATTTCGATCCGCGCAACACACCCGGGGAGCTGCTGGATGGCCGCTATCGGCTCGATGAGCCGCTCAGCCGCCGCGGCTCGACCGTCACCTGGCGCGCGTTCGACCTGAAGCTGGGGCGGCCGGTACTGCTCCACATTCTCGACGCGAACGACCCGCGAGCCCTCGACGTTCTCGACCAGGCACGCCGGGCCGCCCCCGCCATCGACAACCGGTTCCTGCGCGTCTGGGATGCCGTCTTGGACGAGACGGGCGAGGGCAGCTATGTGGTGTGCGAGTACGCCCCTGGCCGCTCGCTGGAGTTGCTGTTGCGTGACGGGCCGCTGTCGGACCTGGAGGCGGCCTGGCTGGTGCGGGAGTTGGCTTCTGGTCTGGCGGGCATGCACGACCAGGGCCTCTACCACCGGGCGCTGAACCCCGACACCGTCATCATCACCGCCACGGGGAACCCGAAGATCGTCGGCTTCCTCGTCGAGCACGCCCTGCATCCCGACACCGAGGACGGGGTCGATCCCGAGAGCCGCGATGTGACCGGGCTGGGTGAACTCCTGTACGCCACCTTGACCGGACGCTGGCCGGGCCCCGCCCACTACGGGTTACGCGCGGCAGCGACCGACAGGTTCGGCCGTCCCGTCTCTGCTGCAGCCTCCTCGACCCGGGTTTCGGTGGAGGTGTCCGATATTGCCGATCGGATCCTGGCTCGCTCCTCCCTCGGCAGCGCCACCCCCCTCACAACCGCCATGGACGTCGCCGAGGCCCTGTCGGCGATCCTGGGCGGCGCGGACGCGGCCTATCTGCTGGAGCAGCGCCTCCAGGGCCCGATCGAACTGGTGCGACTCCCACCCAGCACCCCTGCGCCGCTTGCTCCCCCGGCGGCCCCCAACGCACCGGCGAGCGCGACGCGGCTGAGCGTGAGCCAGGATGTCCCGGCGCAGCCCGGTGCCGCGTCGCGTCCCCCGGTGTACGGGTCACGCCCGTCGGCGGGCGATGAGCCGGTCGAGGACGATCTCGGCGAGCCCACCGGTGCGCTGCACCACCGCGAGGACGCGGTGCCCGCCTCCCCCTGGGCACAGCCGAGTGACGAAGCCACCAACGCCTTGTGGGCCGATGTGGAGGAGAGCGCCAGCGTCCCTGGGCAGGCGTTCACGCCGATCCCCCCGCCAGCCCCGCAGTTCAAGGTCTCCGAGCAGGCCCCATCGGAGGACCCGTCACGCCGCTGGGTCGTCGTTCTGGCGTGCCTGTTCGTGCTGTCGCTGATCGTCGGCCTGGTCGGGGTCTTCGTCAATCAGTACAACCGCCAGTCGGCCCTGCCACCCGCACCGCAGGCGGCTTACGTCCTCGTCGGAGCCCGCGATTTCGACCCCCAGGCCGACGGGGGCGACGGGCGCGAGAACCCCGATCTGGCCCCGTTGACCGTGGATGGGAACACGGCGACCGTCTGGACGACCGAACGCTATGGCCGCTCCGCCACCTTCAACGGTCGCAAACCGGGTGCTGGAGTCATCGTCGACCTCGGCGAGCCCAAGCCAGTGTCGTGGGTGGTCCTGACGTTGGGGGACGCCCCCACCGGCGGAGAGATCCGTGTCCCCAACCAAGCCGACGCGGCAGAACCGCCGATGGACTCCCTCTCGTCGTGGCGCCAGGTGACCACGTTCCTGCCGTCCACCGGGCACGTTCAACTGCATCTGCCGCGCACGGTGACCACCCGCTACGTGCTGGTGTATCTGACGACCCTGCCCCGTTCGGGAACGAACTATCAGGGGACGATCGCGGAGATCAGCGTCACCCCGTGACCCTTAGGCGACGGCGTCCGCGAGCGCTTCGCTGAACTGGGCCAGTCCCTCCAGGTTGGAGTTGTCCAGCGTGGCCACCTCCAAGAGCCCGTAGCGAGGCGTGTCGATGAAGCACTGAACCATGACACCCAGCGACATCGTGCCGCACACCACAGTGCCTTGGCGGCGCTCCGTGGCATCCTTCAAGCTCCTCCTCGCTGTCGCCATGTCTGGCTCGCTGGAGGTCGAGGCCAGGATCACTTGCAGACGGCTCCCGGTGGCGGCCTGATAGACCACGCCGTCCTTGTCTGAGGCCGATGGGAGCACGGTCCACCCGTTGACCTTGGCCGGCGCGACCTGGCCGTCGAAGGGCGTCGCTACCTTCCCGGCTCCGCTGGTGGGCAGCGGGCCCACGGTGGGCTCGTCGGTGGGTGGCGGCGTGCGCGGCACGCTGGGGATCCGTGTCGTCGCAGTGGGCGTCGGAAGGGAACCTCCCCGAGGTGCCATGACGATGAAGAAGATTCCGAGGGCCGCGACGAGCACACCGACGACGACGATGATCACGAGCGCGGCGTTTCCTCCGCCCCGGCGCGGGGGTGGAGGCGGAGGCCATGAGCCGCCCGGCACGGGCCCCGTGGCGGGCGCGCCCGGCCCCGACCACGCCTGGCCTCCTGGCGTCCACCCCTGGTGGCTGGCCTGCGGTTGACCGCCGGGCGGCTGCTGGCCCCACGGCTGACCGCCCTGGGGCCGCCCCTGGCCTGATTCGGGTTGCCCCCAGGCGGGAGGTTGCTGGCCAGGCCAGCCTCCGGATGCACCATTGCCCTGCTGCGGGGAGGGCTGCTGCGGGGCAGGCGGCTGCGGGGAGGGCTGCTGCGGCGGCTGCCCACCCTGGGGGGACGGCGTGGGGCGTTGCCAGTACTGCTGGTCGCTCATCGGTGCTCTCCTGACCGCCGGACGGGGAGCGCGAGGCGTGCGCTCACGAACGGGCTGACGTGGGGTGGCGGGACGCGGGCGTCCAGACGGGCTGACTGTATCGGCTTGGCTCCCTCAGCGGGGAGTGCCCACCACCCCGCGTGGTCGCAGGGAATGCCCCCAGGCCTCGCGTGGTTGTAGGGGTGAGGCCGCTAATCTGGCCGCACCACCCAGTTTGAGGAACACAGTCATGAGCGACGTCCGCGAAGTCATCATCATCGGCTCCGGCCCTACCGGCTACACCGCAGCGATCTACACCGCGCGCGCCAACCTGGCCCCACTGCTGTTCACCGGGGCCGTCGAGGCTGGCGGTGCGCTGATGAACACGACCGAGGTCGAGAACTTCCCCGGCTTCCCCGAGGGCATCATGGGCCCCGACCTGATGATGAACATGCGCGCACAGGCGGAGCGCTTCGGCGCCGAACTCGTCGAAGAGGATGTCGTCGAGGTGGATCTGACCGGCCCGATCAAGGTCGTCAAGGACGCCAATGGCGATGAGTACCGCGCGAAGGCCGTCATCTTGGCGATGGGGTCGGGGTACCGCCGCCTCGGCGTCCCGGGTGAGGACAGGCTGTCTGGCAAGGGCGTCTCGTGGTGCGCGACCTGCGACGGTTTCTTCTTCCGCAACAAGGGCATCGCGGTGATCGGTGGCGGCGACTCCGCCGTCGAGGAGGCCACGTTCCTGAGCCGGTTCGCTGAGACGGTCACCATGATCGTCCGCCGCGACGCGTTGCGCGCCAGCAAGATCATGGCCGCCCGCGCCGAAGCCGACCCGAAGATCTCGATCGTGTGGGATTCCGTGGTGGAGACCATCAACGGCGACAACACGGTCAGTTCGATCACCGTGCGCAACGTGAAGACAGACGAGACGACCGAACTCCCCGTGCAGGGCGTGTTCGTCGCCATCGGGCACGATCCGCGCTCGGCGCTGGTTCGTGGCCAGGTCGATCTGGACGACGCCGGCTACGTGCTCGTCAAGCCGGGTTCGCAGGAGACCAACTTGCCGGGCGTGTTCGCCGCGGGTGACCTGGTCGATCACACGTACCGGCAGGCGATCACCGCAGCGGGCACCGGCTGCGCCGCCGCTTTGGACGCCGAGCGCTACCTGGCCTCGTTGGGCGACGTCACCGCCGCCGAGGGCCTGGCCGCCGCGCTGGCGAACCTCTGATCCCCCGCGGCTGCGATCGCTGCACGACCGCGGACGCCCCCACCTGAGATTCCGGTGGGGGCGTCTCCGCGTCCCACCCATCGGCTGGGGCATCTCCGCGTCCGAGGAGTCGGCGCACCCACAGGCCGACCCTGCTCCGACAAGGCCATTTGACCTTGACGCCGCGTCAATCTTTATGGTTCAGGCTTAGGAGGTCACATCATCATGACGAACACCATTGATCAACTCATCACCCAGCTCTCCGACATCGACGGCACCAACCGTCGGCATGCGGCGCTCGCGCTGGGCCGCGAGCAGGATCCCAGCGGCACCACCGCGTCCGCGCTGGTGGAGCGCCTGGCGACCGAAGCCGACTCCTGCGTCCGCGAGGACCTCACCTGGGCGACCGTGCAGCACATCGACACGGCGCTGCCGCAGGTGCTGGGGATGCTGACCGCTGACGAGGCGGACACGCGCCGCACCGGCGCCCACGTCCTGAGCAAGGTCGGCGATCCCGCGCACTTCGAGGCGCTGGCCCCGCTGGTCGCCGACGAGCACGCCGATGTCGCGATCAAGGCCTACCGGGCCGTCGCGAACACCGGCCGCCCCGAGGCCCTCACGGTGCTGGCGAGCAGGCTCGGCGACGGTGACGCCCTCCAGCGTGACGCGCTGACCGGCGCGTTCGCGCGCTTCGGTGAGGCGGCCGTCCCCGCCCTGATCGAGGCGCTGGGCTCCCCGGAGCGCGACGTGCGCGAGCACGCCGCCGACGCCCTGGGCCACCTCGGCGCCGACGCGATCACCGCGACGGACGCCCTGGCCGGGCTCGCGTCGGACCCGGACGCCGACGTGCGCCTGGCCGCCGTCGCCGCCTTGGGTCAATTCGGCCCCGACGCCACACCCGCCCTGGAGGGGTTCCGCTCGGATGCGGACCCGCGCATCACGGTTACCGTGACGAGGCTGGTCCGGGCCTGATTCACGAGCCCGCTATCGCGACCGACGGTCCCGCGTCCTGAGCTAGGACGCGGGACCGTCGCCGTGCGGTCACCTCTACTCGCGAGAACCAGAGCCCTCGGCCCTCGCTGCGGTCCGTGCCAGGAGCGTGGTGGCCACAGCACCGCTACGTCCCCCCAGAAGCGTTGCCGCACCGAACGCGTCCATGATCGGGGTGGTGGCGGGCAGGGACGCCAGTGCCATGAGTGCTGCGACGCGCACCTCTTCGTCGTCGTCACGGGTGGCCGCGATCAGGGCGTCGGCCGCGCGCGGGTCTTCCAGCAGGCCCAGCGCTTCGGCGGCGTCCGCGCGGGTGGCGGACGCGGGGGCGCCGAGGGCCGCAACGACGGGCGAGAATGCGTCCGTGCCCACCGCCCCCAAGGCCGTCACCGTTGTGCCTCGCTGAGAGGCCGAGCCACGCCCGAGCACCGCCGCCAGCGCCGCGGACGCCGCAGCGCCACCGAGTTGCCCCAGCGCGTGGGCCGCCTTCGCGGCGACCTCCGGCACGGGATCCTCCAGCAGGGACGCCAGCGCGTCCACGGCCCGCGGGTCGCGCAACTTGCCCAGGGCGTGCGTCATCTGCGTCCGGACGCCGGGGTCCGGGTCCGCCAGGTGCGCCACGAGTGCAGACAAGGCCGTTTCGCCGCGCCGCACCAAGGCCCACGTGGCCGCTTCGCGGACGCCGGGCTCGGGGTCACCGCGCAACAGGTCGATGAGGTCGTCGGTGGTGATCGCGTCGGGGAACTCCAGTGCCGCTCGGAACCGCACGACTCCGTCGGGGTGCCGGACGCGTTCGCTCAGTTCGACGGCGGCCAGCACGTCGTCCCAGTCGTCGTGCGAGGCCGCCTGCAAGGCATGAAGGCGCTGCAGGAGCGCCTGCTCGGCGGCGATCCGCTCTTCCACGGCCTCGATGTGCTCCCGCAGCGTGGTCTGGGGGTCAAGGTCGTCCGTCAGCGCTGCAGCGATCTCGGTGAGCCCGAGGCCCAGCGACTTGAGGTGCTGGATGGCCAGGAGGCGGCGCACATCGTCGAGGGTGTATTGCCGGTAGTCACCGCCGCTGCGTCCGCTAGGGATCAGCAGGCCGAGCGCGTCATAGTGCCGCAGCGTCCGCGTCGTGAGCCCCGTCCGGCGGGCGACCTCGCCGATCTGCATCCACTCCATGCCAGGAGCCTAATCGCGGCGCCCCGCCACGCCACCCCCTGCGACGCCGAGATCACGCCCGCTCGGCACCGCTCGCCCGGGAAGAACGGCGTCAGTGCGGGCGTTTAGGATGTGACCGAACCGATCGATCAGAGCGCGCGCTCCCCGTGGGGGCGCGGCACCACACAAGGAGTGAGAATCATGGGCGCAGTCCCCGCCGTCACCGACGCCTCGTTCGATCAGGACGTGCTGAAGTCCTCCAAGCCCGTCCTGGTGGACTACTGGGCCGACTGGTGCACCCCCTGCAAGCAGATCGCGCCGATCATCGAAGAGCTGGCCGCCGAGCACGGCGACAAGATCACCTTCGTGAAGCTCGACACCAACGACAACACTGCCGTCCCCACGCAGTACGGGATCATGAGCATCCCGACGCTGCAGTTGTTCGTCGACGGCCAGGTCGCCACGCAGATCGTGGGGGCGCGTTCCAAGGGCGCCATCCTCAAGGCGCTGGACGCCTACCTCTGAGCGCTCCGCCCATCACAGTTCGCGATGGCCGCCTCCTATAGGGGGCGGCCATCGTCCTTCCCACCGAAAGACGCGCGGGTCTGCATCCTGATCCGCGCCCCCGCATCATGCCGCTGGCGGGACGCTGCGGAAGGCTGGCGTGCTCCACACCTCGCCGCCCACACCGCACCCGAGCACATCGACGTGCTGCTGGGTTGCGGCCAACTGCAAGGTGTCGACACCGCCCGCAAGAATGGCCGTCGCCCACATGCCGGCCGTCACCGTGTCGGGGGCCAGGACGCTGACCTGACGCAGCGTCCCGGCCGAGCCGTCCACTGTGGCGCGCAGGGAGGGGGTCGCGCCCTGCCCGTGCCGCGGCGCCCTCACCGTGACGAGCGCTCGCATCCCGCCACGGTGGCCCAGAGGCGCCCCACCGTTGCCTTCTCCGGGCGGGTAGTCCGCTTGCTTCCTCGAACGCCAGAAACCGTGCCAGCCCCGCCAGATCGAGACGACCGTCCCGGCGCCGGGGCGTCCACGCGTTGCGCGTCCGGAAGCGCCAGGCGGTGGCCAGGTCGTAGACGGCTCGAAACTCCGGTGAGGCGTCCCGGGCCGACCGTGCCCCGCAAGCCACCCGCTGCGCCTCCCCGCCACCGCGCCACGCGCTGAAGCGCTGGTCGGCGTCCTGAAAGACGCCCCTGATCGCGGCCTCCACCGTCGGCGCGACAGCGGCGGGAGTGGTGAGCGTCACCACGGCGCCCAGGGCAGGAAACCGGAGCCGCGCAAGGTGGCCCTGGGCGGGTCGAAGGACCGCAGCGGTGCTGGTCGGCGTCATGGGGCCAGGTTCCGCCCGTTTCCTGTGGGAACGCTGTGTGTCACCCCAGCTTCCGCTCTGACTGGGCCTGCCCGGGATGAGACGATAGGAGGGTGGTCCCCGATATCTGGGGCGCGCTGGTCGCGTCATGGCAATTGGTCGGTGACGTGCTGTGGCGCGAAGCCGACATCACCGACCGGCTCGGCAGCATCGACTTGTTCTGGTCGTCGGTGGGCGTGGCCGCGCTGGCCTTGCTCTCCATCGGGCTCGGGCAAAGCGGCGTGCTCTTCCTCAACCGGGTGCGCGGCCTACGCGCCGTCATCTCCGGCAGCCTCGCCTTAGCCTTGCTCATCGGTTTTCGCCTTCTGGAAGCGGTCGTGACGTGGGGCGTCGCCCTCGCGGTCACTCGGCGCCCCCTGCCGTTGGTGACGATCCTCACGGTGTTCCTGCTCTCCTTAGCGCCCCACGTGTTCAACGGCCTCACCTTCTTGCCGTTCGTCGGGCTCGGCTTGGCTCGCGTCCTCGAACTGTGGTCGTTCCTGGTGCTCTTCGTCCTCCTCGCGGCCGCGTACACCCTGCCCGGCTGGTTGGCGCTGCTGATCACCGGCTCGGGCTGGCTGCTGATGCAGGTACTCGCCCGCGTCCTGGCGGCCCCCCTCGGCTGGGTGTCCTCACGGCTGTGGACGCTGGCAACCGGCGAACCCATGATCGTGACGGGCGCCAACATCTTGACCAGCGGCCCGTTCGTTCCGGTGTCGGCCTCCGAGCACCCCCTCCCGGGAGCCTCCGCCCCCGCAACAGGAGAGCGCGCATGATCTGGTGGCTCCTCGGAGGCCTGGTCGCCCTGCTGGTGGCGTTCGCTCTCCTCGCACCGCTGGAATCGCTGCGCTGGTGGTCCTCGCAGGGATCCGTCCAAACCCGCCGCACTCTGGCCCTCACCACCAAGCAGCCCTCCACGCCACCCGCCACCACCGACGCCCCAGGCGCCAGCCCCCAGCCGGAGCGCTACGTGGTGTATCTGTCCGGGATCGGCGTCGTCGACGGCGAAGGCATCTCGCTGCGGGAGCAGGCCGTGTGGCATCGCGTGCAGAAAGACCTGCCGCAGGTGCGCGTCATCGCCGAAGTGTTCCCCTACGCGGCCAACGACCGCAGCCTCCTGCAACGAGCCACCTCAGGGATGTGGACGTGGCTCGACAAGCGCCGCTACCGCCACCGCGAAAGCGTCGCGCCCTACCTCATCAACCTGCGCAACGTGCTCCAGGTGCTCGTCTCCGCCGATCCTCGCTACGGGCCGACGTTCAACGCGGGCTTGTCCTTGGCGATCTGGGACGCCCTGCGCGAGCACGGCTACGTTCCGGGCAGCGGCGTCCCGGTGACGTTGGTCGGTTTCAGTGGTGGCGGTCAGATGGCCGTCGGGGCGGCGTCCTTGCTGTCGCTGCTGGGCGTCCCGGTCAGCGCCGTCTCCATCGGGGGCGTGTTCGGGGCCGACCCCGGCTTCGATCACCTGCAGCACTTCTGGGACATTCGCGGCGGCCGGGATCGCCTTCGGCTGTTGGGGCCGCTCGTGTTCCCCGGACGCTGGCCGTTCACGCCAAGCTCGCCGTGGCATCGCGCCATGAAGGACGGCCGCGTCACCATTTATGACGGCGGGCCCGTCGTCCATGAGGGGCGCAACAGCTATTTCGAGGGACGCCGCGTCGGCAGCGACGGCGTCATGCCAGCGGACCGCCTCGTCGGGATCCTCGACACGATCCTTGGCTCTCCCGTCCCGCAGACACCGTTACCGCCTCCCTGCGATCGGACGCCCCCGCGTCACGCCACCAGCCGCTAGGCCGCACGGCCCGGCCCTCCCGCAGGCGCGGGCCTGGACGCACAATCCGTCATGCGCGACGCGGACTCGCCCGCCCCGTCGGGACGGACGGCGTCAGGGTTGGAGCGGGTGCAGCGGCAGTACCGTGCGCGGCTTGGGGCTGGGGATCAGCGGCTCCCGCTTGGGAACGTGCGCGCAGAACGGCTCCTCCGCCAGATAGTCGCCCGTCATGGCGTAGGCGCGGGCCCGGGAACCGCCGCAGGCGTCCCGGTAGCCGCACACCCCGCACTTGCCCTTGAGTTGCGTGCGATCGCGCAGCGCCTGGAACACCGGCGAGTTGCGGTAGATCTCGATGATGTCGTCGTCGCGGATGTTGCCCGCCGCCACCGGAAGGAAGCCGGAGGGGTAGACGTCCCCGACGTGGGAGATGAACACGAATCCGTCGCCGTCGTTGACGTTGCGGGCACGCCCGATGCCGTCGGATTGCGAGTAGTGCATGCCCCGCGTCATCACTTCGCTGACGTCCTCGTCGGCGCCCTCGCGGACCTCGGCGCGCTTGCGCTGCATGACGACACGGGAGTACTGCGGCGCCGCCGTCGCCTTGATGTCGAAGGGGGCCGTCTTGGACAGGTCGTAGAGCTGGTGGAACACCGACTCGAACTCGTCAGCCGACGCCACATCCTCGGCTTTCGCCCGGCCCATCGGCACCAGGAAGAACACCTCCCAGAACACGACACCGAGCGTGGTCATCAGTTCGGTCATGGCGTGCATGTCGTCGATGTTGGCCTTGCGGATCACCGTGTTGACCTGGGTGGACAGGCCAACCTCCTGGGCTTCGCGCAGGATCCGCAGCCCATGATCGAAAGAGCCCTTGACTTGGCGGAACTCGTCGTGGATCGCGGCATTCGAGCCGTCCAGGGAAATCGCCACACGGGTCAGGCCGACGTCACGCAACTGGATCAGCAGTTCTTTGGTGGCCAACGATGTGGTGGCCGGCGTGATGCCCATCCGCATGCCCAGGTTGGCGCCGTACTCGACGAGTTCGACGATGTCGGGACGCTTGAAGCAGTCACCGCCGGAGAACACGAACACGATGGGGCCGAACTCGCGCAGCCGCTTCATCATCGCCTTGGCCTCAGCGGTGGTCAGTTCGCGGTCGTCACGCAGCGGCTGAGCGCTGGCACGGCAGTGCTTGCAGGCCAGGTCGCAGGCTTGCGTGGTCTCCCAGATGGCGATGAAGGGGGCCGAGTCGAAGTCGAGGTGGCGCCGCGACGGCGCCGAATGGGGGTGGCCGCCCGGATGCCCGCCGGGGTGACCACCGCGAGCCCCGGGGTGACCCCCCGGGTGGCCTGGTCGAGCGGCGTCCGCGGGGCGATCAACGAGGTCGGTCATAACCATGACATTACTACGACGCTCGGTAGTAAACGGGGCGCCCATAGACTTGCCCGGTGAAACGGCGAGCATTCCTGGCGGCCGGGGGTGTGATGCTGCTCACGGGCTGTAGCAGCACCCTCCACCCCACCAGCACCCCCGATGCGACGGCCCCCGATCCCGTCGACAGCCCCTCCGATCCGCCCGCGTCCCCCACGCCCACCCCCGCACCGCCACCCCCCGACGAACGCACCGGGGACGGCCTCGACACGCCGTACGCCGTGGACGGGATCGTCGTCGTCAGCCCCGCCCACCGAGTCTCCGCCGCCTACGTACCGTCCTGGGCGCAACGCCCCGACGGCATCCATCCGGACGCGGCAGCCGGCTTCGCCGCGTTGGTTGCTGCCGCCCAGGCGGACGGGCTCGCGCTCAGTCTCCGCTCCGGCTATCGCACCTACGCCGACCAGCGGGCCAGCTTCGAGCGGGCACTGCGCACCTACCCCGAGGAGACCGCGCGACGTTACTACGCCGAACCGGGTGCCTCCGAGCACCAAACAGGGCTGGCGCTCGACGCCTGGGACGGCACCAATCGGGGCTCCGCCTTCGCTGAAACACCCCAAGCAGCGTGGCTGGCCACGCACGCCACGACGCACGGCTTCATCGTCCGCTACCCCCTCGGCAAGACCGCGATCACGGGCTACGCCTGGGAGTCCTGGCATCTGCGGTGGGTGGGCACCGAGGTAAGCGCGGCGTTCACGTCCGACCCGTCGTTGACGTTGGAAGAGTTCCTCGGGTTAGCCTGAGGCATGGACGTCGACCGCCTCCTCAGCGACACCTCCCAGCGTCTTCGCGCCCGCAACGAACGCATGACGCCCGTGCGGCGGGCGGTGGTGCTGTGCCTGGCCGAGAGCGCTGAACCGCTCCCGCTGTCCGTCATCGTCGCCGACGCGACCGCCGCAGATCCGGGGCTGTCAGCCGAGGGGGTGGCACATGCCGTGTCCATGTTCGTCGCCATGGGGATCGTGAGCCGCCACGGCGACGGCGACGCCGCCCAGTACACCCTTCACCCGGCCGCCTGCGCCGGGGCCGGGAGCCCGCAGCAGCTGCTCGACGTCCCTCTGGTGACGATCTTCGAGGAGTACGGGGCCGGCGCGGAGGCCATCGGCCAGCAGGTCGCAGACCGCCTCGGTATCCCGTTCATCGGCCAGTCGATCAGTTCGGAGACGTTCGAGGCGGCTGCTCAGCGCGATGCCGTGGAGGCGAACTTCTTCGAACGGTTCCTTCGTTCGTTCACCCCGATGCCGACCGATGCCGACCTGGTGTGGGATCTGGCCTCCCGAACCGATCACGAGATCGTCACCGAGAACACCGAGTCGCTGCTGTGGCTGGCCGCCGAGGGGGCCGTCATCGTCGGGCGCAACGCCACGAAGATCCTGCAGCGCGAGCCGCAGGCCCTGCACGTGAAACTCACCGGTCCGGTGGAGTCGCGGGTCGCCTACGCGTCCGCCACCACAGGGATCTCGCTGGAGCAGGCCCGCCGACGCCAGGAGCGCGAGGATCGCGTCCGCGCGGATCTGGCACAGCGCCTGTACCGCTGGGATCCGACGCAGTCAGGGCTGTTCGACCTCACCGTCAACACAGCCTCCTTCACCGACGCCCACGCCGCCGACCTGATCGTGGCCGCCTTCCGCAACGCCGTCGAAGATTTCCCCCACGCGCCAAGGACCCCGCAGGCCTGAAGCCCGCGGGGTCCCTGTGCGTGCGGTGGTTCAGTCCTTCAGGACGGCCGCGATCGACTCGCTCACGTAAGCGATGTTGCCCTCGTTCAGGGCGGCGACGCAGATCCGGCCCGTGTCGGTGCCGTACACCGCGTACTCGGAGCGCAACCGCTGCATCTGTTCCTTGGTCAGGCCAGAGAAGCTGAACATGCCGACCTGATCGGTGATGTACTCCCGCCCCTGCACACCCGCAGCGACCAGGCCCTCCACCAGTGCGGTGCGCATCTGCTTGATGCGATCCCGCATCTGACCGAGTTCCTCGACCCACTGGGCACGCAGTTCGGGATCCCCCAGCACCGTCTCCACGATGGCGGCACCGTGCGTGGGCGGGTTGGAGTAGTTGGTGCGGATCACGATCTTGAGTTGCGACAGGACGCGGGCCGCCTCGGCGGCGTCCGCACACACCACCGACAGCGCCCCGACCCGCTCCCCGTACAGCGAGAAGCTCTTGCTGAACGAGGTGGACACCAGGAACGAGCCGACGCGCTCGGCGAAGGCGCGCACGACGGCGCCGTCCTCCTCGATGCCTTGCGCGAACCCCTGATAAGCCATGTCGAGGAATGCGGTCAGGTGGCCGTCGACGACAGCGTCGATGACGCGCTGCCAGTCGGCCGGGGCGAGGTCGTAGCCCGTCGGGTTATGGCAGCAGGCGTGCAGCACGACGATGGTGCCCGGCGCCGCCGCCCGCAGATCGGCAATCATGCCGTCCACGTCGACGCCCTTGGTTTGCGCGTCGTAGTAGCGGTACTTCTCCACGGTGAACCCGGCGCGGGTGAACAGCGCCTGATGGTTCTCCCAACTCGGGTTCGAGATGAGCACCTTCGCGTCCGGGGAGACCTGGCGCAGCAGATCGGCGCCCAGCTTCAGCGCACCCGTCCCGCCGAGGGCCTGCGCGGTGATGACCCGCCCGGCCGCCAGCAGCGGCGAACCCGCCCCGAACACCAGTTCCTTGACCTCGGTGTCGTAGGTGGGCAGGCCATCAATGGCCTGATAGCCCTTCGCGGTCGGCGTGGCCACCATGCGCTGCTCGGCCGCCTCCACGCAGCGCAGGAGGGGGAGCTTGCCGTTGGCGTCCTGGTAGACCCCCACGCCCAAGTTCACCTTGCGCGGGTTGGTATCGGCCTTGAACTGCTCGGTCAGCCCGAGGATGGCATCCGGCGGGGCCTGCTCCACCCCAGAGAACAGCGACATGGGGAATCCACCTTTCCGTTTGACCCAGACTATCGGCCACCTCCACCGTGACCCCAGCAGTGACCACGCGCAAGGGGTGCGCGGGCTAGTGTGGACGGAGCCAGCCCCCGTTCACAGCAAGGACGCCATGGACCGCCCACCGACCTCGAACGTCTCGGTCGACGCCTTGACCCTGCGCTTCAACCCCGCGACGCGCGACGTCGAGTTCGCCGTCGTCCGTCGCGTGACGCAGCCCTATGCCGGACGCCTCGCCCTCCCCGGCGTGACGCTGTGGGAAGGCGAACGCCTCGCCGACGCCGCGGTGCGCGCCGTCACGCGCAAGCTGGGGTTGTCGTTGCGCGATCAGGGCCAGCTCACCGTGTTCGACGAACCGGCGCGCGACCCGCGCGGGGCGACCCTCTCGGCGCTGCTGTGGGCCGTCGCCGAGGACGGTGACGCCACCCCCGGCGTCGAGTGGCACTCCTTCGACGATGTGCCCCCGCTCGCGTTCGACCACAATCAGATGATCACCGTTGGCCGCCCCCTGCTGGTGGACCGCCTGTGGCGCAATGAGGCGTTCACGCGTGCCCTCACCGGCCCGGCGTTCCCGGTGTCGACGGCCGTCGCGATCACCCAGTCCCTCGTCGGGTCGGCGCCCGACCGCGGGAATCTCAACCGCCGCCTTGCCGCGATCACCGGTTTGCGGGTCAGCGATCGCAAGGTCGTGCTCGGGCGCGGACGCCCCGGTTCGCTGTGGGAATGGCACGACGCCCTCCCCACACCCGGCACGCCTTCACTGCCCTCGCAGGAGTGACCCTCGGATCGTTCGCGCCCACCGCAGAGTCAGGCGCGGTAGAACCGCACCCAGTTGGGCCCCTCGCCCGTGGCGAGTTCCTGGCCGACCTGGAGTGAACCGTCCGCCCCAACAGCAACCACAGCGACGCCGTCTGCGGCCTCACCGGCGATGACCGCCAGGTCGCCGTCGGGCGACACGGCGAAACCGCGAGGCTGCTTCGGGGTGGGGGCATAGGCCAGCACCTGCCCCAGGACGCCGTCGGTGCCCAGTTCGACGCTGGCCACGGTGCTCGCGGTCCGCTCGGTCGCCACCAGCAGCGATCCCCCGCGGGCGACGTGGAGGTCAGCTCCCCAGATGAGGTGCTCGGCGGCCGGATCGGCCCCGAACCGGCTGTGGGCCAGGCCGGCGGCCGGGTCGGCGATCACGACGGACTCGCGGGCGCTGAGCGTCCCGTCCTCAGCGCGCGCATAGCGCACCACCTCGCCGGAGAACTCGGTGACGAGGTACGCCGACGTCGCATCGTCGGACACGACGAGGTGCCGTGGCCCCGAGCCCTGCGGAGCAGCCGCCGTGGACGGCGTGAGCGCACGCAGGCCAGCGTCGGCGTCCAGGGCGTACTGAGCGATCAGGTCCGCCCCCAGGGAGACGAAGTAGGCGTTCAGCCCGGCCGGATCCGTGACGACGCAGTGCACGTTGGGGAACTCGACGCGTCCGGTCGCAGCGCCCAGCGTCCCCTCGCTGATCGGCCACACCGCACCCCAGCCGCCGTGATAGGACGCCCCCAACAAGACGGTTCCACCCCTGGTGAGGCTCAGGTAGGCGAGCTTGTCGGGCAGGTCGGTGCGGGCGATCTCGTTGAGAGCACCGGTCGCCGGGTCGAGCGTGAGCGTCAGAATCGCCGGACGGGGCGCGCTGGTGGCGGCGTACACCAGGCGGCGCTCCTGGTCGACGGCGAAGGTGCCGCACCCCTGGCCCACGAACGTGGTCTGCACCGGGGTGAGCTCGCCCTCGGCCAGCCGCAGCACGCTGATGGTGCCGCCTTGAGAGTTGCCGACCAGGACCAGGGACGCGTTCGTCATGGTCCCCATCGTAGGAGGAGGCGCGGCCCGCTCAGGCGCGGTGGATCACGGGGCGTTGAACAGGGCGCTGACCGACTCGCCGGTGTGGATGTGGTGGATCGCCTTGGCGAAGGCGGGGGCCACCGTCAAGACGGTCAGCTTCGGATCCCGCTTCTCGTCGGCGATCGGCACCGTGTTCGTGCACACGATCTCGGTGACCGCCGGGATGGCCGCGATCCGCTGCACGGCGCCGTTGGACAAAATGCCGTGCGTGCAGGCGACCTTGACCGACCCGACGCCCTCATCGGCGAGCAGTCGCAGCACCTCCAAGATGGTGGAGCCGTTGGCGATCTCGTCGTCCAGCACGATGACGTCCTTGCCCTTGACGTCGCCGATCATGCTGGTGATGCGCACCTGATCGTTCTCGAATCGCTGCTTGGCGCCCGCCGCGACGGGCGTGCCCAGCATGCGCGAGAACGTGGTGGCCGTCTTGGCGTTACCCAGATCGGGGGACACGACGATCGTGTTGGACAAGTCATCTTGACGGAAGTGCTCGGCCAACTCGTTGAGCGCGTGCAACTGATCGACCGGGACACGGAAGAACGCCTGCACCTGCGGCGAGTGCAGCGTCATCGTCAAGACACGGTCGGCGCCCGAGGACTTCAACAGATCCGCCACCAGACGTCCGCCGATGGAGATGCGCGGGGCGTCCTTCTTGTCGGAACGCGCGTAGGAGTAGTGCGGGATCACCGCCGTGATGCGTCCGGCGGATGCCCCCCGCGCGGCGTCGATCATGAGCAGGAGTTCCATCAGGTTCTCCTGCACCGGCGCGACCAGCGGCTGGACGATGAACACGTCGCGCTGGCGACAGTTCGTGAGCAACTGCGCTTCGAGACAGTCGTTGGCGAACCGCTGAATCCTCGACGGCTTGAGTTCGACACCAAGTTCGGCACACATCTCAGTGGCGAACTCCACACCGGCGGTACCGGCGAAAACCGCAATCTCGTTCATCGTGTGCGCAACGCTCCCGTGGTCGGAGAAGGTGACTCGCTGACTATAAACCGTGCGCGCTCAGTAGCGCTTCTCGCGGCGCTCGCGGCCACCACGATCAGACCAGTCGCCGCGCCCCTTGCCCTTGCCGCCCTTGTCATGGCGAGGTCCACCCCGATCCGGACGCAACTCGATGAGCTGACCCGAGATCCGGGTGCGCGCCAGCTTGCGCTGCACCTCATCAGACAAATGCGCCGGAAGGTCGACCAGCGAATGATCCGCGCGAATGTCGATCCGCCCGAAATCTTCCCGCCCCAGTCCGCCTTCGTTCGCGAGCGCACCCACGATCTGCCGCGGCGTGACGTGCTGACGACGCCCGACCGAGATCCGGTAGGTCGCCAGATTGCTGTCGCCGCCGGAGCGGCGCGGACGGTCACCACCGCGTGCGGGGCGGTCGTCGCGTTCCTCACGCTCCTTGCGCCCGCCGCGGAACTGCTCGGGAGCGAAGTCGGCCTTCGCGTCCAGCAGCAGGGGCTCCTCGCCCTGCATGACGGCGGCCAGCGCCGCGGCCACGTCCACCTCGGGAACGTCGAACTCGTTGACGTAGTGGTTCACCACGTCGCGGAAGAAGTCGATCCGCGTGTCGTTGCCCAGCGCCGCCGTGATCGCCTCGTCGAAGCGGGACAGGCGGGTGGCGTTGATGTCTTCCACGCTGGGCAGCGGCATGGCGGTGAGCGTCTGGCCGGTGACGCGCTCGATGGCGCGCAACTGGTGGCGCTCGCGGGGGGTGACGAACGAGATGGCGTCGCCGCTGCGTCCCGCACGGCCGGTGCGCCCGACGCGGTGCACATAGCTTTCGGTGTCGGTGGGGATGTCGAAGTTCACCACATGGCTGATGCGGTCGACGTCGAGGCCGCGGGCGGCCACATCGGTCGCGACGAGGATGTCGAGCTTGCCGCTCTTGAGCTGCCCGATGGTGCGCTCGCGAGCGGCCTGGGGCAGGTCGCCGTTGATGGCGGCTGCGGACCAGCCGCGTGCCCGCAGCTTCTCGGCGAGCGTTTCCGTCTCGTTCTTGGTGCGGACGAACACGATCATCCCGTCGAAGTCCTCGACCTCAAGGATGCGCGTGAGCGCGTCCATCTTGCGCGGGTAGGAGACGACCGCGTAGCGGTGGGAGACGTTGGTGGCGGTCGCCGTCTTGCCCTTGACCATCACTTCGAGCGGGTCGACCAGGTAGGTGCTGGCCAGCGACCGGATCTGACGGGGCATGGTGGCGGAGAACAACGCCACCTGCTTGTCCGAGGGGGTGTCGGCCAGGATCTTCTCGACGTCCTCAGCGAAGCCCATGTTGAGCATCTCGTCGGCCTCATCGAGCACGAGGAACCGCAACTCCGACAAGTCGAGGGTGCCGCGCTCCAGGTGGTCGATGACGCGTCCAGGGGTGCCCACCACCACGTCGACGCCGCGGGCCAGCGCAGCCAACTGGACGCCGTAGCCCTGGCCGCCGTACACGGGCAGCAGACGCACCTTCAGGTGCGCGGCGTACGTTTCGAACGCCTCGCTGACCTGAAGCGCGAGTTCGCGGGTGGGAGCCAGCACGAGCGCCTGCGGGTGCTTGTGCTTGCGTTCGAGCCGCTGCAGGATCGGCAGCGCAAAGGCGGCGGTCTTGCCGGTACCGGTCTGGGCGAGGCCGACGACGTCGCGGCCAGCCAGCAGTGCGGGGATCGTTTCGGCCTGGATTGGGGAGGGCTTCTCGTAGCCCAACTCCTTCAGCGCCTTGAGGATCTTCGGCTCTAGGCCGAGAGCAGCGAACCCGTCGTCGGGCACCTCAGGGGCGTCCGCGTCGTGATCGGGCTCCGGCTCGCGTTGCGGCTCCGGCTCGTGCTCCGGCTCGGGAGCGTGCTGCGGCTCCGGTTCGGGAGCGGGTGGCGTCGCAGCATCCGCCTCACCCGCGATGCCGGGATGATCGACCTCGGGCAGGTCGGCAGAGGGCTCGTTCGGCAAGGCGGCATCGGGCGCAGGCTGGTCAGTCACGTGAGAACGGTAGTCGCTGAGGGGTGCTCAGCACGACCCTGCCCCGCCGAAGAGGCTCAGGTTCGCCTAGATGCGTCCGCCCAGAGCCCGCACGACCTCGAGAAACTCGGCGGTCGCGAGCCGCTCGCGAGGGTCCGCCCCCGTGGCCCTGCCCAAGCGGTCGATGTAGTCGTAGCTGAGGACGCCGTGCAGGTCGCCGGTCTCCGGCGTCCACAGCCACAGCGCCCCGTCCGCGCCACCCTCCAGCGGCCGAGCGTGCACCTCACTGGCGTGGACGGTGAAGGGGGCGCCTCCCGCATCGTCTGGCCGGAATGTGAGAAGGTCACCGACCACCGTGAGCCGCCCGAAGCCCGCCTGGACGGCCCGCGTCCCCGGACGCCAGAACTGTGCGTCGAAGCTCTGCGGACCCGCCGCAGCAATCTGCTGAGGATGGAGACGGTTGACGCGCGGGAGCCCGCGCCGCGACACAACGATCGCGATCACCGCCGCCAGCGTCACCGCCAAGACGACGGCCATCAAGAAGACCAAAGACATCACCGTCAGGCTACGGTACGGGCGCCGTCTGCTGCCCGACGCTTCATCTCCTCAATGTCGGCCATCTTGCGCTGCGTCCACGGCACCAGAGCGAACAGGCCCGCCGCGCACACCAGCGTGACCCCGCCCAGCACGTAGTAGAAGGTCGCATCGCTGAGGTTCGCGGTCGCCTTGATGGTGAGCGCTGCGACGCCCTGACCGGCCGCAGTAGCCAGGAACCACAACGCCATCGCCTGACTGGCGAAGGCCTTCGGCGCCAGCATCGTGGTCGCCGAGAGACCGACCGGGGACAGGAAGAGTTCAGCGATGGTCTGCAGCACGAAGACGAGCGCCAACACGTAGAACGGGGCCAAGGACGTGCCGCCCGGCCAGGTGGCGAACGCGCCGCCCATGGCGAGCGCCGAGATGCCGATGAGCAGCACGGCGAAAGCGAACTTGGCCGCAGTGTTGGGGAAGCGGCCCGCTCGCGCGGTGAAGAACGCACCGATGAGCGGCGCCAAGAGCACGATGCCCAGCGGGTTGATCGACTGGTACAGCGAGGGATCGATGCTGACGGACCCCAGGTCGAGTTGCGTGTTGCTGGCGGCGAAGGTCGCCATCTTCCCGGCGGCCTGTTCGAAGATCATGAAGAACAACATGGCGCCGAACCACAGCGGAATGTACGCCTTGACGTGGCTGCGCTCGTTGGCGGTCACGCGGGGGCTGCGGAGCATGGCCGTGAAGTAGCCCACCGACGCCAGAATCGAGATGGTGGCGACGGTGTCCACGATGGCTGCGGGGAAGTCCCCCTCCAGCATGAGGAACAGGCCGAACAGCAACCCGGCGCCGGCCAGGATGCCCAGGCTGACCCACCCCAGGCGACGCCGCCCCTGCGCCGAGAGCGGAGCGGGAACCTGCGAACCGATCCCGTGCAGTGCCTTGCGGCCGATGAGGAAGGCCGTCAACGCTGCGGCCATGCCGACCGCGGCAGCGGCGAAGCCCGCGTGATAACCCCACTGCGAGCGCAGGAACGCCACCACCAGCGGGGAGAAGAAACTACCCAGGTTGATCGACATGTAGAAGATCTGGAACCCGGCATCGCGTCGGGGATCCTCCTCGTCGTACAGCTCACCCACCATCGTGGACAGGTTGGGCTTGATGAAGCCGGTACCGAGGGCGACCAGGCAAATCCCCAGCCACGCCGTCGGGACGGTCGGCAGCGACAAGCAGATGTGCCCGCTCATGATGATGACGCCGCCCCACAGCGTCGCCCGCCACGGCCCGGTGACCCGGTCGGCAATGAACCCGCCCGGGATGGCCAGCAGGTAGACCGCCGCACCGTAGGTGGCCACGACGGCCTGCCCGGTCGACTCGGGCAACCCGAGCCCACCGCGCGAGACGGTATCGACGAGGAAATACAGGAGAATGGCCCGCATGCCGTAGTAGGAGAACCGCTCCCACATTTCCACCTGGAATAGCCAGCCGAGCCCGGCGGGATGGCCGAAGAACCCTCGATCCTTGGCTGAGTGGGCTGACGAAGGGGTGTCCTGACTGGGCACTGACACGCTGCAATCTCCTAGAGTTCCGACCGTTCCCACCCCGGGGTAGGGGGCGCCTCGATGCGAGGGGAATGGGTCCAACTCCCCCACATTAGACCCGTGGAGTCAGATTCTCGGTCATTTCCTCAGGAGTGCGACGACGGGGCCCGGGCTCCTCGCCCAGACCCCGCCCTCTGCGACGCCGTGGCGTCTGGATCGTGCTCTAGCGGGTCAGCGACACCGACGCCTCATCGGTGTTACTGCGGAACGCAAAGGACTCCTGGAAGTACAACTGCACCGACTCCGCGTCATGGGAGAGGTAGCCGATCGAGAGGTCTTGGCCCAGTTGCAGGTCGAAGTCGCCACCACGGGTCGTCACCACGACGGCGCCCCGGATCGCGGGCGCCCAGATGATCTCCCCGTCGACGAGGCGATTGAGGTGGTCCAGGATCGGCACACCATGATCGGACGTTTCGCTGACGAGCGTGTACAACTCCGCACCCAGCAGGACCGAGTAGGGCCCCTCGACCCCGGCAAGGCGCAGTTGCGACAGGGCCGAGGAGATGGCCTCAGGCACATCAACGGCATCCTGGGGAACCGGCACCACGGTGTTGGAGGAGGAGGGCCGGATCCCGCGGATCCCCGCAGCGGAGTAGCCATCGAGGATGGCGCGGTCTTCGGCGTAGGCGATGCGCTGCGCGGCCTCCTTCAGCGGTTCCCAGTCGGAGTCCTGGCTGCCTCGCTCGACGCTGTCGATCTCGACGCGCGACAGGGTGAACGGGACGCGCAACTGGACGACCGGAGCGACCCCGTACAGCCGCGACTCGACGCCGTCCGTCGGCGCTGCCACGTCTTCCAGGCGCCCCAGGGCCACGGCGGAGAAGTCACTGCCGTGGGGACCGGACACGTCGACGACGCGGCGCGCGGCAATGTTGCGCTGGAAGGTGCGCTTGGCTTCCTCCTCGATGTCGCGCCAGGCGGCGTCCGAGATCGGGGCGAGCGAACGGTGCAGGTTATTCATCAGTGGTTCCTTCCAAGATCGCCGATGCCCAGCGAACCGCTGGCATCGACCGGTGCGGATGAGGTGAGAGCGGGAGCATCCGCGTCCCCGGCCAGGTGCGGCGCGGGCGGCGGCGACTCCAAAAAGTCGATCGAGGGGCAGAAGAAGGTGGTGCCGGTCACGGCGGTCGAGAAGTCGAGGATCCGGTCGTAGGTGCCCGGCGGGTTCCCGATGAACATGTTGCGCAGCATCTCCAGCGTGATGTCCGGGTCGGCCGCATAGGCGATGTAGTAGGTGCCGAACTCGCCCGAACCGAGTTCCCCAAACGGCATGTTCGCTCGGAGGATCTCCCGGGGCGTGCCGTCGGGGGCGTCGTCGAGCGAGTTGAGGGCCACGTGGGAGTTCGCGGGCTTCACGTCGTCGGGCATCTCGATGTCGTCGAGCTTGGTACGCCCGATGACCCGCTCCTGCTCGCCGGTGCTCAGCGCGTTCCAGGCCGCCATGTCGTGGAGGTACTTCTGCACCATCACGTAACTGCCGCCCGCCACCTGCGGGTCGGTGTCGTCGATGATGGCGGCCCGCACCGCGTCCTCATCTTCGGGATTCTCGGTGCCGTCCACGAAACCGAGGAGATCGCGCTGCTCGTAGAACCGGAAGCCGTGCGTCTCGTCGACCACCTCCACGGCATCGCCGAGGCGGGCCAGGATCTGGGCACCCAACTCGAAGCACACCCCCATGGCCTCGCTGCGCACGTGGAACAGCAGGTCACCGGGCGTCGCGGGTGCCGCATGCCGCTCCCCGACAGGAGGGTCGAAGGGGGTCAGTTTGGCGGGGCGTGGACCGCTGTAAAGCCGATCCCAGGCGTCTGAACCGATGCCGACGACGACATCGAGGCGATTCTCCGGCGTCCGGAAGCCGACGGATCGGCGGATCGCTTGGAGATCTTGGAGCGCGTCACGCACGGCATCCTCGCCACCTTCACGGAGGGTCACAACGAGGAAGAGCGCCGCGCCGGTCAGCGGATGAACGATTCCTTGAGGTCGTGTCACAAACCCCACCCTAGTCGAGACGCGACACGAATCGATGCATCGCGCACGAGTCATCCCAGAGGGAGAGCCGCGCCCCTTGTGGGCCTGCGCAAGGCCCACGCCCTGGCCGGGAGTGGGTCGGGCATGGTCCCCGCGTGGGCCTGGAGGCCCTGGGGCGGGCAGGCGGGGGTGCGGGAGGGTCGTCCCATGAGTAGGCGTGTGGAATCACCGGCTGGGCGTCGGCAGCGAGAACGTGGCAATGCGGGTTTGGGCTACATCGCCATTGCCCTGATCGCCGCACTCGTCTGCTCGTCCGTCGTCACCACCGTTCCGATGGCCCGCGTGACCGCCACGGTGCGCTGCGCGGTCGACTCCATCGTGAACCTGAAGTGGATGATGGACGGCTGCGTCGATGCTGCGCTCACCGGCAATCCCGGGCAGCCCACCACCCCGGGGAATCCGCCCACCCCACCCGGGGGAACTCCGTCCACGCCTCCCGATCCCAACGGAGGCCATCCACCCACATCGTGCGACGACCCCGTGTATGGCCCCTACAACGCCCTCCCCGACCGCATCGTCGGCCAGAGCAAAAGCGTCAACCATGTGACGACGGACGCGAATCCGCGGATGGTTCGCTTCGACTGCGTCTGGTACTACATCCCGACCGATTGCGGCGCGCCACCGTCGGGCTGGAGTGAGGGGCTCACGCCCAACGCGGGAGTGGACATCGCCCCCTTCCGCTCATGCGTCACCTCGGGGCGCGGCGAGGCGACACCGAAGGAATCCGACAACCCAGAATGCAGCAATGCGATGCCTTCGGGAATGCAGCCGGGGGAGGCGGACGCCGCACGCGTCCAGATCGGATGCGCCATCTACGTGGTGCCCCAGGAATGCTCGGCGCAGTGGAGTTCCTATGAGGGTGCCGACAGCACGGCGGGGCACCTGGCGGGGGCCGCGCCCACCGTCACCGCCGGCGTTGACCTGGCCAAATGCATCCTGAATACCTACAACAAGCTGGAAGCCGACTGCGCCGTTTGGTCGCAAGGGAATACTGCAACCAAGACAACGCAGATCCTGTTCTGGAAGTGGAGCAAGAGCGACGGCATGGTGGTAGAGAAGCTCGGCGACGGCCGCTACAAGGTGACGCTGGCTCATGGCAAGGGAAAGGGCGCAGGGATCGAGTTCAACCTCTCGGCAGGCAACGCTACGGCGTCTGCGGGCCTGTGGGGAATGAGCGGCGTAGACCAGACCGACGTGTACGAGTTCGCCAACGAAACCGATGCCCAGGCCTGGCTTGACTGGTACAAGGAGTACGACGCCGCTGACAAAACGGTCGCCGACCTAGACCGGAAGTACGGCTGCTACAGCAAGAAAACCTGTACCTCCAAGCGTGACAGCGGTCCCACCTGCATGCGCTATGGCATGTGTGACAACGGCCACATCAACTACCCGGAATCGGCACGGACGCTGCGCGACCTCCAGCAGCGCGAGCCCGATCACAAACGCGCCTCGCAAGGGTGGGCCGACACGACCGAGGTCACCGTCGATCTGTCGGTGGGAGCGAAGAGCGGCAAAGGCAAGGGTGAAGGCGAGAAGAGCGGTGCGACCCCTAGCCTCGAAGCCAGCCTCTCCTACTCACACTCCAGCAAGAGCGCGGTCTCCCAGGTGACCCGTCCCGACGGCAGCCATTCGGCGAGCTGGTCCACCTCGTCGATGAACGGTATCGCCGCCCTGGTGAGCTTCGGGCTGGCGAGCCCGACTGCACTGGAGGGCGTCGGCAAACTGCAGGGGAACTTCGCCAAGGAGTGGAAGGGCGGGACGACCATCACCGCCACGTGGGACAAGGACGGGACGCTGACGGCCTTGTCGTATCGGCTCGACAAAGAGGCACTGACCAGCGTGAAGAAAGGTATCTCCCTGGGGGCGAACTACGGGTTGCTTGGCGCATCCGTGTCGCTGACTCAGACCGATTCGGACGGGACTGCGACCGTCCTTGAGAACCGAATCGATTTCACCTTGCACCCTGAGCTCCGGGAGCAATACCAGACGATCGCGGATGAGTCGTTCCCAGGTGGCAGCCGAGGAGCCCTCGACGGCAATCACGTCCGCTTCAGCGTCCAGGAATCCGAGGAGCAACTCGAGAGCCTGCAGGAGGCCGCCAAGCAGGGGGCAACCCGGAGCCTGGAATACGAGGTCGACAAGAGCGAGACCACCAAGGAGGTCGGAGTGACGTTCGGGGGGCTTGTGCTCGCCAAGGCGAACTGGACGACGACTTCTGATGAGCGCAACCTCAGCTCATCCAGCCTGGAAGTCACGGACGTCAACGGGACCAGGCAGACCGTCGACCCGGCCCCGAAGTGTTATCTCCCCACCTTCGACAAGCCCGAGGACTACTACCCCGGATCCAGCTCGAACGTCTCGACGAGTAGCCACCCCTACGACCAAGGTTACGACTTCAGCCACTCCACCACGCCGATCGACTGACCGGCTTCAGGGGGCGATCAGCGAGGCGACCATCACCAGCGGCAGCGAGATGAGCGAGGCCATGGACGTCACAGTGGTCATCGTCTTGAGCGAGCCTTGGGTGGACAGGCCGAGCAGCGATTTGAACATCCAGAAGAAGTTGCTGTTGACCTGGAGGGCGAACAGCGAACCGGACGCGATGGCGAGCCCGAGCACCACCGGGGAGACGACGATCTGGTCGAGGATCGGAGCGATGATGCCCGCGGCGGTGATCGCCGCCACCGACACCGAACCGATCGCCAGGTGCAGCAGGGCCGCGATGAACCAGGCCAGCAGGATGGACGCGATGATCGGGGTGCCCGCCCCGACGCTGAACAGGCCACCCAGCAGTTTGGCCAGCCCCGTCGCCTTGATGACGGCGCCCAGCGAGCCGCCCACGCCGGTGACGAGCAGGATCTCACCGGTGGTTTGCAGTCCTTCGCTGAAGGCGGTCGCTGTGCGGTCGGTCCCGACGAAGCGACGGGCCATGACGTAAGCACCGACGAGGCCGAGGAACAGCGCGATGTTGGCGTCGCCGAGGAACGCGATCACCGGGTTGTCGATCCCGGCCAGCTCGCACAGTGCCCCGGTGGCGATCATGAGCAGCGGCACCACGATGGGGGCCAGGCACAGCGCCAGGGAGGGGCGGCGCTGCGGGCTGACCTCGTCACCGGCTTCCTCGATCTCTTCGGCATTGGAGACCTCTTCGTCCTTGGCGGGCTTCCACCAGCCGTGGTTCAGCATGCGTCGGAACAGCCACGTCGTGACCACTGCGGTCACGGGGCCGATCACGATGCCGTAGATCAGGTAGGTCCCCAGTTGGACGTGCAGCAGTCCCGCGATCGATATGGCGGACAGCCCTGGCACGACGAACACGTAGCCGCAGAAGATGCCGGTCCCCAACGCTCCGGCCAGCCAGGCGAGCCCGTTCTTGCCGAGGAACTTCGCCGACGAACGGGCCACGGGGGCGGCGAGGACGACCTGCACGTCCACGTAGATGGAGGGGGCGATGGTGCTCAGCGCGACGGTGAGCGCGTACGGCAGCCGGTTGGGCGGGACGACCTTGACCAGCGCCTCGACCATGACCTTGAACGCGCCGACCGCGTGGAGGAGCGCCCCCATCAACACGCCAAAACCGATCAGCAGCCCGATCTTCGTCATGATGTCGCCGAAGCCCGCCGTGATCGCGTCGACGGTCTCGGCAAAGCCGATCCCCGAAGCCAGGCCCAGGTAGAGACAGCCGATCACCAGGGCGATAATCGGATCGACCTTGGCTTTGATGATGAGCAGGATGATCGCGACGATCGCGATGCCGGTATGCAGAGCAATCATGGTTCCACTCCGTTGAGGTGTGAGCCACGCCGGTATGGCCCGGGGCTCAGCCTCCCCCTCGGCGCCGGGACCGGGCATCCTTATGTTCATAGTGTTCACGGCCCCCCGCAGTGTCGCCTCGCACGTGATGACCGTGCTGGGCGTCGTCGCCGTGCTCGTGGTGGCGGTATCGGTCGCGTTGGCGACCTGGCAGGCGTCCTCCCAGGTCGAAGCCGCCGCTGCGGATCAGGTGACCCATGTGGCGCGCACAGTGGCAGCATCCGATGAGGTTCGCGACGCGCTCGCGGCGGGCGCGCCGACCCCGGCGCTCACGGATTTCGCTGAGCGGACGCGGGCCGCGACCGAAACCGATTTCGTGGTCGTGATGACACCGGCAGGCGTCCGCTTCACCCATCCCAACCCCGACCTGGTGGGCGGACGCTTCCTCGGGACGACGGACGCAGCCCGCACGGGCGGGGTGGTGGTGGAGGACTACACCGGCTCGCTGGGGCCCTCGACGCGCGCGGTCGTCCCCGTCCTGGAGGATGGCCGCGTCATCGGGCTGGTTTCGGTGGGAATCGCGCGCGCCAAGGTCTCGCAGGCGTTGGCGGACTTGTGGCCGCAGATCGTCCTGCCGGGGCTGATGGCCGCGCTCGTCGCCGGGACGGGCGCCTGGCTCACGGCCTGGCAAGTGCGCCGGGAGACGCTAGGCCTGAATGCGAGTGAGGTGGCTCGGTTGCACGACCACCACGACGCGTTGCTGCACGCGATCCGGGAGGGGCTGGTCATCACCGACAACGAAGGGCGCATCCAGGTCGTCAACGACGAGGCGATTCGGCTGCTGAATCTGCCCTCGGACGCCGTCGGCGTCCACGTGAGCGACCTGGGGCTGTCGCACGACCTCGCCGACCTGCTGACGTCCGCGCGCCAAGAAGTGGACGTGCCGTATGCGACCGGGGCGAGGCTGCTGCTCGTGTCCAGTGATGCTGTCGTGCGGCAGGGACGCCGCACCGCGACGTTGACGACGCTGCGCGACCGGACCGAACTCGAGTCGCTCACGGGACGCCTCAGCGCAACCCAGGGGCTCGCGGACGCCCTGCACGCCCGCAGCCATGAGGCCGCCAACCGGATGCACACCGTGGTCACGCTCATCGAACTCGGCAAACCCGAGGAAGCCGTCTCGTTCGCCACAGGGCAGTTGGCGGGGGAACGGCTGGCGGATGCGGCGGTCCTGGCGGCGATCGACCCGCCCGTCATCGCCGCGCTGCTGTTGGGGAAGACAGCCGAGGCGGCGGAGCGGGGCGTCCGGCTCACCCTCGACCCCGACGCCCACCTGCCCGTCATTCCCGGCGTGGAGTCGGCCCTGGTGACGATTCTGGGAAACCTGATCGACAACGCGGTAGAAGCGTTGAGCGGACGCAGCGGAGCAGCGATCGTGGTGGACGCGCTCGCGTCCGAGGAGGAGTTACTCGTGACGGTCAGCGACAATGGCCCCGGTGTCCCCGTGGCGGACGCGGAAGCGATCTTTTCCCGGGGGTTCACCACCAAACCGGGAACCGAGCCGGGTGGTCGGGGTATCGGATTGACGCTGGTCCGCCAAACTGTCACCGCGCTGGGTGGTCAGATCGCCGTGTCCGAGCCGCCGGGCGCGACGTTTGTGGTGACGCTGCCCACCACCCCCCCAGGGTGCGGGCTTGAGGGAGGGAGACGCTCGTGGCTGAGGTGCGTGTCCTCATCGTCGAAGACGAGGCTCTGGTGGCCGACGCCCACCGCGACTACGTGGAACGCGTCGAAGGCTTCGTCGTCGTCGGCGTGGCCGAAACGGTCCAGGAGGCGGTGCGGGCGCTGGCCCACCAGCCAGTGGATCTGGTGCTGCTCGATCTGAACCTGCCCGACGGCAGCGGCCTGGAGGTGCTGCATGGCGTCCGGGCGGCGGGGCGTCCCGTCGACATCATGACCATCACTGCCGCCCGCGAGGTCGAGCCGGTGCGGACTGCGGTGACGCTGGGCGTCGTGGGGTACCTGCTCAAGCCCTTCACGTTCGCGGACCTGCGCGACCGCCTGGAGGCCTATCGCCGCTACCGGGACGGGCTCGCGGGCGCACCCTCCGCCAGCCAGGCCGCCGTCGACGCCATGTTTGGTGAACTGCGGCGTCCCACCGATCCGGGCAACGCCCCCAAAGGGCTGGATCGGGGCGTCTTGGAAGAGGTCATCGCGCTGCTCCGCGACGCCGGGGCTGCGGGCCGCTCAGCGTCGGAGATTGGCGTCGCGGTCGGGTTGTCGCGCGTCACCGCCCGCCGCTATCTGCAGTACCTGACCGAACAGGGCCGCGCGCTGCGCTCGCAGCGCCTCGGTGGTTCCGGACGCCCGGAAGTCCTGTTTACCTGGCGGGTGTGAAGCTGCCCCCTCCGTCACCCGTGAAATGCGGCGATCTATCGACGAAGGAATGCGGCGATGCCATGATGAAGGCCCACCGTCGGGAGAATCACAGGCACACACCCGAAGGGACGTCCCATGAGCTTCAACACCGCCGAAAACCCTCTTCTGCTCACCATGCTCGGTTTGTGGGTGCTGGGAATCATTGCGGCCGTGGTGATGGCTGGCCGCGTTTCGACGGCGAAAGCGATCAGCCTCACTTTGGTGGCCCTTTTTGCTCCCCTTGTGGGGTCGATCATCGTCGTGGGGTTCTGGCGCGTGGACGCTGCGCGGCGGCGGCTGCCTCCCGCACCCTCACGAGTCTGATCCTCAGCGCGACCGCCTCATCGTCAGCACGCCGCTCGGCCTCACGACCGCGCGGCGCGCCGGCGGGCCCTCAGTCGGCGAATCGCTGCCAGGCGGGCTTGTGAGCGTAGGTGTGCGCGTAGTAGTCACGCAGGGTCAGCGTGGAGGCGGCAGCCTCGTCGATCACGACGGTCACGGTGCGGTGGAGTTGCAGCACCGATCCGGGGCACATCGCGCTGACCGGGCCTTCAATGAGGCCCGCGACGGCGTCCGCCTTGCCTTCGCCCTGGGCGACCAGCACGACGGCGCGGGCGTCCATGATGGTGCCGAGGCCTTGGGTGAGGCAGTGGCGCGGCACATCGTCCATCGTCGGGAAGAACCGGGCGTTGTCGCGGCGGGTCTGCTCGTTGAGGGTCTTGATCCGGGTGCGGGAGGCCAGTGAACTGGTGGGCTCGTTGAAGCCGATGTGGCCGTTCGATCCGATCCCGAGGATTTGCACGTCGACGCCGCCCGCCGCCTTGATGGCCGCCTCGTAGTCCTCGCAGGCCTGACGCAGATCCTGAGCGCTGCCCTGGGGGACGTGGACGCGGGCCGGGTCGAGGCCCAGGGGCACGGTGACGGTCTCGTTGATGATGGACGCGTAGCTTTGCGGGTCGGACGCCGGAAGGCCGACGTATTCGTCCAGCGCGAAGGCGGAGGCGCCACTCAGGTCGAGGTCGCCGCGCTGCACGCGGGCGGCCAGGTGCCGGTAGAGCGCCAGCGGCGAGGAGCCGGTGGCGACACCGAGGACGGCCGGGCCTTCCTTCTGGCTCGCCACCTGGGCGACACGGGCGGCAGCAACCTCGCCAGCCTCGTCGGCGGTGGAGCAGATCACGATTTCCATGGGTTGTCCTTTCGGCGGGTGCTGACACCCGCGTGCTGATCGGCCTGATTCACGAGTGGAAGCGGCGGCCGTCGAGATCCATGTGGATCCGGTAGCGGTCGCCGCGGTAGTAGGAGGTGACGTGCTCCACGGGCACGCCCTGGGCGGTGGAGCGGCGCTGGAACACCAGCGTCGGCGTCGCGTCGGGGAGGGCCAGCAGTTCGACGAGCCGCGGCGTGGGGGTTTGGGCCCACAGGGTCTGCGCGGCGGCGTCGATGACCCGGCCGTACTGGTCGGCCAGCAGCCGGTACAAGGAATCGGTGAGGTCGTGGGCGTCGAGGTCGGGGAAGAGCGCCTCGGGGTACCAGCCCGTCTCCAGCGCCATGGGTTCGTCGTCGGCTAGGCGCAGGCGTTCGACCTGCCAGGCGCGTTCGCGCGTCCCCAGGGCGAGCGCGGTGGCGACTTCCGGCGGGGGAACATGGGCTGCCAGCGTGAGGACGCGGGTGCTCGGGGTTGCGCCGCGGCGCCGCATGTCGTCGGTGAAGGATGCCAGGTGCAGGTGGGATTCGAGTCGAGGGCGCACGGCAAACGTGCCGAGCCCTTGGACGCGTTCCAGCATCCCGTCCGCGACCAGACCACCCACGGCGGCGCGCACGGTGGCCCGCGAAACCCCGTAGTCAGCCGACAGTTGACGTTCGGAGGGGATCGCCTGGCCGGGCGTCGCCATGCCCAGGATGAGCGCCCGGAGCTGCTGATGCTTCGGGGTGGCCCCGGTCAGCGTTGCGACCACGACACCCCCTCCACAGTGGTCCTTACTGGTACGTACCAGTGTGCTCGTTGCGGCCCTTGCGGGCAAGCCGCTCGCTCACCACAGGTCAACGTTGTACTGATCGAAGATGACCACGCCGGGGTAGGCCTCACGGACGAACTCGCCCAGGTGGATGATGTCGTCGCTGTGGAGCCGCTCGGGATCGTCGCCGAAGCCGAGGACGATCTCGGTGTCATAGTCGGCGAAGTCCGCGGGCAGCGCCGTCCCCGGGGGAAGCGCCTTCGCCACGGCGGTCGGCTCGAGCGTCATGTCCTCCCCCTTCCGCAGCCACACCTCAACCTCCCAGTCGCCCCGACTGAGCACTAAGACGGTGACGCGCGGAAACACCAGATCCCTGGTCGCGATCGTGTAGTCACCCGCGAACGCGAACCGCGTCTGGAAGTCCACCTTCAACGTCGCCACATCGAGCCGGTCGTCGGCGTCGCGCCACAGCGCAAAGAGGTTGAACACGGCGTCTCCTGGGCTCGGGGGTGGCTTCCCGACCTCTTTATAGCCACTCCCCGCGCTTACTGGCTACCCCGGACTGAGCAACGGACTTCACGATTCGTGAGACCTGATGCGGCCAGGGTTTCGCCTACGCGAAAGTTGGGGCTGGTCGGTGGCGACTCCTCCCGGGGAGTTCGAGCTCCGCTCGGGGTTTCCCATGCCGCAAACGCTCAGGGTTACGCTGCGACGGTGACCGACCGAACCATACTGCCGCGCCTATGGCGACTCCGGAGCCGCCACTCGGCGGAGCGTGACACTCTCGGCGGGTGCGATCCTGCATTGAAGGACACGTTCTCGGCTACTCGTGGCCCCTGCGTCGTCCTTCTGGGCCCGCCGGGATCCGGCAAGACGACAGCCCTGTCGACGCTGAAGGAGGCGAACCCTGGAGGCGTTCGAGTGATCTCGTTGGGGAGCACCGGGGACGAGGTTCGCCTGCGCCAACTATTAGCTGGCGCACTCGGGGAGCTTCTCGCGGTCGGGTCCTCCGAAAGCGAAGATCCTGTTCTGGCGCTTGACAGTCTTGACGAGACATCGTTGACGACGACTCAGCTGATTGCTTTCGTAGAAGAGATCGCAGGCAACCTACCGGAACGCATTCGCCTTGTCCTTGCCTGCAGAACTGCCGCATGGCTGCCGGGAGTCCAGAGTGCGCTGTCTAAGCGGTTTGGCGAGCATTTGACTGTGCTAGACCTCGCATCACTCACTCCTGAAGATGTTGTGCGCTACGCCGACTCCGCCGGCACCGATGGCGCACGGTTCCTGGAAGCGGTGAAAGCCGCCAAAGCACTCCCTTTGGCGCTGAAGCCCAACACCCTTCGGCTCCTGCTTGACTCCTACCTCGCTGCGCCCAGCGAAGCTCTTCCGGCGACACAAGCGTCTCTGTTCGAGAGGGCCGTCCGCCGACTTCTCGAAGAACCTAACGAGAACAGGTACTCACCGTCGCAGCCGCCAAACATGTCAGCCCTCATCTTTTGTGCTGGCCGGTTGGCCGTGTTGGGGATCTTTACAGGACGAAGCACCTTCCGACTCCGCGGTGAAGCGGCGGACAACGAACTACGCGTAAGCGATCTCGATGATGTGTTAAGTGATCCTCCAGCTGGTTGGGGAGACTCAGTGATGACCGTCCTGCAGAGCGCCCTGTTCGACGCTGCGGGTGAGATGTCGGTTAGGTTCAGCCACCAGACTCTTGCGGAGTATCTCGCAGCAACTCACTTGATGGCACTCAAAATGAGCCTCGATCAGGTAGACGGCTTGCTGAGGGGGAGGGGTGGATTGCTTGCCCCTCAGGTTCAGGCGGTCGCCGCTTGGCTAGTGCAGCTGGAGCCAACCCGCTTTTCGTGCCTCCTAGCGGAGGATCCCACAGCATTCGCTCTAAGCAGTGTGGAAATAGCCGATGAGCAGTTTAGAAATATTTTAGTGACGGGCCTTCTGGGGCAAGCGGCGCAAAACCAACTCTTCGACGTCCCCCGGGAATCACTCATGGGGCTCGCATACCCCGAACTCGGAGAGGACTTGCGAGGAGTCCTTCTCGATGAGTCAGCAACGTTCGAAGCACGCTACTTGGCGGTCCAGATCGCTCGAATGAACCAAGTTCACGAGACAGGCAACGACCTCACCCGGTTGGCAATGGACGCAACAGCGGTGATACCACTTCGCAATGCTGCGGGCCACGCGGTCTTGAGGTTCGAGCAAGCCGAGGGGATGACACTCCTCGCGACGCTCGCGGAAGGGGGCGATCCGGCAGACGATCCAAACGACGAGCTGTTCGGCCTCGGCCTCAAAGCAAGGCTTCGTCTGAAGCAGTCACCTACCACAATTCTCGCCTCTTTGCGCACGACGAGAAATGGGGACTTCTTCGGCAACTATCGGTCCTTTCTCGTAATCGACTTGCCGGCAACACTCCAGGCGCCGGAACTTCCCTTGACAGAGATTCTCGGAGCGGTTGTCTGGGCTACCGGTGAAGAGCGGCGCAAGCCGCGCCGCTCGGCAGGGCTGGACAGATTCGATCGGGGTCGTTTGCTGGACGTCGTACTCCACGCGGCGCTCCAGCGACTGGGGGAAGGCGGTGTCACTGTCGCGGTTGCGAACCTCGTCGCAGAACGAGTCCGGAACAGCCGCACTGTCTGGCACGAGAGACCCGAGAAGTCAACCCCGCCTAAGGTCAGCACGCAAGATCGGCGCGCTCTTTTGGATTCTCTATTCGCTCAACTTGAGTCAGCAGGCGAAATCGTCGCACTGTCCCGCGCCGGACTGCTCTCAGGCGAGGACTTTGGATGGTTAGCCGACCGCGCGGCCGTCGCCCCCGACAGGACGGCTCAGGAGCGGTGGACCACGTGGATCTACGCCGCCTTCGACCGTAGCGATCCCCGCCACAAGGCGGTCCTAAGCGCGTTGCTCGACCGCACCCCCGCATATAACGAGGCCTTGGCGCCCGTGCTTCAGCCCCCCGAGGACCGCCAGTGTCGATGGGGCGAGGAGGAAGAGGACGCTGACGCGACCCTGACTGACAAGGACGTTCGATCCGCCCTGCTTGATTGCCTGGACTCCTCCGAAGCAAACGCCTTCATCATGGTGTGTGAGCGCCTCCGATTCGCCGGAGGCATGCTCTATCCAGAGGACGACACCCCCACAGACGTCCGCACCCTCCCAGGATGGCAACTGCTTTCAGCGGCGGAGCACGACCAAGTGGTCGAGTCGGCCTGCCGCTACCTCAATGAGTACGAAGCCGACCTGAAGCGGTATCTGGGCACCGACCGTATCGGCTGGGACGCGATAGCCGGGATACGAGCATTCATTCTCCTTTTCGCAACCAGCCTCGAGCTTGAAGTGAAAGAGTCTCGATGGGGATTCTGGGCCCCCGCTTTCGTCGTCTGGCCATGCCACGAGGATCCAGCAACGAAAGCTGCACTTGAGGAAATCGCTCGCCGAGCCCCCGAGTCGCTGCAGGTGGCAACAGAACAGCATATCCTAGGGGGTAGCAGGTATGACACTCTCGAGGAGATCCTCGGGGTCCTGGATGGCTCCAGCATGGATTGGATGTTGCACCTCCTTGACAATTCTGGCCTTAGCGCCAATGTAAGGGGTGGAGCGTTCAGGCGTGTCGCCGAGATTGATGAATCCACTGGACTACAGCGACTAGAGGAATTGCTCGCTAATCCGCAGTCATTTCCTGACCTCCCTGACTTGATTGCCACTGCCCTCATAATAATCGGTGAGAAAGCTTGGGAGCTCGTAAAGCCAACGCTTCACGATGACGCTGGCTTGGCCAGGGATGCGATCAGTGCCTTGGCCAGTCGTCAGGCATGGCCGCTTCTGTCGGAAGAGCAGCTTGGTGAGGTCTGGGAGCTGACTCTCCGCGAATACCCGCGGGACAAGGACCCAGAAGTGCGCGGCGTTCACTCGGTTGAGTCCCGCGAACAAGTCGCCATCTGGCGCGACAGAATCATCCCGGCACTCGCAGCGTTTGGCACAGACGAGGCCGTTGCCGTTCTCCAGGCCCTTGCCCAAGGCCATCCTGAGCTGGGCCTTTGGTATCACGTTGAGCAAGCGAAAGCCGCCCGCCGCATGGGAGACTGGTCGCCTCTCGAACTGCACGAACTCACCCAAACCCTCAACGATTGCCGCCGGGTCTTGCGGAGCGATGCTGACTTGCTGGACGCAGCATCCCGGGCGCTCAAAGGAATTCAGGGCTTGCTTACCGGCGCAACCCCAGAAGCCACCCTGCTCTGGAATCATCGATCGGAATGCGATCCCACGCCCACCAAAGGATGCTTGCCGAAAACGGAGGATGAGGTGTCTGACTATCTTAGGAACAGGCTGGAGCCTGCGATACCGCAGAGTGTAGTGAATCGCGAAGTTCAAGTTGTGCGGCTGAATACCAGCGGAATCGGCCGACGGAGCGATATTCTGGTGGAAGTGCCGTCCGCCGGTGGAGGTCATCGCGTTCTTCGCGTAGTAATCGAGGTTAAGGGATGCTGGAATGAAGAGGTTCCCACAGCACTGCAAGAGCAGCTCGTAGCCCGCTACCTTCAGCAGTGGCCAGACGCGGCGGGCCTATACCTGGTCGCTTGGTTCGATCCCGCGCATGGAAGCAAGAAAGGTACATGGTTGAGGGACACCAACAGGAATAGCCTCGAGGCACTAGAGCCCTTCCTACAGCAACAAGCCACGCATGCGGCAGAAATGGGGAAGCACGACGTGAGCGCCTTCGTCCTAGATTGCTCGATGCCGAGATAAGGGCGCATACCGGGCACGCTAGCGTGCCTATTGAGAGGACACGCCTTCCCCCCGGGGACTACACGCCAAGCCTGTTCGAGATGCGAGCGATGATTCCCGGAATATCCTGCACAAGCGTTTGCTGGATGATTCCCGTGTCGACGAGTAGATAGCCATGGGCAATGCGGTTGCGCATGCCCCACATGAGAGGCCAGTCGGGGCCGAAGATCTGCTCCCGTACAGCCGAGTCGAGGGTAGCCAGGGCCTCGATTCCAGCTGACAACCGCATGCAAATGGCATCGATCACGAGTTGGTCGTTGAGGTCGAGTTCTGCGTACACCTGCATGGTCTCGAAATGTGTGAGCGCATCCCGCAGGATCTCCGCGGACTGTCGACTCACAGGGCGACCGCCTGGGCCAAAGCGCGGTCACGAAACTCCGGCCGCAGGACACTGTCGGGCACCAGGTCCACCTCTGCGCCGAGCAGATCGGCGAGCCGTTGTTCGAGCGCACCAAGCTCCATCAGGCTGAGCGGAGTTCCCATAGTGAACAACAGGTCGATGTCGGAGTCTTCACGATCCCGGCCGGTCGCAACTGATCCGAATACGCGGACGTTGCTGCCTCCTGCGGCGGCGACGATCTGTCTGATCTCGGCGGCGTGTTTCCGGAGCCGTCGCGCGAGCGGGCCCACTCCATGGAAATGCAGCAGCCGGGACACCTCGGGTTGGCTGCGTCCGATCTCGGACGCGATCTCAGTCTGGCTCATGCCGTTGGCCGCGGCCTGCCGCACAGCCTTGACGAGTTCAAAGCGCGCCGAGGCGACCGCGGCATCCGCGCGGCGGGCAACCTCGGCGAGACTGATAGACACAAAACCACTATAGCAAGAGCTATATGGCTTGCACGGCTCGCACCCTCGATCATCTGAGCCCGCGTGGGAAGATCGACGCGTGGCAGGACTCCTTGTGGCAGGCACGTCGTCGGACGCTGGCAAGTCGTTGATCGTGGCCGGGTTGTGTCGGGCGTGGGCCCGGCAAGGGGTGAAGGTGGCCCCGTTCAAGGCGCAGAACATGTCGAACAACTCGATGGTGTGCCCGGACGGTTCCGAGATCGGGCGTGCCCAGTACCT
>RRZT010126612.1_pt1 | contig 77635 bp, 87 predicted proteins | sample 2165551 | NCBI WGS metagenome assembly RRZT01 (sample SAMN10456910, study PRJNA506462) | wastewater metagenome | biome: wastewater; feature: sludge; material: wastewater sludge; isolation source: wastewater sludge with Escherichia coli K12::gfp cells carrying plasmid... | place: USA: Moscow, Idaho... | reverse complement strand
GGAATCCATCCACTTCCATTTACAAGTAAATTATCTGTTGAACCAAAATATATCGATTCAATATTGCTATTTTTATTCAGCATTGCCTTCATGTAATCTAGCAATTCATCATAATCTAGCTGACGTTTCGACTCCATATATGTACTTAAATTATTGATTATTTCAGACTTTTTTTCTAATTGTGAGCTAATACTAGTTTTATAGTATTCGTTTTCTATGGTAAGATTTTTTTCTATCTCCTCAAGTAAACGTGTATCAAAAGTCTTAAATAGACTAAATATTAATCCTATCGCAATAAGAGCGGCTATAATGGTATACAAGTATAGCTTTATAATAAACTTTTTTATGATATATCCTCTCCTTTTCAAAAATTTTAATACACATTTCAAATATATATAGTATTCTAGTTTTATAACTTTATTCTCAAATCGTATCTTTTTTTCAAGTTATTTTTTCATTATAACTTTATATATTATTCACAAGCAAGGAAAATAAAACTTTATACTCAAATAAACAAAAAAAAATAGTACTTTATGCCAGTACTATTTAATACTACAAAAACTATATCGAGGGTTCGAATCCCCCTCTCTCCGCCATAATTAAGGCGTAAAATGGATACCCTGCGGTGAAAACCGCAGGGTATCAGCCTTTTCAGGGGTTTTTGTCTCTCAAAATGCCCGTTAAAATGGTAGTCGGTTTTATGGATACCATTTCGGTGCTTTTAGGGCAGTCTGGGACTCGAACCCACACCGAAAACACCAATACAAGCAAAAAAGAAGCAATCAAACATCCATAAACAAAGCAAAATTTGAAATAGAAAACACAGGTAGCGCCCATTTTAAGCAGGCTGAGAAATCAGGCCCAAAAAAGCGGCGCCCTTTTTATATAAACCCTGCAAACCCTTGCTACAAGCCTAGTGCCCTTTTTGTAGCAACTGAATACAGTCACCCAAAGCCGAGATTTTAGAGATGAAATCTCGGCTTTTTTGCGCTCAAAAACAAAAAGAAAGACGGAGGTAACATATGAAAAGTAAATATTTTAATGAGCTTTCCCGCATCCTGCGCAAGCACGACATTGAGTGTGGACCGGTGGAGAATGGGCGGCTGGTTATCCAGATGAACGGTCAGCCAGTCGGTCGTATTGAACCAAGCGGCATGCGCTGTGTCGCCCCCAGCGATTTGCAAACAGCAGAAGCGGCCGACACCTTTTACAGGGCTGTGCCCTATGTAGAAATGGTAGCGGAATACATGGATGGGCTACAAAGGGCGCCACTGCTTCATGCAGACGGATTAGAGGGCAACTTCCTCTTGCTTGCTGAATTTTATGGTGTCGTGCTGGCGGGTAAGGAAATGGACAGTGGCTACGGAATGCAATTTGTAACATGGCGCTGGGATTATAACCGCAGCTCTGTCATGCACGGCAACTACTACCACGACAACTATGAAGGTGCCAAGGCAGATTTTGCCGAGCGTTCGGGGCTTGTTCAAAAAGGGCGCTGTTTCACAGACGAACAGCTCACCGAGATGTATCGCTGTATGCAGGACACGCTGGAGGGTAACTATGAGCTGACCGGTAAACAAGAAAAACTAATCGCTGACACCTGTGAGCAGATCGAGGAAACACTTCCTGATTTGAAACAGCGCGTCATACAGGCAGAAAAAGAAATGGACAGCTACCGACAAACTATGTAACCCATCACCAAAAAAGCGGCGGAGTCTACAGTCACAATATCAATTTGCGAATTGATACGACTGAACAGACTCCGCCGCTTTTTTGCGTTTCGGGATAAATGAAAGGATTGAGTACAATGACAAAATATTTCATGCAGAACACACATTTGGCAGGGCTGGAGGCAGTTATGATGCTGGCGCCCTTTTTCACACGGCGATACAGTGGGGTGATGATACTGAACCGATTCCGATATGACAGCGAAAACACCAAGTGCAAATACTGCACCGCATACCATAAGGGCAAGGGCTGTACCGAGAAATGCTGTCCTTGGCTGGCCGAGCGGCTGGAGGCTGGGTCTGTCCCCTATAAGGAGCTGCTCAAGATATGCTTTGAAAATCTACAGAACAAGCGACTGAAAGCCCGCTTGCGAAAGCTCGCTTCCGGGCAATGCTCCGGCTGGTTTTACAACGATGACCACCGCCGCCGCTTTGAGCAGGCAAAGGCGGCCCTTCGCATTAACCTCCATGCAATGTCCCCACAGTACGCTGCGGCTTTGTTTCTGCTAACTGCGGACGAGCAGCTCTGGCGCATTGCTCAAAAGGGCATCACCCACCACAGCATCACATTCGGGCAGATGAAGCTCCGCAACATTTCTCCAGATGCCTATGCGCTATACCAAACCGCAAAAAGTCTCTACACCGGAAAGGAAAGCATTACCGTGGCCGAGCTGGCAGACCCGGAGCTGATTGACGGCCCCCTGCTTACAACTATTGTCAACGGTATCCTCGTCACTCGCTTCGGCACGGATATGTTCAAAATCGGAAAAATGGAGGTGTATTCATGAAGGCAGTGCTAAGCAATCTCGCTCACCCTGAATATGGCGTAGCGACCATCCCGTTCCCCATCCCCAAAACAGAATATGACCACTGTATTTTTATTTTGAATGCTTTGGAAATTGGAAACCAACTTACAGCCGATTGCAAGGTTGAGGAAATCTCAGCCGACTCTCCTATTCTGCAACGCTTGGTGGGCAGCACCATCAATGTAGATGAGCTGGACTATCTAATCAAGCGGATGGAGAGCTTTGATAAGCGAGAACTGGCACAGTTCAGTGCGGTGGCAATCAGTCAAGATATACACCAAATTAAGGATTTGATTAACCTCACCTTTTGCTGTCAAGATGTACCCATTGTGCAGGATTTCACTGACTTGGAGAAAGTCGGACGTTTTTATCACATGGATCGCAACGGTGGTGTGCTGATTTCTGAGGCAGAAAACCTTGACTTTAAAAAAGAAGCGCTCAAGCTGTTACTAAATGAAGATGGAAAAGTGACTCGATACGGCGTCATTTATGACAACGGCTTTCAATTGGAGCAGCTCTATGATGGTCGGCATTTCCCGCAATACCGCTATGACGACTGTGTCATGGAGGTGGAGGTTTGCACGGCGAATGCACCGACGCCAACATTCCTGTGCCTGCCTGTGTCGGAACTTCAACTGGAACGAGCCATGCTCAGAGGTGAATGCCACACCACCGAAAATATGCAGTTCCGTTTTTTGGACAGCAAGTTGCCGGAAGAAGCGGATGCAGTCATCAACTTTGAGCAGACAAGCATCACTGAACTGAATGATCTGTGCCAAACCGTGTCTGCGTTCAGCGAAGCTGACCTTACAAAATTAGGAGCTGTTGTTGCCTTTGCAAAGCCCTCTGCTACAGTAGAACTCTGGCACTTGGCAGAACAACTTGACCTCTTCGATTTTGTCCCCGGCATCAGCACCCCCAAGGAATACGGCAAGCACATGATTTGTGAGTCCGGACATTTTGAGTATGACGAGAATCTGGAGGGCTACTACGATTTTGAAAAGTACGGCAAAGAGCGCATTGAGCAAGAGGTTGGCAGCTTCAACCACTGTGGCTATGTCAGCTATGAAGGCTTCGCCAGTATCGAGGAAGTGCTGGCAGGCGTACCCAGCGCACGAATGGAGCAAAGCATGGGAGGAATGAGCTAATCAAAATCAAAATGAGTTTGATATGCAGATGCAGTAGCTATCCTGCCACCTCTGTGGTATCCTGTGTCCTTGGCAGCATCTAAAAATCAGAAAAAAGAGATGAATCACAATGAGCGTAAATGCCAGAGAAGAACAATTTGAACACATTGAACTGTTTGGAAAACCCGCACTCTTTACCAATTCCCGCATCAACCGTGCCACCGTGCCGGAGGGCTTCCACTGCTACGACTTACGTGGCTCGGACTACGACCCCGGCAAGCCTCTCACTGTTGAGCATAGCGTTGTGGTCAACCATGCCGCTACCGTGCTGACCGCCGAGCCTGTCAAGTTTCAGAAGGACAAAGACTTCCGCAGAATCAGCGGCAAGCTGAACTTTCTTGGGGAGAATATCAGCCTCGCCACATTTTGCGATGTGCATGGCATGACCCTCCAGCCCGACAACCGAGCATTCACCCTGCGCCCTGCCTCTCCCAATGAGGCGGGGCTTTTTTATTCCCAAACGGATGCAGAAAAGGACACCGAGCTTGCTACAGTCGGGCATCTGCGCATGGACTTCGGCCACAAGGGCGGCGAGTTCTGGTCGACATTCCATCCGCATAGCGGCTATGATCCGACTGCCTCTGCATTCAAAGGGGAGCTGGATGTGTTTGTCAACGAGATGCGCACTGTGGGCCCCTTACAGAATCTGCGTGAGATGCAGAGTTACTGCTACACTCACGGCGGCACCATCGCCAGCGGGAGTGAGCAGCACGGCTATGTAGCCGAGTCCGAGCAGTACCGCTACTGCCTGCGATGCACCCCCGTGCAGGGCGATTACAACGCATACCTGTATATCTACGATAAGCGTCAGCAGGAGTTGCTGATGCAGCAGGAGCCGCCCGAACAGGGCATGGAGATGGGAGGTATCTCATGAAACAGCATCCCGAATGGGTGAACTTTTTGCGGGAGCAGTATCCACCCGGTACCCGCGTCCGACTGCGACAGATGAACGATCCTCTTTCGCCCGTGCCGCCCGGCACCGAGGGAACCGTTGACTTTGTTGACGATGGGTGCAACATTCACATGAAGTGGGACAACGGCAGAACGCTGGCGCTTTTGCCTGACCAAGACCATTTCAAGGTCATAGAGCCGGAGTCCGAACAAGAGATGGGAGGAATGAAATTTGAGTAAACCTAAAATCAAGCATTGGTCTGATTTGCCCGAACGGTGCTATGCCGTGATGGACGGAAAGCTGAGCATCGTCACCCGCGGGGAAAAGGGCTGGAAACGTGCATCTGTTAACGCAGAAAATAACACTGCCAATCACGAGCTTGCCGTACTGAAAAACAAAGAGCTTGGTGTCACGCCGGAGCAAGCGAGGCTACTGGTGACCGGAGCAGTCATCGGCTGGGATACGCTCGTCACGCCGAAAAAGAATGCCTCCACCGATCCCGAGATTATGGAGGTAGAGCTTTATTGCAAAAGCACCGGCGATGTCAGCACAAACCTAAAGCTCCCCGCCACACCCTTTGCACTTGCAGACGCCTTGGAGAAGCTACGCATTACTGATGGGGATACCCCATACCAAAGTGGGATACTCTGGTGTGACCCGGAGTATTTGTACGAGGCTGTTGATGAAACGGCAAATGTTCATGAGCTGAACCACCTTGCCCTGCAAATTAGTGGTATGAGCCAGTGGGAGCTGGACTGCTTCGATGGACTGGTCATGATGGAGCAGGAGAAAAACGGTCATGCTTCCATTCCAGCGGAACGGCTCATCAACCTTGCGTACAGTTTGGAAAACTGCCAGATTGCCTATGAAGCCCACAACGACAAGCAGCTCGGCAAGTTTTATGTGGACAACGGTATGTCCGATATTCCCGATAATCTGCCGGAGATTCTGTATGAAATGTTGGACTACGAGTCTATCGGCAGAAAAGCAAGAGTAAGTGAGAGCGGTGTGTTTACCGACAAGGGCTATGTCGTATGCAGTGGTGGCATTGCGCAAGTGTATCAGAGTGGCAGTGCCATCGTGCAGGGAAATTCACTTGCACAGGGTGCGGGGCATACCATCGAGCTGGAAGTATGCATTGCACATTCGAGCAAGGGCTTTTTTGAAGAAGGCAGTCACATCGAATCACCCCTGCTCCCTGCCGATGACGGCATGATTGACCGTGTACTGGTGCAATTAGAGGCGGCCTCGGTGGAGGAATGCTCCTTTAGAGCAGCGGATTGCATTGTCCCCAAGTTGACCAAGGTAATTTCCGATGCACTCTATGCAACCGAGGGTGACTGCTATGGGGCGGTAAACGAGCTTGCTGCCCAGCTGAAAGGTCTGGAGCAGAGTGGCAAGCTGTGCACCTACAAGGCGATGCTGGAAGCCGCACCGCAGGACATCACACTGGAGGAAGCCATCGACCTTGCAGGGCAAGTGGAATGGTTTTCTGTTATGAAGGAAGCCACCACCCCTGCTGACTATGCACGAAATATGCTGTCCAAATACTGCATTGAACAGGCAGATGTACTGTATGCCAACACCAATCTCTGGCAATATGGGAAAAAGCTGATTGCAGAAAAAGGCATCGCAATGACTGAGTACGGCGCACTGTGGTCATTGGATGGGCAGACAGTAGAACAGCGATTGTGCCGTACCGAACCAAGTATGACGATGGAAATGAGGTAACAACATGAGAGAATACCCCTACCCATATCCGTGGCGAGACCTCCCCGGCAGGCCCGATGAGCTGGCATTTTTGGAGCAACGCTTTGCCGAGATGTCGGTGCTGGAGCAGTACCAAATGGAGGGCGTAGGGCAGTTAGAATCCATTGAAACTGCCGCCGACCTTATCAATCTGACCGCACAGCTTAACGATTACGATTTTTTCCTCGGTGCAGTAGACAATGAAACCCTTGGACATTTTGTGGCAGAGTTTGAAATGGAGTCTGCACCACAGCAGTACCCGTTTTTAGATTTTGAGCGGCTGGGCAGCGACTATCACGAAAACCATTACGGCGCATTTATCGGCACCGGATATGTTGTGCCAAACGGCGATTGCCGCGACCTCTATCACGGCGATAACCTTGCCCAAATGGATCACACCTGTATCCGAATCAAGCTGGCCTCAAAAGAATGCCCGGAGGGTGTGTGGCTTAACTTCCCCGATGAGGAAATCAACAATGACGAGCCTCACGAATTTGAGGTGACACTGGATGCACTCAAAGTACCCAACTGGAGCCGAACCATTGTGCTGGAAACCAGTTGTTGCTTTGAGAAACTCAAAAACCTTGCCGAGCAGTACGACAGCGTGGAGCAACTCATCACCGATGCCAATAATTTCACCTACATTTGCGAGGAAGCCGGGCAAGGTGCGTACTGTTTTACCGAACACTTGCAGACGGCGATGGCGCTGGAAAACTGTACCGAGCTGGCTCATGCGCTGGACATCTCCCAAAATCTCCACTGCTATGACTTTTTGCCCCGTGAGGAGCATTGGGAAAAGTTTGGTCACTACATTGCGAGGCGCAGTGGCATCATCAGTGAAGGCTCTGCACTCTACCCATATTTCGATTATGCCGCCTATGCCGCAACCGAAATTGAGCGGCTGCACCTTGCTCCCTGCGACAACGGCTACATTCATCGCAACGAGAAAGAATTTCGCTACGAATACAGCACCCCATCCATAGAACCGCAGGGTATGCAAATGGGGCGGTAATTTGTTGATGTTTGGTATAGCTTTCTCATCATTTTTGTGGCATTGTGTGTTGCTTGAAGGGAGGTGAACAGCATGGATGAAAAAGTGCAGGACTTGGTGGACATGGCTCTAGCAGAGCGGTTCAGCATCGCCTTTGCCGCAATGCAGGCAGAAAGCGGTGTGGATGCAGAACAGGTGGTGCGGCTGGTGGAACTGAGCGAACAAGTGGAGCGACACCCCGGCATCAGTGAGGACGCCAAGGCAGTTGTGCAGGAATTTCTGCATACCGACAACGAAAATAACGAGCGGTTTGAAAAGTATCTCTACATTCAAGGCGCAAAAGACTGTGTGGCGATTTTGCGGGAGCTTGGCGTCATTCAGTAAAGGAGCTGAATCTGTGTTCGGCAATGAGTTTGAAAAAGCATTCTCGGATTTTATGGAACGGCGCGAATATGACCAAGCGGAAAATGCTCTATTCTCAATGGTGCGTATCGCCTTTGTCGCTGGATGGCTGGCGGCGGGCGGCGAACCGCCCCAACCGCAGAAAATTCTCACCATCGTCCACCGGGTGGACATTCCAAAGGACGGTATCAAAACCGACCTGACAATAAAATAAGAGCAGAAAAAAACAAGCAATGGCCGTTTTTCCAAGAGAAAGCGGTTGTTGCTTTTCGTGTTTATGGTGTAAAAACTGCCCTGCCTCTTTTCGGAAAAATGGCCGGAAAGGAGGCAGATATGGCATTACACAACGCAAAGACCTATCCGCCACTGCCGAAAGGCGGTGACAGGATATAAACAGCTTTATGTCTTGGATAGGCGGCAAAAAATCGCTTCGAGAGCTTATTGTGAGCCTGTTCCCACTTTACTACGAGCGTTACATTGAGGTGTTCGGCGGTGGCGGGTGGGTACTGTTTCACAAGCCCCCCGGCAACGATTTCGAGGTGTATAACGATTTTAACAGCCTCTTGGTCAACCTCTACCGCTGTGTACGTGAAAAGCCCACCGAACTGATGCAGGAGCTCCAATATGCGCTCAACTCTCGTGAGGAATTTGACCGCATCAAAAATATCCTCGCCACAAACGGTGTGCTGAAAAGCGCCGAGCCAGATGTGCAACGAGCGGCGCATTTTTACCAACTCATCCGTTACAGCTATGCCAGCGGCATGACCAGCTTCGGCAGCCAGCCCCACGATATCCGCTCCAATTTCAAGCTCATTGAGCAAGCCCACCGCAGACTCGCCAGGGTGGTCATTGAGAACAAGGACTTCGAAAAGCTGATTGGGCAGTACGACCGCCCCGTCAGTTTTTTCTATGCAGATCCACCGTATTTTGAAACAGAAAGTTATTATCAGAATATCGGTGAGGACGGTTTTACCGAAAAAGACCACATCCGACTGCGGGATGCGTTGATGAGAGCCGAGGGAAAGTTCCTGCTCTCGTACAACGACTGCGAATTTATCCGCAGCCTTTACGATGCACCGGGTATCCAAATTGATGCCTACACCCGCATCAACAACATCAAGCAGCGGTACGACAATGGCGCACAGTTCCCCGAAATTCTCATTGCGAACTACGATATGCAGGAGCGAGGGCGAAACGCACCGGCGCAAATGAATCTATTTGAAGTCATTGACTATCCCGAAAATTAAAGGAGGAATCGCCTTGTGACAGAAATCCAAAAGCTCCAAAACGCTGCTGCGCTCATTGAAGAAATGACCGAGGGGCGGCAGACACTGCGCACCGGAATCGGTGGCGGCTACATTGCCAACACCGACAATGCCAACTTTGGAATGCAGATGCGGGTACGCTCCGGCGTGGACTACGAACACTACCGCATCACCTTTGACGCCTTTGTCCGGCAGATGGGCGTCACGATGGACAGCGGCTCGGTCAAGGATTTGGTCAAGGAAGCCGGACCAATAGAGGCTCTGCTGACCGCACTGGAAATGCAGGAGTTTCAGCCAAGCCTCATGCAGTTTCAGCAGTTTCTCGCCGGTGTGGAACAACAGGAACAACAAAGCAGCCTCACAATGGGGCAAACATTTTAAGGAGGAAAAAATTTATGAAAAACAATAACAATCTCCCCCAGCTTGGGCTCCCCGCCGAGGCTTGCGAAGCCTGTGGCTTCATTACCGAGGATGCATTGGAGCTTCATGCGGGTAACAACGCCCTCATCATCCTCAAGAGCAGGATGACGGTACTGGAGGTGGCCTATGCCATTGAAACACTCAGTGACATCGCCTCGGACTTGACCGTTGCGCTGGCAAAGGCGGGCGGCATCTGCAATAACTGCGGAGAGCATGACGGAGCCAGCCCTGCCGAGTGCGTGGCGAACTGCTCCCTCTGCCAAAACGCTCTGGAGGGCGACGGAATCATCATCCCCGACTATCTGTTGGAGGAAGCCGACATCCCCAAGGATGCCAAGCTGGAAGCCTATGTCGATGAGGACAGCGGCGAAATCACCATCGTGGAATCCGATATCCAGCAGGACATCACCGATCTGCCGGACGGCGTTCTGGCGGTGCTTCTTGCTTCCGGCATCTGTCTTGCCGAGCTGGATGAACGCATTATGCTGGAGGATCATGTCTATGGAGCTTAAACCGGCAATAGATAAAAAAGCATCCCTATATCCCTACTCCAACAGGGAGGCTCACCGACTCGGCGTATGGCATGTGCAGCTATGGTCGGAATCCTTTCACGCCAATGTTTCCTGCAAAAAGGCAATCGAGAAATTGGCGGAGGATACCGCTACCCTCACACCCGACTGCTTAAAGCCGATGATTGCGGAGTACGGTCACGAGCGTGTTCAGTGGGTGCTGGCCAACAGCATCACCATGCATGAGCAGCGTGACGAAATCAGCGCAGAAAATGTTGCGTGGGCAAAGAAGGAGTTTCAACCTTTGGATAAAAACATGGGGATGGATTACCGCCTCAAGTATGCGGCAAAGGTAGCTCCCGAAGCTCTGAATAAGCTGGCAACCACAATGCAGGCTGAGTATGCCGCACTCAAGCTGTGGGACATTTCCCATTGCACTCCCAAGGAGGGGCTTGATTACACAGGGCGAGTAATGGTAGTCAGCACAAGTTGCCTCAAGCACGAGTATAAAGCCCCCGACTACCAGCTCATTCTGTGCGAACACGGCTTCGGATGTAAACCTGAAGCCAGCGGACGCAAGGTGTTTGGCAAGTTTCTCTTTGATGACGAGCAGTGCCAGTTTGAGCGCTCCGACTTTGTTGGGGAGTTAAAGCAGGAGCTGTGGCCCGACTGGTTAAAACAAAAGATGGAACAAGGTGAGCAGACCCAATCTACAGAGATTGGTGGGATGGAAATGCAGTAAAGGAGGTGGCACAATGCCCGGAATCACCATAAAGAACGGCCTTATTTCCTACTACGGAAACCCCGCCGGATACACCGAAAAGAATACCGCTGTAATGGACAGCATCTTCCAAAGTGACGAGCTTTCCGCTTGGCTGCAGAGTCGTGCTCTCACCCCACAGTGGACGGACGGTGTGCTGGAACGGCTTCTCGCCGGAGAGCAGCTTGCGGGAGATGGCGAAACCGCCGCACCGATTAAAAATGTCCGTATCTGGCAGCTCAAACCCGATTCGGATATCCGCATGAAGTTTGTTGGCTTGGAGGACACAGTAAAGCAGTTTGGTCAGCCGGACCCGGCGCATTACCACATTGTGTACGATGGACAGCTTGGCACCAATAACCTTGAAGCCATCTACGAGCGATGCAATATCGACCATCCCCCCGGCTACAACGGACACTCGCTGTCCATGTCCGATGTGGTGGAGCTCTACGACCACATCGGCAGTGAGTTCCACTACTGCGACCGCTTCGGTTTTACGCAGATAGATTTTGAGCAGGCCGAACCAACCCAAGGCATGGAACAGTCCATGTCGCAATCATTTTGAAGGAGGAAAAATCATGCCGAAAGCAAAAGCAACACCCACCCCTGCACCGCAGGAGGAACAGAAGCCCCAGCCGCTCCAGTACGATGTGAACATCTATCCCGGCAAGGGAGATGGCGCGCAGAAAGCCAGTGCTACGGTGAACATCAACGGCCAGTTCGCCATCCGTGGGCTGAAAATCATGGAGGGCACCAAAGGGCTGTTTGTATCCATGCCCAGCTACAAGGTGGGCAACGAGTACAAGGACATCTGCTTCCCTTGCACTAAGGAGTCCAGAGCTGATTTTGACAAGGCGGTACTGACTGCCTATGCGCAAAAAATGGAGCAGACACAAGCCAATGCCCCAAAGCAGGAGCCGCCCCAGCAGGAACAGGAGCAGAGCCAGCCTGTCATGGCGGGAATGTAGCTACAAACCCGCATGACGCAAGGCTTTGGTGACACTTTGTATCGTGTACATTTGTATAGTGTTGCGATAGTTCAGAATAGAAACCGCAATATCCACGAATCCCCCCACAAAAATCAATTTTTATAAGAAAAAAGGAGATCAAACATTATGAAGAAGATCATCAACAACATGAAGAAAAAGGCTGAAAACATGGGCTTTAAGGCGATGCGCAAGGCGGCGCAGGCCAAGGAAATCCTCCAGAATCGCTCCGGCGAAGCCTACCTTGACCTCGTCATCAAAATTTTGCTCTGCGTTGTGCTTGGTGCTTTGCTCCTTGCCGGTCTGTATGCACTTTTCGGTGACCTCGTTATGCCCACCCTAACCCGCCGCATTCAGGAAATGTTCAACTATGCAGGCTAACAGCATCGCTACGGCGGTGCTTTTTTCTTGTCTGCTTTTGGCGGCCTCGGTGTGGGATATCCGCAAACGCACCATCCCCGATATACTCTGCATTGGAATAGCGGCTATCGGGCTGTTCACATTCTTGCCGGTTAAACTGCTGGGCATCCTCCCGGCACTGCTCCTGCTGGGTGCTGCTCTGCTTTTGGGGGGCGGCACCGGCATGGGTGGCGGGGACATCAAGCTCACAGCCGCCAGTGGCTTTGCCATCGGTCTCCCAACAGTAAGTGCGGGGCTAATTATTGGCATGACAGTGGCAGTGCTGTGCTATTTGGTACGCATCATCATTTGCAAACGCAAAACGAGCAAGGGGCAGGCGGTCAACCAAATCGCTCTGCCCCTTGTCCCGTTCCTATCCATCGGCTTTATTGCCGCAACCATCATTGAAATTATAGGAGGAACCATTCTATGAAAAGATTCCATATCACCAGAAAAAAGACCATCCTCGCTGCCTGTATCGCCATCCCCGCCATTGCCGCCGCCATTTTCATCCCCAAGGTGGTCAAGGCGAGAAAGTATAAGCGATACACCACCGTTTAACCCAAAATAAAGGAGGAAACAAGCTATGAGCTTTCTGAAAAACCGCACTGTGGTGGGCATTATCTGCATTCTGCTCTCCCTGCTGATTTGCTTCGGCGTCACCCCGCTTTTCAATAAGGCAGTCAGCCAGAAAACCGAAATCGTCCGTGTCACCAAGGAAATCAAGGTGGGTGATGAGATTACCGCCGACATGGTGCAGATCACCGAGGTGGGCGGCTACGGTCTGCCCGAAAATGTCATCCGCCAGACGGAAACTGTGGTGGGCAAGTATGCGATCGCTGACCTTTCCGTGGGCGATTACATCCTAAACACCAAGCTGTCCGACACCCCCGCCGCCGAAAACGCCTACCTCTACAATCTGGACGGCACCAAACAGGCGATATCGGTCACCATCAAGAGCTTCTCCAACGGTCTGTCCGGCAAGCTCCAGAGCGGTGACATTGTGTCCGTCATCGCCGCCGACTATAAAAAGCAGGGCATCACAGTCATCCCGCCCGAACTGAAATATGTGGAGGTCATCAGCGTGACTGCCTCCAGCGGCTACGATGCCAATACCGGCGAGGCACCGGCAGAAAATGAGGATGAGGACGAGCGTGAACTGCCCTCCACCGTCACACTGTTGGTGTCTGCCGAGCAGAGCAAGGTGCTTGCCGAGCTGGAGGCAGACGGGAAGCTCCATCTGTCCCTTGTTTACCGCGGTCAGCCGGAGAATACGGCCAAGTTTATCGAAACGCAGGACAAGGTGAATGCCGAGCTGTATCCCGCCGAGCCTGAGAATACACAGGAGGAAACCGCTCCCCCCGCTGAAAATACCACCGGAACGGAGGATGCGGCAGCTCCCCAGCCGCCCGCCGAAAGCGAGGTGGAGTAATTGCTGAACTTCAAGAAAAAGAGCATCTTCACCCGCAATACGGATGAGGATGCCACACCAGAGCAGGAGGTGAACGGTGGCGTGCTGGCTGTTTGGGGTAGCCCCGGCAGCGGCAAGACCACCGTGGCGGTCAAACTGGCACAGTACCTTGCAGGCAAAAAACAGAATGTGGTGCTGGTGCTGTGCGACATGACCGCACCCATGCTGCCCTGCATCTGCCCACCCTCTGAGTTGGACGGCGAACGCTCCCTCGGCAGTATCCTGGCAGCACCCCATGTGTCCGAGCCGCTGGTGAAACTGAACATGGTCACGCTCAAGAAAAACAGCCATCTCACCATCCTCGGCATGAAAAAGGGCGAGAACGAATACAGCTACCCGCCATATTCCGAGGTGCAGGCAAAGGAACTGCTGGACACGCTGACCGATATCGCCCCCTTTGTGGTGGTGGATTGCGGTAGTTACATCGCCAACGATATCCTATCGGCGGTTGCGATTATGGAAGCCGACAGCGTTCTGCGCCTCGCCGGGGCTGACCTCAAATCGGTCAGCTACCTCTCCAGCCAGCTCCCCCTGCTGCGTGACAGCAAGTGGGATGCAGATAAGCAGTACAAGGTGGCTTCCAACGTAAAGCCCCAGCAGGCGGGTGAACAGGTCGGGCAGGCACTTGGCTCGGTGGCGTTTACGCTGACACATTCGCCGGAGCTGGAAGAACAGTATCTGGCAGGAAATCTGCTGGGTGAATTGTCTATGAAGGACAGCCGCCAGTTTAGAAAAGAAATTGAAAAAGTATGTAAGGAGGTTTTTGGATTATGAGAAAGAATCGTTCCAAAACCCCCTCGGAGAGCATGGGGGGCACACGGGGGGAACTGGTTCCCACCCGTGAGGCGCACCGTGAGCAAAGCGAACCTTGCAATTTCCGCAGAAATTGTGTGCGCCTAAAGGAGGTGTTTGGATGTTAGGAGAAAAGAGGAATGCCTCTATGTTTCAAAGCACAGTAGCTACGGCAGAGGATGGCAATCAGCCGATGTCCAATGTGCCGGAGCTGACCACCGAAGTCGGCAATCGTCCCGAACCCGTCTCTGAGCGGTTTGCCAACTTGCAGTTCGGCCCCGATTATGATGTCCTCAACCCGCCCAAGGAGCAGGAGGCTGCCGAGCCGATTGCCACAGAGCCGGAGTCTGCACCGATTCGGGATAGCCGTCCCTTGCGTGCCCACGGCCTGTTCTTTGCCCCCGAAACCGAGGGCAAAGACTTCTCCTCGGTGCTTGCCGATGTGCAGGAGTATATCTCGGCAAATTACAGCACCCTCATCACCGGCACCAGCGAGGATGCCAAGGCACAAATGAAACGCTATATCACGAAATATATCCAAGATAAGCGTATCGCTGTGCAGGGCATGAGCGGCGACAAGCTGGTGGATGCCCTCTACACTGAGATGGCTGAATTCGGCTTTTTAACAAAATACATCTTCGGCACAGGAATTGAGGAAATCGACATCAACTCGTGGAAAGACATTGAGGTGCAATACAGCGATGGCAGAACCGTCAAGCTGGAGGAACGCTTCGACAGCCCCGATCATGCCATCAATGTCATTCGCAGAATGCTCCATATCAGCGGTATGGTGCTGGACAACGCCAGCCCCATCGTCCTTGGGCATCTCAGTAAAAACATCCGAATTGCCGTGCTGAAAAGCCCCATTGTGGACGAGGATGTGGGCATCTCTGCCTCCATCCGAATCGTCAACCCGCAGTCCATGCAAAAAGCGGACTTTGTAAAGAGCGGCACCGCCACCGAGCCGATGCTGGACTTCCTCTCCACCTGTGTCCGCTATGGCATTTCCGTCTGCGTGGCAGGAGCGACCAGCTCCGGCAAGACCACGGTGGCCGGCTGGATACTGACCACCATTCCCGATAACAAGCGTATCTACACCATTGAAAACGGTTCTCGTGAGCTGGCTCTGGTGCGGGAGCAGGACGGCAAGGTGACCAATTCGGTCATCCACACCCTGACTCGTGACAGCGACAATGACCGCCAGCGTGTCGACCAGATTGCCCTGCTGGACATGGCGCTCCGCTTTAACCCCGACATCGTGGTGGTGGGCGAGATGCGTGGAGCAGAGGCCAATGCCGCACAGGAGGCGGCACGAACCGGTGTGGCAGTGCTGACCACCATTCACTCCAATAGCTGTGAAGCCACCTACCGCAGAATGGTCTCCCTCTGCAAACGTGCCGTGGATATGTCCGACCAAACCCTTATGGACTATGTCACCGAGGCGTACCCAATCGTGGTGTTCTGCAAACAGCTTGAAAACAAGCAGCGCCGCATGATGGAGATACAGGAATGCGTGATTTTACCCGATGCAGGGAGCCCCTGTGGCAGCACACGACACTACCGCCCGCTGTTCCAGTATGTCATTACTGAAAACAATATGGATGGCGGCAACTTCATCATTGAGGGCAGCCACACACAGGTCAACACCATCTCAGACAGCCTCGCCAAGCGGCTGCTGGAAAACGGTATGCCGCTGGCGATGATTGAGCAGCTCAAACGAAAGGAGGTGCAAACCGCATGACTACCATACAACTCCTTGCCTGTGTCGGAATGATCACAGGCTTTTTTATTGTCCTTGGAATCTCTCCGATGGCGTTCACCGGCTCGGTTTTCAGTAAGCTGACCGACAAGCCAAAGTCATTGCGAGATGAGGTCAACGAAACCACAAATCGAAAAAAGCTCTCCTATCTGCGCCGTGAAATCGCAGAGGTACAGGCAATTCTCAAGGTGACAGGCAGAGTCAAACAGTTCCCTATGCTCTGCGCCGCCTCCCTGCTTCTATTTACGGTGGGAGCATCCATCGCCATTATGATTGCAAACTTTTTTCTTGTTCCTGTCATGGCGGTAGGATGCATGATGCTGCCGTTTTGGTGGGTGAAGCTGACCGCCAGCCACTTCAAGCGTGACATTGCCGCCGAGCTGGAAACCGCACTCAGCATCATCACCACAGCCTACCTCCGTAACGAGGACATTCTCACGGCGGTGGAGGAAAACATGGACTATCTGAATCAGCCTGTACTGAATGTGTTCCGTGGCTTTGTCAGCAGAATCAAGCTGGTGAATCCCGATATCGAGGCGGCACTCCACGACATGAAAGGCCAGATTGACAATGTGGTATTCCGTGAGTGGTGCGATGCGCTCATTGCCTGCCAGCACGACCGCAGCCTTAAAACTACGCTGACACCGATTGTCACCAAGCTCTCGGATATGCGTGTGGTCAACGGCGAGCTGGAAAACCTTGTGTTTGAGCCGAGAAAGGAATTTGTCATCATGCAGATACTGCTGGTGGGCAACATTCCGCTCATGTATTTTCTCAATGCAGACTGGTACAACACGCTGATGCACACACCGCTGGGACAGGTCATCATCACCATCTGCGCCGTTGCCATTTTCGTATCCACGGCATTCGTAATCAAGCTGACACAGCCCATTGAGTATAGGAGGTAGCCCATGACAAATCCCAAAGAATATATCAAGGAGCAGCTTGCAGAGATGGAACGCTCCCATGAAATCAATCCGCACATCCATGCGCTCCTCCTTTCCCGGCTGGACAGTATGGTAGCAACCATCAGCGACCATGACAGTGTGGCGGATGCAGTAAAATGCGAGCTGTGCGGTCTCGGCATAGAACCGGGGTATCAGCATTACGGTGAAATCATGGTGGCGCTCACCCGGAAAGAAGCCCTCGCCGTTTTTGATGAGGGGCGTGGTGCTGTTTTTGCCGTCTGTTCGGACGGCACTGAGTTTGAACTGGACAGCCGTGAGCAGATTGCAAATGGTGATTACTGCTTTGCAATGGAAAAAGGGCACACCCTCACGTTCCGCCCGGAAATGGAGATGCGCCTATGACAATTTATATCTTTCTCTTCGGAGTCCTCCTCGGGTTAGGGCTCTTTTTTATTGCCGCGGACTTGCTGCGCCTACCCAAGCTCGCCACCCAAAAGGCGATGCTGGAGGCCGGTAAGCAGGCCCGCCCCAAGGCAAAAAGCCTCGACACCATGCTACACAACACAGCCGTGAAGCTATCCCGTTTTATCCGTATGGACGAGTACAAGAAAAGCCGAATGGCAAGGGTGCTGGCGGCGGCGGGGCTTTCGGTGACACCGGAGCTGTTCACAGCGGCGGCTATCGTCAAGGCAGGAGCAATCGGGCTGGGTATCATTCCGGCTCTGTTAATACTGCCGCTACTGGCGCCGTTTTTGCTTTTGGTTGCCATTCTGGTCTATTTCAAGGAAATCCGTAAGGCAGACGAGACACTGACAGAGAAGCGAAACCGCATTGAACAGGAACTACCTCGCTTTGTGGCGACCATCACGCAGGAGCTAAAAGCCAGTCGTGATGTCCTCTCCATGATTGAAAACTTCAAGAAAAACGCCGGTGAGGACTTCGCCGCAGAGCTGGATGTTTTAACAGCAGATATGCGCTCGTCCAGCTATGAGGCGGCACTCACCCGCTTTGAGGCGAGGTTCAATTCGCCCATGCTATCAGACATCACCAGAGGGCTGATTGGCGTTCTGCGTGGTGACGATGGCTCGGTATATTTCCAGATGCTCAGTCACGATATGAAGCAGTTAGAGCTCCAACGGCTCAAGGCACAGGCGATGAAAATCCCGCCGAAAATCCGTGTGTTTTCATTCGTGATGCTGATGTGCTTTCTGCTGACCTATATGGCAATCATCATTTATCAAATCATCACATCCTTTACAGGGATGTTCTAAGGAGGTGAACAGTTTGCAGAATAAATTTATTATAGACTCACTCGCATTTCAAAACCGGATTGTCCACAATTACAGCTCTTTTACAGAGCAGTGGCTAACGCTCCAGCCTACCGAAATAATCCACCATGCGGAGGAAATCGCAGTTACTCATCGGGTGTACTCGGAATTACGGCAATTTATTTTAAGCATGGAGGAACTCGACTATCTCCTCAAGTTTGAAAATCCGTTGGAGGTTGTGCGAGATTGTTTCCTCGAATCGCAAAAGCCGGAGCAAATTCAACAGCATATCAGTGACCAACTCGAAAGAGCTGTTGTGCGTTTGAGCAACAAGCAGATTTTTAATCCATCCTATGCGCTATCGAAAGTGCATCAGCCCACACCCAAAGAGCCGCTATCCGTGCGGGAGTTTTTAGAGGGGCATCCGGGCGAAACCGTTGACATGATGACACCGGGCGGCTATATCTATCTGACACCTCAGAAAACTGAGCGTCTGTTGGCGGGTGAAAGCGTGATGGGAAACCCCGGCTGCCCCGGCTTTGACATGGAAATCACCGCCGATGAGCTGCTGAACCAAGTAGTAGCCAATGCCGACTTCCAAAAGGGTGTTTGGAATCTACTGAGTGCGGTTGCGCCGGAGCAAACTCAAGCCGGAATGGAGGTGACCATGTGCTAAAGAAAATTCTAAATACTCTAAAAGACAAGCGTGGCGAGGGCTACATTGATGTGGTCGTTCTCGTCCTCTGCGCCATGCTGGTCATCGCCTTGGCGGTTAAGGTTTTTCCGGTTTACATCGCAAAGCAGACTGTGGACACCTTTGCCACTGAGCTGATTCGGGAGGCTGAAATTGCAGGACAGGTCGGCAGCGAAACCAGCCGCCGTGAGCAGTACCTCCGTGAAAAAACAGGGCTAAATCCCACCGTCACATGGTCGACAAGGGGCAGAATTCAGCTTAACGAGGAAGTCACGGTGACGGTCACCTACCAGACCAACATCGGACTGTTCGCAAACTTCGGCTCGTTCCCGATTACGCTCCGCGCCGATGCCGCAGGAAGGAGTGAGGTGTATTGGAAGTAGCAAAGAAAATCCGCCGTATCCTAAAGGACAAAAGCGGCACCGCATTCCCGCTGATTATTGCCATTGCCTTGGTGCTGGTTATCCTGTTCACCGGCATTTCCGAATACCTCCGCTTGCTCCTTGTGGCGCAGGGTGTGCGGGATGCAGTGCAGGCCGCAGTGATCTCCACCGTGGTGGAAAATTACGATGATGTGTACCACGGAGTCCGTGAAGGCTACAGTGGAGGATATCAGCCAATGGCTGAAAATTTCGAGGAAAGCCTCGACTATGGTGACATTTACGGCAGGCTTGATGGCATCATGGGCTTAAACAGCAGCGGTGGCTACCACGAGCAGCGAACCGCAGATGGCAAGCTGGAGTTTCGGGTGTGGAACCTATCGGTGGATGTAACAAACGCACCCTTTGCCGGAGGAGATAATCCCTCGGCACGGTTTGAGGCCGACTGCGAAATTATGCTGGAAGTGCCGGTATCCTTTGGAGGACAGCTCCTGCCGCCGATGCGGATGAAAGTCAAAACAAGTGCGGGATATACGCCGAGGTTTTGACAATTAACAAAAAGTTTTCTATAATAAAAGGTAGTTTCAATAGACTTGTGAAAACACTTGTGGTAGGGTGTGGCTTGTAAGGAAACAACCTAACATTTTTAAGGAGGGCACCCCTATGAAAAATAACACGAAAAAGTGGCTAACCGTGGCCGGATGCCTCGTCATCTGTGCCGTGCTGGTGGGGCTTATCGGTACACGCATGGCAAAGGATACACCGACAGACGAGCCTCTCCCCAGCCAAAGCTCCCAGCCGTCCGATGTGACGGTAACTGAACCCGATGCAGAAAAAGAAAAAGATGTGGTGGTCATCCCGCCCGAAGTGCCTGCAACCTCCCAGCCCACCGGTAACGGTGCGGTATCAAGTGGAACCGAGCAGACCATCCAGCCCGACCCCGTCAAGCCGGAGTACACAGAGGATCAGCTCAAGGATGAAACGCAGACTCCCGATGGCAAGCCGGTCACTACACCGCCCCCTGCGGTAGACCATGACAAGGTAGACCCGCCCAAGGATACCCCAAAGCCGGAAAGCAAACCAAGTGGTGGCAACAGCATCCCCGGCTTCGACAATGTGCCGAACTTAGGAGAAAATCAAGTAGTCGAGGGTAAGAGCGATGGTGACATCAATACGCAGGTGGGAACAATGGATTAGCCCCACCTAAAATAAGCGCAAAGAAAAGCACGGCAGAAATGCCGTGCTTTTCTGTTGTAGAAAGGACTGACGATGAAACGATTTCTCAGTATGGCACTCACCCTTGTGATGTTGTTTTCCCTCTGTTTCACTACCGCCTACGCTGACACAGGCGGTAGTGGTAACATCGATGGCGGCGGTGGCGGCATGGGCAGCGGAACCAGCAATAATGTATGGAATCCTGGCAATGAGGGCGTTCGTGTAACGGTGGTGCGCGCCAGCGACCATAGCGTGGTAACCACTTCCATTGATATCACCAACAAAAAACCAAGTGCGTCCATATACCACTTTGGTAAGGTAAGCAAGTTACAGTATAACAATGGCAGGAGCTTAAAGGCATTTCAAGGTGGTTATAGCAGTGTTAACCCGCCGATTGCAATGCCTCGCATTATTAGCACCAATGGTAGCAATAACATTGAAGCAATTAAAAAATATTTCTGCTCTGAATATATCGTACAGATGATTGCAAACCACACCGGCATGGACTACGACGTACTGATTGGCGGAGAATATAAAATTTTACTGGAGCCATTTGCCTTTTACAAGTTTGAGGGCAGGATGTTTGTCACCACCGTCACCGAAGCGGCACTCTATGACGAGCAGACCAGCGGACTGCTCCGCAAAAGAATGGTATCCCTTACCCACAAGAACCTCCCTCTGGCGATGTTTTTGGAGGTGGGTGACCTTGGCTATCCCGCATGGGGAGGCAGCAAAACCAGTGCCGCCTCCAATGCCGACATCAAGTCCAGCCTTGGGCTTGGTATCGTCCGCTTTACAGAGAAGCCGGAGCCACCCCTCGTGGAAGCCTATGATTATGAGTATCGGGTGAACACCGAGGTCATCACCTCAGTCATGGTCAGCGGTGGCCAGAGCGACCCCGACAATCCCACTCGTGTCAGCTTTAACATTGCAGGCAGAACCTACGGTGTGGGGAATGTTTACTACCCAAGCGGAGATTCGCAATTGGCGTGGGTGAAATGGACAACCCCGGACACCGAGCAGGACATGGTTATTCAAGTGTCAGTGACAGGCCCCGGAGGAACGAGCAAAACTACACTCAATGTAAAAATCGTGGACTTGGATAAAAACCCGCCTCCAAACCCTGTTGCCGATGACCGCAATGACAGCTTTTCTGCCGCGGCTGTTCCGAACAGCGCTGTAAAAGACCGTGCCGATTGGAGTGTGTGGCGACCGTGGTGGCAGGAGTATTGGGTATGGCATAGCGGCGACGAGGATGACTCGGGATATTGGTGCGATCATGCGCGTCTCGTTTCTGGACAATCTGCATAGAAATATGCAATAAAACCAGACAGGACATTCCGTTCAGGAATAACCTGAACTCTGCATTTGAATTGGCGGGTGCAATTCCCGCCTGACCTTGTGTGAAAGGTTACAAAATCCCTAATACTCCGACGTGCATTGGGCGGCAATGAGCCTCTTGTACGAAGCTCGGTGAAGAGCGGTGAAAATGTCTGCGATGGCAGGAGTAACCGCAGGGGGCTATAAAACGGTCATGTCCAGAATGTCGAAAGACCGGCGAATACTCGAGCGTACGGCTCGTAACACCAAGGACATCGAAATGAAGATGTCCGCCCCAGTTTGGGGTACTGCCGTTGAAAAGCACTTGTGATCGTGCTATTCAACAGAAAACCATAGGCATTAGCCGTGGTCAACAGTCCTTTGCAACAATCACACCAGTAAAGGATGGCAGTCGGGCTACAGAGTAGGGCTAAAACCGTTATGAAAAGCTAAAATGTAGGGAACGAGAGAACCACGGCAGAGAACGGCGATTACGCCGTAAAAGAGGGATTGCACTCGCTCTAACAGGTAGGAAATGACTTGTGAAGCCGTGGGGCATCAGCCCGTAGTAGTGATGAAGCCCCTGTAATGGGGGTGGAGCGAAGGGGCATAGTCTGTACAGTAATCATGTGACCAGTCTGTCGAGGAAGCCGTAGGCGAACCTGACTAAAACCAGAAACACCCAAATCCGAAAGGAGGTGGTGCGTATGGCACAACAATTCGACTACCCGAAGAACGAAACAGACTTGCGTGTCACGCTTGACGCACTTTATTCTACAGCAAAAACAGCAGTGGACGGCGGCAAACGCCCGTCGTTCACAGGACTAATCGAACTCATGTCGTGTGAGGCGACCATAATGACCGCCATACACAATATCAAAGCCAATAAGGGAAGCGAAACGCCCGGTGTAGATGGCTGGAAAATGCAGAGGGATTATCTTCAAAAACCTTTTCGCTGGGTTATCAACGATATTCAGCGTGTATTCAGCCACTTTGTACCTGAGAAGATACGCCGGGTTTATATCGACAAACCGGGAAAAGCCGAAAAACGCCCATTGGGAATCCCAGCTATTCGGGATAGAATCGTGCAGGAGTGTATCAGGATTGTACTTGAGCCTATCTTAGAAGCGCAGTCCTACAAATATTCCTTTGGATTTCGACCCATGCGGGATACTCAAATGGCGATGGAATGTATAACCAACTATGTACACAAAACAGGCTATCACTGGATTGTCGAGGGTGACATCAGCAAATGCTTTGACCGCATAAACCATGGAACTCTGCTCAAACGCCTTTATCATATCGGCGTAAAAGATAAGCGGTTACTCCAAATTGTCAAGGTGATGCTGAAAGCTGGAATTATCGGAGAATGCGAGATAAATGAGGACGGTACTCCTCAGGGGGGCATTTTATCGCCTTTGCTGGCGAATGTCTACATGGATATTTTAGATGAGTGGGTCAGCAAGCAATGGCTTACCAAAAGCACTCGTTACGAGTATTCACGGCATGATGGGAAAATAGATTCACTTCGTAAAAGAAGTAATCTGCGCCCCGCCTACCTCATTCGTTATGCCGATGATTTTGTGCTGATAACAAACAGCCACGCAAACGCCCTATGGTGGAAAGACAGCATAAAAGCATTCTTAGAGAATGTCATGAGATTGAGTTTGTCCGAAGAAAAAACGCTGATTACCGATGTGCGCCGAAAGCATATTCATTTTCTTGGATATGAGTACAAGGTAGTGCCGGGCAAGGCGAAAAAAGGGTATATTCCCCGCACCCTGCCCGACCGCAAGAGATTGAAACGTAAAGTTGACGAAATATCCGCAGAATGGAGGAAAATACCTCTTTCCGCAAGCCGGGAGAAAGTCATTCACGAACTGAACCTGATAAACAGCAAAATCCGTGGGCTGATAAACTATTACGAGAATTGCACATGGGTCAATGCCACAATGAAGAAGTATAGCCGACAACTGGAAGGAGCCGCAAAAAGGCGGCTGAAACAGTACAAAGGCAAGCTGATTCCGGCGAACCAAACGCAGAATCTTATAAATGTGCATCAATGTTATACCACAAAAATCCCATCAATCAGATTTCGTGATATATGGATTGGCGTAAGCCGCTTGGACTTTTGTTGCTGGAAGAAGCCGGTTGGCAAGATACAGGCAGAAACGCCGTACACAGAGGAAGGCAGAACAATCTACTTCCAAAGGACACGAAAGAAGCGCATGAACGCTCGATTGGACGAAATAATCAGCATGGAAACATCAGAGCTGGTATCGTCCGGACAGGCTGGTCGGAATTATAATTTTGAGTTCTTTATGAATAGAGCCTACGCCTTAAATCGGGATAAGCTGAAATGTCGTGTCTGCGGAAGATGGCTAATAACCGGAAAACTGTGTACCCATAGGATTAATCCCCATCTGCCATTGGGCAAGGTAAACAAAGTGAATAACCTTGCTTCAATGGATAGACAATGCTTTGCACTCGTCAACAATAGAAACGCCGATATCTCACACTTTGATACGAAAACACGCAGTAAAGTTGAAAAATTTAGGAAACAACTGGTTAAATCACATAATAAAACAACTGTATAGATGGAGCGCCGTGTGAGGGGAAACTCTCACGCACGGTGCGAAGCGGGGGAAAAGCCCTCTGACTGCTCATTTGGGAGTCCAGAATGAGTAAAAGATGTGGCTTACCTATCGCTATGGATGGTACGAATTTGACCTCGACCGCTACAGTGCCAGCCTCTCGTCCTCCATGAAAATCAAGTGCGATGATAAAAACCCCACCGCCAGCGGACGGGTGATGAAGTCGGGATATGGCATCAACCAGACAGTCATCGGCAGTACCAGCTCCAACCAAAGCTCGGCGGTAACTCAGCCGCAGAATGCTGTCAGTTACTTCCCCGAATTCCGCTATGAAACCTATTGGCGACTGCTGGAGCGCATGGGCACCGGACGCTTTGAATTTCAGAAAAACAAGTATTCCACCTATAAGAACCGCACTCACTTCTCACCCATTTGGATGCCAGACAGCAGCTATCCAGTCAACACATGGCTCATAGATGCATGGACTCCGGTGGGAATGCTGTCGGCCAATCTCACGGACAGTTTAACCATACGCGGTTCACTTTGGGACGACTGGCATGTTGGCCCTCTCAAACCCTAAAAAGCGCATAAATACAGACAAAAAAAGCAAGCCGTGGAGTTCATCTCCACGGCTTGACTATTTCAAAACGAAAGGTTGGACTATATGAAAAAGTATAAGAAGTTCGCACTCATTCTCTGCGTAGCCCTCATGGTATCCATGCTGTTCTGCACCCCCGCTTTTGCGGCAGGAGGCGATGTGGCAGGAGCCATCGAGGGTACTTGGAACGATGCCTCCGGGCAAATCAAGACCGTAGTCAACAACGTGGTGTTCCCCGCAATCGACCTCATTCTGGCGGTATTTTTCTTCGCCAAACTTGGCATGGCGTATTTTGATTATCGCAAGAGCGGCCAGTTTGAGTGGGCTGCCCCTGCGATTTTGTTTGCCTGCTTGGTGTTCACGCTAACGGCACCCACCTATGTGTGGACGATTTTGGGGATGTAGGCTATGGAGAATGAAAAAAGCTATGTAATTGCCATATGCGATGACAGTAACTTCTACCTCCCAAATGCTGAGCATATTGAGCGAAATGATGGGCGTGTCCCGTGGGGAGTACCCGATGATAATGCCGCTGCAAAAGCGGCAGAGGATGATGGTATCCGTTTAATCTATGGCATGGAGGATGTGCCGGATGGTGTCTATATTGATACCCCTGAAAATCGGGAGGTCATCGTCAAAGGTTTGAATGAACGAGCGTACCAAACAGAGGTGCAAAACAACAAAGCAAAAATGTTCTCGGATTTGCCGGAATGCACCCTTTTGTTTCAACGGTTGGAAAACGACCTTGGTGGAAAAAAGGACGGCTTTGCGGAGTGGCTCAGAACCTCATATGAACTGAATTCGGACTTCGATATCCGTCCATTGGAAATGGCGACACTCATCTGCGATGCACTCAAGGAATCAAAGCATTTATACGGTGTAAAAATCGCCTGCGACCTCTACGATGCCAGAACGGTTGTACTGCCGAATGAAATACGCTCCGCATCAATGCTTTTGAGTTTGGGTGGTCAAATGGAGTCATTGGAAGGACTGGCGTACGCAGGGTTTTTGATGGAGGATTTACGCGCCTATGGGCATGGGGATGTTGTTCGGGTCGCACAGTTCATGAATACCGGAGGTGCCGCAGAGGATGCCTTTGCGGTGCTTATATCCGGTGAGCCGGAGCATCGTTGCGGAATGTCACAGCAGATGGGATAGTTTATCAAACTATTTTTTACGGAGGTATATCAGCAGACCTTCGATGCCAACACCCAAAAAACAATCCTGCTCGAAAGCGTACTGTGAAAATCACAGTACGCTTTTTCTATGCCAGAAAGGAACGGTGAACCTATGATGAAACTAACGCTTACAGACAGCGCAGGGACGGTGCGGGAGCTGAGTCTCCCAGCGCCAATAGACGAACTGACACGCCATCCCAGCCACTTTACACTCACTGACGAGCTGATATCCATTGACTTTACCACCCCCGACGCTGAACTGAACGCAGGGCTGAAAACCTGTCTGCTTCCGCTCCCCACAGATTCTGCCAAGGAGCTGCATCTGCTTGGATATCTACTGGATCGGATGGAGGACTACCACCGAGAGGTGCTATGCAACCATCTGCCCAAAGAACCCGGCGCACTGTCAGACCTCATCCAAAGAAGCATCTATATCAGCGACCGGCTCTTTTTGCGTGACGGCACAAAAAATGACAATGTCCGTCCGCTCCGTGAGTGTCCGCAATTTGTGGACGAACACGACATGGATGAAACGCTCCGGCGTGAGTTTCGCTCCAACTTGGATAGAACCCGCCTCACAGGAGGGCAGCTCTTTGAAAAGGTGGTGGAGCGTGCCAGAGAGAGCGGTGACCTCGCTCGTTTTGACGGCATTCATGAGTACATCCTGCCGGAGGAACACGACAAAACTAAAATCACCAATTATGAATTCGACTTTATTCCCATTGTCAACTACGGCTGCGAGGGCATCTATATCGATTGCAGCTTTAGGGGCGGCTTTGACCAAGGCGAGGAACGCCGGCTCTCAGTGGGCACCATCAAGACCTTGGAGAACGATTTGAATGCCGCCAAAATCATGGGTGAGCTGTGCGGTGTTTTGCTCCACCATGAATCGCAGTATGTCAACTCCAACCTCTGGCGGTTTACCCCCACCGAGGAAATGGAGCGAGATATTGCTCGGAAGCTGGAGTCCGAGCAGGCGCAGGGGCACGGCATGACTCAGCAGATGGGATAACTTCCATCTGCTTTTATTTCACACCAAGGAGGTGATAAGCAATGTTTATATGGGACTTTATCCTCGGTGACGTCATGGACCAAGTCATCGAATGGGTATATGGGCAAGTGGTCGGCTTTCTGGCCGAATTCTTTGCCCAAATGGGAAACATGGGCGTGGAGCTGTTCAGCATGAGCTGGGTGCAGTCCATCGTCCTGTTTTTTAGTTATCTGGCATGGGCGCTGTATATGACAGGGCTGGTGGTGTCGGCATTTGAAACCGGCATCGAATACCAGCATGGCAGGGGCAGCATCAAAGATGCCGCGCTCAACGCCATCAAGGGCTTTATGGCGGTATCGCTGTTCACCATTGTGCCGGTACAGCTCTTCGAGCTATCCGTCAATCTCCAGAGCAGCCTCACAGCCGGAATCACCGGTTACGGCCAGAGCTTCGGAGAGATGGCAAACGAAATCATCAGCGGTCTCGGCAGCACACCAGACCTCACTGCGGCGATGGGCTCCGGCGTGTTCGGAGGACTCAGCACCATCACGAACCCCATCATGCTACTGTTTATGATAATCATGATGGGCTACTCGGTGATCAAGGTGTTTTTCGCAAACTTAAAGCGTGGCGGCATTCTGCTGATACAAATTGCTGTCGGTAGCCTGTATATGTTCAGTGTCCCCCGTGGTTACATGGACGGCTTTCTCCAGTGGAGCAAGCAAATCATCGGTCTTTGCCTTACCACATTCCTACAGGCCACAATACTGGCGGCAGGGCTGATGGTGCTGAGAACCAACGCACTGTTGGGGCTTGGACTGATGCTGTCGGCGGGAGAAGTGCCGAGGATTGCCGGAGCATTCGGACTGGACACCAGCACCAAGGCAAACCTTATGAGTGCCGTCTACACGGCACAAGCAGCGGTCAACACCACCAAAACCGTGGTGCAGGCAGTAGCGCCTAAATAAATCAGAGAAAGGAAACAGCCTATGAAACTCATCTATGTAGCGTCCCCTTATGCAGGGGACATTGAAAAGAATACGGAATTTGCCAAGGACGCGTGCCGCCATGTGATGAACGAGGGGCACGCTTTTTTTGCGCCTCATTTGCTGTACCCCTCCATTTTGGATGACAGCAAGCCGGAGGAACGGCAGCTCGGCATTGACATGGGACTTGCCATGCTGGAGCACTGCGATGAGCTGTGGTGCTATGGTGAGCGAATCTCTCATGGCATGATGCTGGAAATCGAGGAAGCAGGCAGGCTCGGTATCCCCACCCGCAGGGTACTGGCACAAGAAAATGGCTTTGCCATCGGCAAAGTGAAAAGCAATCAGCAGGCCGAGGCTCCCGCTATGGCAATGGCTGTAGGTATGGTCTGATGCTGACGATGGGGAGCCTCTTTGATGGGATCGGAGGCTTCCCCCTCGCTGCCATTCGCAACGGTGTTGTGCCGGTGTGGGCAAGCGAAATCGAAGCCTTTCCCATCGAAGTAACAAAAATCCGATTCCCCGATATGCTCCATGTCGGGGACATCACAAAGCTGGACGGCGCAACATTACCGCCTGTGGACATCATCTGTGGCGGCAGTCCATGCCAAGACCTCAGTGTGGCTGGCAACCGTGCTGGCTTGGCGGGTGAGCGTTCCGGCTTGTTTATGGAGCAGACACGCATAGCAAAGGAGATGAGAAAAGCCGATGAACAGCGAAATATACCAGCTCACCTTGTTCGACCTCGATACCTCGTTTGGGAGAATGTCCCCGGAGCATTCAGCTCCGCAGAGGGCGAGGACTTCCGGGCGGTCATTGAAGAAATTATCCGCATTAAAGACAGCACCTGTGATGTGCCTCGACCTGACACCGGGCGTTGGGAATCTGCTGGGACTGCCATATTGGGAAACGAATTCAGCTTGGCTTGGCGAGTGCTGGACGCTCAATTCTGGGGAGTCGCCCAGCGTAGGCGTCGCATCTTCGTTGTCGCAGATTTTGGAGGTCGCACCGCTCCCGAAATACTATTTAAGCAAGACAGCCTGTTTGGGGATATTGCGGCGAGCAGATGCCCGTGGGAAGGAATTGCCACCCCAACTGAAGGATGCACTGATGATTCAAGCGGAGCTTGTCTAACCCCTTGGGATGTGCAATCCCGCCGCATCTTTGAGGAAACAGGAACATGGCCCGCACTTTATGGTGGCGAGGGTGGTGGGCATGGATACATTCAGACAGAGGAAAAAGCGCCCATTGCCTTTGCCGCCGCAGTGCAAGCCTTTCATGTGAACCAGCGGGATGAGTTGATTGACCTCCACGGTGTGTCGGGTGCGCTCCTCGCCACCCGCAATATGCAAATGCAGACCTTTGTCACGCAAGAACCACTCCTATGCCTCAACGACCACGGCGGCCAGCGAATGGACATCACGGAAGAAATGACGCCAACCCTCCGAGCTGGAATGGGAGGTCATCCGCCGCTCATCTCCCAGCCAAACTGTCTCAATGGTTGGGATACACAGCAGAGCCGCATCTTTACCGAGGATGGCATAGCACCTACCCTCGCCGGGGCAGACGGCGGTGATGGGAGGAACCCCGGTGGCCTGCTGTTTGCGGCAGGAGTGGTGACCAAGGGGGACGGTGATTGTTTTCTCACGATGGAAACCCACACATCCCTCACCAAAGGCGGCGGGCAGGCCGGACAGGGATATCCTTGTGTGCTGACTGCCGCTTTTGTTCCCAATGCAGGAGCAGCGGCACAAAGTATTGGTTACCAAGATGAATGCGCTCCAACCATTAAGACCAGCCACGCCCCCGCTGTTCTCTGTCTCAATGACCAAGGCGGCAGCGTGATGAGTTGCAGTGAGGATATCACCGGAACCCTCCGCGCACAGGAGCATGGACACCAGCCGCTTATTTTTGATAACCACGCACAAGATTCCCGATTTACAGGCCCGGTGGATGTGTCCCAAACTGTATCCGCTGGATTTGGTATGGGAGGAAACAACCAGCCGCTGGTCATGGCAACCCAGCAGGGCGGTGCGGAAATCGGTGAGGGCATCTGTCCGACCATCACGGCAAGTGCCGGAATGAGCGGCAACAACCAGCCGGTGCTGTTTGAAAACCATCCCAAGGACGGCAGATATAACGGGCCACTTGGTGTAGCGCCAACACTCGCTGCCCGCATGGGGACAGGTGGCAACAACGTGCCGCTTGTGGGAACTGCTGTGGCATTCTCACTGGACTCCAAGGAATCCAATAGCATGAAATCGGCAAATCCACACTCCGGCTGCCGCCAGACTGACCTCGCCAGAACCATTGATACCACCAACCCCGATCCATCAAAAAACCAAGGTGGCATTGCCATTTTGCAAGAAGCCATCTGCATTGCTGGTAACACCATAGACCGTGAACCGCAGAATGGTGGCAATGGTCTTGGCTGTCAACCCGATGTAGCATATACGCTCACCGCCACCGATCACCATGCAGTTTATTCTCGACAGCGCAGCGATGAGTTCTCGAAAAATGATGTTGTGGCAACGCAAAGCGCTCGGCAGCACAAGGATGCAACCGACCTAATCTGCCAACCGGAAATATTCGGACAATCCCAATTTGGCAACTATGCCGAGGGCTGTACCACTCTGCGTGCCCAAGGCGGTGACAATGGCGGTGGCAGTGAAAACCTCGCACTCACCCAAGCCGATAACACCCGCAACCTTATTCGCCGCTTAACTCCACTGGAGTGCGAACGGCTCCAAGGTTTTCCCGATGGCTGGACAGACATCCCCGGTGCATCGGACAGTGCCAGATACAAGGCGCTGGGCAACAGCGTGGCGATACCCTGCGTGGAATTTCTCATGCGGGGCATCGCCTATTATTTATCCCAAATCAAGGGCGAACCCTTTTCATATACAGAACAAAAAACAGAGCCATAGCCAGCGAAATGTCTGTCACTAACTTGGTCTAATTCGCATCATATCCCCTTAAATCCTTGTTGGTGTTGGTCATAGCTATTGCTTCACATTCTCGGTATACTTGGCTTGCAATCAAAGGAAAGGAGCGCACACATGAGCCAAACAAAAGGAATATCCGTCAGCGTGGATGTGGATTTGCACAGCCGAGCCAAGGCCGAGCAAGAGCGGCTGGAGCTGACCATGAACCAATTCATCGCACTGGTGATAGAGGAACATTTTAAGAAAGAGGGAAAAATCATGAGCGAAAAGACGAGGACACTGGCATTTCAAGTAAGCGAGGAACTGTTCCAACGAGTAAAAGAGCATCTGGCTCGTAACCCCAAGCTGAGTCAGCGGGAATTCGTTATCAGTCTCATAGAGCAGGCGCTGGATGCGGCGGAGGCAGCACTCCCCACAGAGGAAGGTGGTGCGGAAAGCACCTCCGACCAACCCACTGATACCGAATAGCCACCATCACCATCGCCCCGGAGGATAACATCCTCCGGGGCTTATCTTCTCCCAAGGAGGAATCACCTATGTATATCTACCCCGACAACCTAAAATCCAAGGCAACCCTGTGGCTTTGGGAGCTGAGAGACATCGGCATTATTGGTGTGGGCTGTCTGCTGTCAGTGTTTACGCTGGCCCAGCTTGGCTTCGTACCGCCCATCGTTATCACGGCAGTGTATGCCTTTTTATCTATCCGATTCGAGGACACCAGCATTCTCGACTTTATCCGCTATGCCGTGGCATTTTTCTTCGGCAAGCAGCAAACCTACGAATGGAGGTCTGGAAATTGAACAGAAAAGAAAAGCAACAGGCAAAGGACAAAGCTTCCACCCGCCAGCTCATGGGTATCTCGGACATCACGGCCAACAGCCTCGTGACCGGATACGGCGAGCTGGTGTTTTTTATGATTAAGCCCACGAACATTAGTGTTCTGTCCGATACCAGCGTGGGCGCACGCATTTATGCGCTGATGAATGTCCTCAAGGGCATCGCAGAGATTGAGATGCTCTGCCTCAATAGCCGGGAAAATTTTGAGGACAACAAGTCTCATCTGCGCAGTCGCACGGAGCAAGAGCAGAACCCTGCTATCCGCAAGCTGCTCCAGCAGGATGCCACTGCGCTTGACCGAATGCAAGTGACGATGGCTACGGCGCGGGAGTTTTTAATCATCATCCGACTGCGCAAGGAAAAGGAGTCCGAAGTACAGCCTTACCTCTCCCGCATCGAAAAGAGCCTCAAGGATCAAGGCTTCACTACCAAAAAAGCAAGCGAATCCGACATCAAGCGGCTGCTCGGTGTTTACTACGAGCAAAATGTGACAACAGAAAAATATGAAGATTTTGATGGAGAAAGGTGGGTGATTTTCGGTGAGTAAAAACAGAAAGAAACAAGCGACTGCCCCTGCGGAGGATGTGAAAATCAAGGATTTCCTCGACATGGTTGCCCCCGGCATTATTAAGTTTAATACCGACCATTTCATCTGCGGCAACACCTATCGGTGCGTGTGGGCGCTTCGTGAGTATCCCACCAGCACCAACGAACAGGCAATCCTGCGACACCTCGGGGAAAAGGATGGTGTAACGCTTCGCATCTATACCCGACAGGTAACCGCCAGCGAGGAAAAGAAAATCATCCACAATGCCGCCAACAAAAACAAGATGGACAGGAGTGCCACCAACGACCTCCAGCAGACCGTAACCGCTGAAAGCAATTTGCAGGATGTGGTCACGCTGGTGTCCACCATGCACCGCAACCGTGAACCGCTCCTCCACTGCGCCGTTTATATTGAGCTGACCGCCCACGATTTGGATGCACTGAAGCTCCTCCAAACCGATGTGCTGACCGAGCTGGTGCGGAGTAAGCTGAATGTCGACCGCCTTATGCTCCGCCAGCGGGAGGGCTTTCTCGCAGTCGGTCCGGCAGGGCGAAACCTGTTCGGCAGCCAGTTTGAAAGAGTGCTTCCCGCAAGCTCGGTGGCGAACCTTTATCCTTTCAACTATTCCGGCAAAACCGATGCTCGTGGCTTTTACCTCGGCAGGGATAAGTTCGGCAGTAACCTCATCGTGGACTTCGACAAGCGTGATGACGATAAAACCAATGCAAATATCCTCATCCTCGGCAACTCCGGACAGGGCAAGAGCTATCTGCTCAAGCTGATTCTGACCAATGTTCTCGAATCGGGCAAGGCGGTAATTTGCCTTGATCCAGAGCATGAGGTGCGACAAGAAGTCGCATAGTAAATTGCTGATTGTCAGCTACCCTATCCATTTGGGGTAATCCTACCACAATCTGCGTGAATGGTAACGTTCGGGTGGAAAGCTTGTGGGACAATATGGGAAATCTGATAGCCTAAATCGGACGTACTGTTAGGATAAGAATGTTATGGAGAACGTAAAGTGAACTATTGCAAGGGTCGTTACAGGGAATAAGCGAAATCAGGCTGATACGCTTACACCAAAAGGTGCGGAGGTGGTTGTGGAAACTTTCACGATTCCACAACAAATGGACACAAGTCCTCCCGGCTCAATGATAGCTCCTAATGCATTCACAATTATTTACTATGTGGAACTTGGTAAGCCCTATATGCTCCTTGATTTGCAAGGTATCGACTCCGCAAGGGGAACAAATGGCATAGAGGGTAAAGGAAAGGGAGAGAAAGCGAACGGCGTTGCTGTAATGGCGGTGCATAGGGGTTCAAACTTTGCCCCAACCCGAAAGGGTGCAGACTTCTCCTATGGTATTTCATAGCAAGAAATGGAGGTAAACCTATGAATGGTAATTATTCAACGACAGCGAAAGCTGAGAGATTATCAGACAGCAAAACGCTTGAATTTCAGTGGAAATCTATCAACTGGAACGAAGCGGAAGTCTATGTTAATAGGCTACAAGTCAGGATTGCTAAGGCAACTCAAGAAAAGAAATGGAACACAGTGAAAAGGCTTCAATATCTACTCACACATTCGTACTATGCAAAAGCACTGGCGGTGCGTAAAATTACCACCAATAAAGGGAAAAACACTTCGGGAGTGGACAAGGAACTCTGGTCTAACCCTGCATCTAAAATGCGTGGAGCGTTATCTCTTACAGACAAAAACTACAAAGCAAAACCATTAAGACGTGTTTTCATCGACAAGAAAGGCAAAAAAGCAAAACGTCCCCTTGGCATTCCCTGTATGTATGACAGAGCTATGCAGGCGCTTTATGCACTGGCACTTGACCCTGTATCAGAGGTAACGGCAGATACGAAATCCTTTGGCTTTCGTAAAGGTCGTTCCTGTCAGGACGCTTGTGAATATATTTTTGCGGCACTGTCAAGAAAGATGTGTGCAGAATGGGTGCTTGAGGGCGACATTAAAGGGTGCTTTGACCACATCAGCCACGAATGGCTCATTGAGAACATTCCTATGGACAAGTCCGTGTTAAAGCAATTTTTAAAAGCAGGATTTGTATTTGAAAATGAGCTGTTTCCAACTGATGATGGCACTCCGCAGGGCGGTGTCATTTCACCAATTTTGGCGAATATGGCATTAGACGGTATGCAGAAAATGCTTGCTGACCGATTTCACACCAACCGATTGGGCAAAGTGGATTTAAGATTTAAAAATGCCCATAAAGTAAATCTTGTGCGTTACGCTGACGACTTTATCGTCACGGCAGCAACAAAAGAGATTGCACAAGAAGCAAAAGAGCTAATTCGTGAATTTCTGAAAACAAGAGGTTTAGAGCTGTCAGAGGAAAAGACTACGATTAGCCACATCAATGATGGCTTTGATATGCTCGGCTGGACATTCCGCAAGTTCAACGGAAAGCTCATTGTAAAACCGTCAAAGAAATCTATTCAAAACTTTGTAGCAAGCTTGTCTGAAACAATCCTAAAGCGTGGTAAGGCTTGGAAACAGGAAGTTTTAATCCAAAGGCTGAACCAGCAAATCCGTGGCTGGACTAGTTACCATCAATCAGTCTGTGCAAGTGAAGCTTTTGCCCACATTGACTATGTTCTTTATGAACTTCTGTGGAGATGGGCAAAACGCCGTCACCCACATAAGGGTAAATGGTGGGTATCAACAAACTATTGGCACAGAAAAGGCAATCGCAACTGGGTATTTTCTACCGAGGACAAAGAATTATTACGAGTAGACCATATATCCATTGTCCGCCACACAAAAGTACGAATTAACGCAAACCCTTATTTTGACACCCAATACTTTCTTGACCGTAAGTTTGAACACGGCATGAAACGGTTATCTGGACGCTTTAAGCTAATCTGGAAAAACCAAAACGGGTGTTGCTATCACTGTGGCATACCTATGGAAATCAGCGACGATAGAGAAATTTTCTTCAAAGTCCCGAAATCTATGGGTGGCAAGGACGAAGTGCCTAATATGGCATATGTTCATAAGTCCTGCCAACAAATCTATCTTGAATGCCGCTCGAAAGAGTGATGAAATGCTTGAGCCGTATGAGTGGAAACGCTCACGTACGGTTCTTAGACGAGAAAGGGCGAGTAATTGCCCCGACTTAGTCGACTATGTGGAATTGGCCGAAAATCTCGGCGGCTGTTTTATCGACCTTATGTCCGGCAAGTATATGATAAACCCGCTGGAACCCAAGACATGGGACGAGGGCGGCAGCCCGGAGGATACGGATGCACCCATTACATTCCGTCAGCGGACGAAGCTCAGTCAGCACATCTCGTTCCTAAAAGACTTTTTCCGCTGCTATAAGGATTTTGATGACCGCCATATCGATACCATTGAAATTATGCTTGGTAAGCTGTATGAGCAGTTCGGCATCAGTGATACCGCCAATTTTTCCAAGCTGACGGCCACTGATTACCCCATCCTGTCTGACCTCTATGTCTTTATTGAAAGTGAGTACCGGAGCTACGACAGTAGCAAGCATCAGATTTATACCGCCGAGCTGCTGCAGGAAATTCTGCTGGGGCTCCACTCCATGTGTATGGGCGCAGAAAGCAAATTCTTTAACGGACACAGCAATATCAGCTCCGACCGCTTTATTGTGTTCGGGGTAAAGGGACTCTTGCAGGCAAGCCGCAATGTGAAAAACGCCCTGCTTTTTAATGTGCTTTCGTTTATGAGCGACAAACTGCTCACCGAGGGCAACACCGCCGCCAGCATTGACGAGCTTTATTTGTTCCTCACAAACATGACTGCAATTGAGTACATTCGAAACTTCATGAAGCGTGTGCGCAAGAAAGAATCGGCGGTAATCTTAGCCTCGCAGAATTTGGAGGACTTCAATATTGATGGAATCCGAGAGTTGACCAAGCCGCTGTTCTCCATACCAACCCACGCATTCCTCTTCAATGCGGGCAACATCGACAAGCGGTTTTATATCGACAGCCTCCAACTGGAGGAATCCGAGTACAACCTCATCCGCTTCCCCCAGCGTGGTGTGTGCCTCTATAAATGTGGCAACGAGCGGTACAACCTTGCCGTCCATGCGCCCTCCTACAAGGAGAAGCTCTTCGGAAAGGCGGGTGGGCGATGAATCTTATTGGATATCGTGGACAAAAAGTACAAAAAGGAGTACCCACTGATAGATTGGGGCTGGTACAGAGAGGACTGTATCACCGCAATTGAAAAGGAGGGCTTGCCGTTACCCGGCAAGTCCTCCTGCTTTTTCTGTCCATCTATGAAACGGCACGAAATCCGTACCCTCTATCACAAGCATCGTGACCTCTACAACCGAGCCATCGCCATCGAGGACGGCGCAAAGCCCAACCTCATCACAGTCAAGGGCTTGGGGCGTGATTGGGCGTGGGCAGATTTCGTGGAAGCGGATAAAAACCAGACCGCCATGTGCGCCCTGTTCTCGGAAAATGATATGCCCTGTGGTTGCTATGACGGCGATTAAAACGGCTCACTCCGTGCCACAAGCTCAAACAGTCTTGCGGATGAGCGGAGGATGCGACAACCATCCTCATCTACGGCAGTGACATCCTCAAAAAACGGAGTGCGCTCTGAGATTGCGTTGCGGAAAGCCGCTTCTGCCTCGGAATGGCTGTTGTCCGCAATGCGAAGCTCCAATTCGCCCTCAAAGTTCTCGTTTATTTGTATCTGCAAAAGGTTGCGGCGTATGGCTGGGAGCTTGCGAATGTTGTGGGCATGGCACAAAAAGGACTCCAGCTTTTTGCGGTTTCCTATTCGCTGGTGGATAATCAACATCTGCCGCTTTTGCGCCATCGCTTCGGCAATGATACGGTCTCCCTCGGCTTGCATTGCCGCCAGCTCCTCTGGCTCTCTGACCTCCAAATCGTTCAATATCTGCTCCAGTAACCCTTGCTCCGGCAGTTCCAAATCAGATATGTTTTGCATCATTCGATTGCTCCTCTCCTTAATCTTCAACAACATTATAAATGGTAAGGCTCTGCTCTTTGGCATAGCCGGTGGTGTATGCAGTGCCGCCCTCAGACTTGGTTTGATAGCAAACGCAATGTCCGCTAAAATCTACCAAGTGGCGGTTACGCTTATGCATACAGCCACGATAGTAATGATTGGACAGACAAACCACCTTATCGGCGGCAGATTTTATTTGCTCGTAAACCGCAATGTCGGAGGGTTGCCAGCCGTTGGTTTGATCCGCACAGGGCAAGACCAAAATCAACTTAATATGTGGATACACCTCTCGCAGCTCCAGTACAACCAACGCAGCCAGCGAGTCGAAACCCAAAGCTCCACCCGCCCCAAAGTATCGCACACCTCGTTCAATCAAGCCAATTAGAACCGTCCGTATTTGTATTAGAATATCAGAAAGTGTATTCTCTGGCAAGTTTCTGTGCCCTGTAAAGCAACAGGTAAGCTCCCGTGTATTCATTGTCCTCTCCTGCACATACTAATTCAAGTATCTGTTTTTTATTGATATTACCTTTTATTGTAGTATACAACTACAATAACAAGCTGTCAATGCGGTAAAGCTACCGCTTAAAATAGTGTACTGTATAAGCGTGGAGGTGAAGCTATGGACGAAACATTTATTCGCCATCGCATTACAGAATGCAGAGTAAAAAAAGGCATTTCTGAGTATAGACTGAGTACGGACATGGGACACAGCAAGGGCTATATACAGAACATCACAGCAGGACGGTCAATGCCCTCCATGTCAGAATTTTTGTATATGTGTGAATGCTTCGGTATTACGCCCAAGCAATTTTTTGATAACGATGCAGAAAATCCCGCACTGATCAATGAAGCGGTTGCTATCATGGAGGGCATGAGCGAGGACGATTTGAAAGCGGTCATTGGACTGCTGCAACGATTTAAAACTGAACACAGATGATGGCAGGCACGGTTGCACACCGTGCCTGTTTGCTTTTTCCAGCCGGGTATTGCAGTGGGAAACCACAGGTAGTACCCGGCTTTTCTATATCAATCAGACCAGAAAGAGGTGTACCTATGGCATTACCAGCAGCGGCGGTGGTGGCAAAAATAGCTGCCACCGTTCTGACCAACGACAAGCTCCGCAAGACCGCCGGATGGATTATCGCCGCCATTCTCTCGCCCCTCATTTTAATCATCGTGTTAATCTGTGGTCTCCTATCAGGAACCTCTGACCACAACAATGCGGCGGTAGGGCTGTGCTTTGATGGAGGTGTTATATCGGGCAATGTACCCGAAAATTATCGTGGTTACATCGAGGATATGCGTGGCAGTTTTACACTATTAGACGGCAGCATCGCCAGCATCAATGGTGAGATGGAGGATGGTGACAGCCTCGACTCCACCAGAGTCAAGGCAATTTTTTATTCTCTGTTTTTCGGCGCAGATAGCCCCTCAACCAAAGACCATCGGCGGTTTGTGGAGAGCTTTGTCACCTACGAGGAACGCACCCGCACCGTGGAACATGAGGACGGTACCGAGAGCGAGGAAACCTATATCGTGGCAGTTCCCATGCTGGAACTGTCCGTGGTATATAGCAATATCGCCTCGGCAATGGGAATCTCCGTCACCCATGAACACCAAGTTAACGCTTCGGAAATTTACTACCGTGTTCTGTACGGCAGCCCTGCCCCGACCTACGGTGACGAGTTTGATGCATGGTCGGACGGTCTGCCCCTTTCGTCCGCGCCGTTTATCGGTGCGGACGGTTTCTGTTCTCCGCTGGGTGAAAATTGGCGCAGTATGGTCACCTCGGAGTTTGGCTACAGAAAAGACCCGTTCACCAGCAAGAGTGCAGGGCACAGCGGACTCGACCTTGGGGCTGGTAAGGGCACTCCCATCCGTGCAGCACTGCCCGGAACGGTGTATGTGGTACGATACTCCACCAGCGGCTACGGCTACCATGTGATGGTCGACCACGGCGGCGGTTTCGTCACTCTGTACGGCCATTGTTCCAAAATACTCGTCTTCGAAGGGCAGACAGTGGATGCAGGAACGGTCATTGCCGAGGTGGGCTCCACCGGGCGAAGTACAGGAAATCATCTGCACTTTGAGGTGCGAATCAATGGAGAAAAGCAAAACCCTCGAAGTTATATGCCGTAGAGATTGGAGGTGGATGTATGAAAACTTTTGCAGAAAACAAGCAAATGGCATCAGATGCTTTGTGTGACATGGAGCATGAACTCGCGCTTTTGTGCAGAGCTCATCGAAACTATATAAGGCACGGCGCAGTCAACGCCGCCGCCGAATTGACAGAGAAGATAGATGCCTTGGAAAACGGAATTGCCTGTGAAACGGAGTCGTTTCGCATGGCTTTCTATTAAAACATCAACGCTGACAGGAGGTCACCATGAATCAGTTTTCCTATAAAGACCACTGCCCGAATTGCGGCTGTGGTCTTTGCCCTCTGCGATTCGACTGCCCAAACAAGCAGTTCGCCTGTGAGGAATGCACACCGTCCCGCCCTGCATGGCAGGGCTGTTTTTATAAGCAGAAAGAAAAAATTAAGGAGGTCACCACATGAAAAAAGTCAATCTATCCATCAGCGTGGAGCAGGAGAAGCTGAACGCTACACGCTTCTACGCAGGGAAAAAGGACGCAACTATTGAGGATGAGCTGGCAGAATTCTTCGGCAAGCTCTATGAAAAATACGTCCCTGCGCCCACCCGTGAGTACATCGAAAGCGTGGATGCCATGACAGATGCACCGCCCAAAGCAGCCGCCAAACGTGCGGATCGGCAGCGTGAAAAGAGTGGGAGCGAGGTGCAGGGCGAGTGAAGCTGACAGCCATTGAAAAAGAAACTATTGTCCTATTCAACGAGCAAGAGGACACCGCCGAAATTTATACGCACAATGTAAAGCTAAAAAACAGGTTGCTCCGATTTGTGGAGAAACGCCCTGATCTCGCCTCCTGCATGGAGGGGACACAAGATTCGGTTACCGTTACTGTCCCCAAATCACTGCTGATCATTTCCGTGCGGGAACCCGCAAGCGAGGCTTTTCGCCAAGCACAGCGAGAGCGAGCTATCCGAGATAACCACCTATCGCATTTACCCCGATAGACATTGGGGAATTTGCTCTGCCACCCACCCCATAGGGAAAGTACACCGCCCCCTCTGCCTTTACCTCCAACATCCCAAGGGGAAACAGGCAAATCTGCCCCAATACGCACCCTGTGTGGGCTTTTGCGGGGCGAGGTGGCATCCGTACCCCATCGGCACAGAAACAGCCACTGTGGACAGCGTGTGCCGAGCTAACAAAACCACAGTGATTACACCGCCAATACCAAGCTGAACCCCCCTGTCGAAAATAGAGCAGGATAAAGGAGGGTGGACGCAAGCGTCCTCCCTCCGCCCACTTCGCCCAGCAGTGCTGGGCGTTTACGGACTTTTACGGTAGGTGGTCGAAATCGGGGCTTGGCACGGTCAAGGTGGTCGAAATCCATTAAAACCGAGCAATCAAAGGCTTTATGCCGTCCACCTCACAGGTGGACAACCAAAAAACAGGAGGAATACAACATGAGAAATAACAAGGATCGCACCGCAATCTGGCTATATCCCGATACGATGGAGCGCATGGACGGATGGCTTACTAAGGACAACTGCAAGAGCCGCAGTGAGTTTGTGGAGAAGGCACTCAGCTTTTATATGGGCTACCTTGCCAGCGAGGACACCAGCTCCTATCTGTCCAAGGCACTGCTTGCCGGAGTGCAGGGCACTTTGCAAAACACAGAAAACCGTGTGTCAGCAAACCTCTTTCGCCTGTCGGTGGAAACCGGCATGATGATGCATCTGCTGGCAACCACGCTGGAGGTTACCGATGATGAGCTTCGCAGTCTGCGTGGCCGATGCGTTGCCGAGGTGAAAAAGACCAAGGGAAAAATTACACTGGACAGCGCGGTGAAATTTCAGCAGGGTGATGACGATTAATGGCGAGGCTGATTCTGAAGTTCCCATACCTCAAGGGCGGCAGCAGGAAAGCTGCCGCCCATTTAGATAACCTCGTCAAATACATTGCCACTCGTGACGGCGTAGAAAAAGTAAAAAATGGACATGAGCATTGGCGTGCCACAAAAAGTCAGCATGAGTTAATCGCTCAAATTATTCGTGAGTTTCCAAGCACCAAGGAGTCGCTGGAATATGAGGACTACCTCGACCAGCCCAACCGTGAAAATGCCTCCGAGTTTATCACCATTGCGTTGGAGCAAAGCCTCGACAAACTTGGCGACCGTGAAAAATATCTCGACTACATTGCCAACCGTCCTCGTGTTGAAAAGTTTGACACCCACGGTTTGTTTACCGCAGGAGATACGCCGCTGGTGCTGGCCGAGGTTGCAATAGAGGTATCTGAGCATCAAGGCAATGTGTGGACGCCGATTATTTCTCTGCGGCGGGAGGATGCGGAGAAGTTTGGATACGAAAGTGCATTCGCATGGAAAGCACTCCTGTCCTCCAAGGCGATGGAGATTGCCGAAAGCCTAAAAATCCACCCCGACCATCTGAACTGGTATGCGGCATTTCACAACGAGAGTCATCATCCTCATGTCCACATGATTTGCTACAGCACCGATCCCACCGAGGGATACCTCAACACAAATGGTATCCGAAAAACAAAGTCGGCTCTGGCAACGGAAATATTTAAGGCAGAGCTGATACCCCTCTATGGTGAAAAGACACAGCGCCGTGATGAACTCAAGGAGCTGGCAGCACTCACCATGCGAGAGCTGGTGATGCAGATGCAAAACGGCACTCTGCACAGCGAAAAAATTGAGCAGCTCATGACACACCTTGCCGACCGCCTCCAGTACACCACCGGCAAAAAACAATATGGGTATCTCAAAGCAGACCTAAAAAATGTGGTGGATGAAATTGTGGACGAGCTGGCTCGTGACGAGCGTGTCTCTGCCGCTTATCATGCGTGGCAGGAAACCAAGGGCTTAATTGACGCTCTCTACTCTGACAAGCCGCAGGAAAACCTCCCACTTTCCAAATGCGAGGAATTTAAGCCCATCCGCAATATGGTCATCAGTGAAGCTCTGCACATCAAAGATGGAGATATCACCTTTGAGGAATCTAAGTCGGTGGATAACACTCTGCCGGAGATAGAAACCGAAGATGAGGTCTTGCCCGATATTTCAGAGTCGGACGATGCCGATGACATTCCACTGCACGATTTATCCGAAGAAGAAACCCGCTCGTCACATTCCTCGCAGCTCCCCAATGGTCGCTTGGTACGCAAGCAGAATCATTCATGGTGGACAGCGGAATACAAGCTGGCAAAGCAGTATCTCCACGGTGACGAGGACAAGGGCATCGTTCAAGATTTTGAGCAGGCCCACGAGCTTCTGCTCACCGAAGCTGACACCGACAACCCTCTTGCCATGTACGACCTCGGCAGAATGTGCGCCGATGGTATTAGCTGCGAACCGGATGCTGATACCGCTCACCAGTGGTACGCAAAGGCTCTCGCAGGATTTCATGCGGCAGAGAACAAAGCGCCTTGGAAGTACACGCAGTACCGCATCGGAAAAATGTATGCCGCAGGGCTGGGCACAGAGCAGGACTATGAAACAGCGGCACACTGGCTTACCCTGTCTGCAAACGAGGAATACAAGTATGCCGAATATTCTCTCGGCGGTCTTTACTACCGGGGCAACGGCGTGGAGCAGAACTACGAAACCGCATTCGACCTCTACATCAAAGCCGCAAGCCAAGACTTCCCCTATGCCAGCTTTGAGCTGGGCAAGATGCTCCGTGACGGTGTCGGCTGCACCAAAAACAGCGCCGAATCTGACCGTCACTTCCGTGATGCCTTTGTCGGTTTCACTATAATGGAAAAGCAGAGCAAGGATGATAAGCTCCAATACCGCCTCGGCTGGATGCTACTCAATGGTGTCGGCACGGATAAGGATATGGACAAAGCCAAAGCCTACCTCGAAAAATCCGCTACTGTGGGAAATCCATTCGCCTGCTACCAGCTTGCGAAAATCATACTCACCGATGAAGCCGCCACCCCGCAGGAGGTGGAAAAGGCGCTGAAGTATATGCACCAAGCGGTGGATGCCGAAAATCCTCACGCCCAGTATTTTCTCGGCAAGCTCTACGAGAAGGGGCAGCACGTTCCACAAAACACTGTGGAGGCGGTGCGGCTCTATAAGCTGTCGGCAGAGCAGGACAACGACTATGCCGCATACCGTCTCGGCAAACTCTATCTTGGCGGCGAGGGCATTCTCAAAAATGTGGAGGATGCCCTCCACTGGCTGAACTTTGCGGCAGAAAAGAAAAATCAGTTTGCACAATACGCACTCGGTGTTTTGTATCTCAAGGACGAGAATGTCCCAAAGGACGCCGCAAAAGCAATTGCGTTTTTTAACAGTGCCGCCGAGCAGGGCAACCAATTCGCACAGTATCGTCTCGGCAAGATTTATCTCACCGGCGAGGATGCACCAAAGGATGTGGAAACCGCCCTGCGGCATCTATCGGCATCTGCCGAGCAAGGGAATCAGTTCGCACAATACACCCTTGGCAAGCTCTACCTTATGGGTAAGGATGTGGCAAAGGGCAAAGAAACGGCGGTCAAATGGCTGACGCTCTCGGCAGCACAGGGCAACATCTACGCGCAGTTTTTCCTTGACCACATGGATAGCTTCCGCGATCCCTCCGTCATGCTGGCGGCAACCAGACTGCTCCACCATGCCAGTAAGGTGTTTGCAGACAACACCCCACCTGTCAAATCCTCAGTGGGACAGCAGATCGACCGCAAACTGCAACAAAAAATCAGACGAAAGAAAATGGCACAAGGTCATGCCGAGGACGATCACGAGCAGACCACACACACATTATAACGATTGGAGTAACGCTATGAAAAAGCAGAATATCATCAAGCAACCCGAACCGAAAATCCCACAGATGCTAAAACAGCGCCGTCCTGTAAAAAGGGCGGCGCTGTTTCATCGTAAGGGCTGTCGCAATAGCTAAGGAGGTAGCGAAATGGGAACCTATATTCATTTTACAGATGAACAAAAGCAACGTGCCAACAATGTTGACCTTGCAGATTTTTTGGAGCGGCGAGGTGAAAAGCTGATTCGCTCCGGCAGGGATATGCGGCTCAAGTCAGACCATAGCATCACCGTCCGAGGTAACCAGTGGTACGATCATGGTGCGGAGCAGGGCGGCTTTGCTATCGACTTCACACGGCAGTTTTACGACCTTACATTCCCCGAAGCGGTAACCATGCTGTTGGGCGGTGAGCAAGGCGAGGTGTATGCACCGGCGAACCGGAAAAAGCAGGAAGCTCCCAAACCGTTTGCACTCCCCGATGCCCACACCGATATGCGCCGTGCTTATGCTTACCTCGTCAAGAGCAGGCTGATTGACCGCGATGTAGTCAGCTACTTTGCAAAGCAAAAGCTCCTGTACGAAAGCTGCGAGAAATCGGCAGACGGCACCAAGGAATACCATAACGCTGTATTCGTGGGCTTGGATGAAAAAGGTGTTCCCCGCCATGCGCACAAACGAGGGCTCTATACCTTTGGCGATGGGTTCAAGGGAAATGTGGACGGCTGTAATCCCTGCTACAGCTTTCATCACATCGGCACAAGCAATCGCCTTTATGTATTCGAGGCACCGATAGATATGCTGTCTTTTATTACACTGCACCCAAAAGACTGGCAGACTCACAGTTTCGTGGCTCTCTGCGGTGTTTCGGAACACGCAATGCTCAAAACCTTGGAACTGCATCCCCACCTCAATCATGTGGTGCTGTGCCTCGACCACGATCCGGCAGGCATCGAAGCCAGCGAAAAATATTATGATTTGCTTTCCGAAAAAGACATCCAATGCGGCAAAGCCACCCCCAAACAAAAGGATTGGAACGAGGACATCAAAGCGGCACATGGTCTGGAGGCACTTCCGGCAGAGCCACATCCCCAGCACCTACTGCGGGATGAAATCTGCGGTGAGGTATCGCGGCTAGAGTTAAACAGTGACAGCTCCGCAGATGCACTGTCTACCATGCTGACAAGAATTCGTGACCACCTCCATTGGGGGCGATTTACCGAAGCCACTGACAGCCTCAAGGATATGCTGTGCTGTTCCACGCTTGCTGCCGCCAAGGAGTATAAGCAGATGAACCACTGCCGTGACCTATGCACCGTGCAGACTCGTTTGCGATATGGCTTCAAAACCTATGAAAACCGTGGTCAGCTCAAAGCAAGGTTGGATTTACTGGATAAGGAAATCATGTCTCTGCGTGGGTATGAGCGAGTGCTGACAGGCACAGAAAAAGAAAAGCTGGCTGAGTGCTACGAAGCGGTTGCCGCCCACTGCCTCAAGGGGGCGATCTTGTTGGAGCAGCAGGAACAAAAGCTGGAGCAACAGCAGGCCCCTGCTATGCAGATGACGTAGAGAAAGGAGTCACAAAATGAGCAGCAAAGATTTAACAGAAATTTATATCCAGCAGCTTAATGATTATGTGTTGCCGGATATTGACGTTAAGATACTGGACATTTCCTGCAATTCACAAAGCAATGAGTACGCAAAGGAAATCCTCAAGCGAATGCATGATGTTTTTGTGGATGTGTACGGCACGGACTATCTTGACAGCGAGTATGAATTTGTGGAGCTTCCCGCCGTGGTGCGCGGACGCAATACCGGTCACATCGGCATAGCACTTGTCCTACTTGATGTGGAATCCTCCGGTGAGCATTGGGGTACGCACTTTATTTCACCACTTGGAATAATAGACACTGATGATGAAAATCTCGCACCGATAAAGCAGTCCTATCTTTCTGAAAAATTCATTCCCTATGATTACTGGTACACCGTAGAGCTTGCAAGTGATCACCATGTGGATTTTGAAAACATCCCAGAGCAAGCTGCTGATATCCTCAATCACTGTGAGCTTGACCGCCCGGAGATGCGGATGGAGTAATAAAAAGGCAGGACAGCTCACACACGGCTGTTCTGCCTTACTCTTTATTCAAGGTATCAAGCGAACTGTCCCGATATCGGATAACCGGAAACTGTCTCATCTTTTTGCTGACAATCTTACGCTCCAGTGCAAAAATCATATTCGGACAACGCTCAAATGAAAGGACAATCTCATGAACAATCCAGTTTACATTCTTATCGCAGCGGGTGCGATTATGTTCGCCGTTATTGGCGGTCTGTCCATGCTTGCCTATTACTACACCCTAAACGGCATCAAGTCCCGCACCGTGGGTGACGGCCAGCACGGAACCGCCCGTTTTTCCACCAAACAGGAAATCAAAAAAATTTATCAGCATATTCCATTCCGGCCACAGCTCTGGCGCAAAGGTGAAAGCCTCCCTGCCGAGCAGGGGATAATCCTTGGAAGTGTGGGCGCAAAGAACCAAGTCACCGCACTGGTGGATACCGATGACGTCCACTGCCTCATGATTGGTGCATCGGGCGTTGGTAAAACGGCGTTCTTTTTGTACCCGAACCTTGAATATGCCTGTGCCACCGGTATGAGCTTTTTGACAACGGACACCAAGGGTGACCTCTATCGAAACTACGGAGCAATCGCTCGTGACCACTACGGTTACAATGTGGCGGTCATTGATTTGCGTAACCCCACACGCTCGGATGGAAACAATATGCTCCATCTCGTCAACAAATATATGGATGACTACTGCGCCGATGAAAACAATCTTGTGGCAAAGGCGAAAGCGGAGAAATATGCCAAGATTATCTCCAAGACCATCATCAATGCAGGAGATGAGAACTTTGGTCAGAACCAGTTCTTCTACGATGCCGCCGAGGGCTTGCTCACGGCGGTCATTTTAATGATTGCCGAATATCTTCCACCACAAAAGGTGGATGGCAAGCTCGTGGACTGCCGCCATATCGTCAGCGTGTTCAAAATTGTGCAGGAGTTGATTGCCCCCAGCCGCATAAAGGGCAAGAGCCAGTTCCAACTCCTTATGGAGCAGCTCCCACCCGACCACAAAACAAAATGGTTTGCCGGTGCCGCCCTCAACAGTGCGGAGCAGGCGATGATGTCGGTGCTGTCCACCATCCTGTCCCGCCTCAACTCGTTCCTCGATTCCGAGATGGAGCAAATTCTCTGCTTTGACACAGCCATTGATGCCGAGAAATTCTGCAATCAGAAGTCCGCACTGTTTATTGTGTTGCCCGAAGAAGATTTGACAAAATACTTCATGGTGTCGCTTATGATCCAGCAGCTCTACCGTGAAATTCTTGCCGTAGCGGATGAGAACGGCGGCAAGCTGAAAAACCGTGTGGTGTTCTATGCAGACGAGCTGGGAACACTTCCGGCAATCGACTCGCTGGAGCTGATTTTTTCCGCATCACGATCCCGCCGTCTTATGATGGTTCCTATCATCCAGAGCTTCGGACAGCTTAAAAAGAATTACGGTGAGGAAGGCTCTGAAATCATTATTGATAACTGCCAAGACACCATCTTCGGCGGCTTTGCACCCAACAGTAAGACCGCCGACGTCCTCTCCCAAGCTCTCGGCAGTCGCACTGTCATGAGCGGTTCTATCAACAGAGGAAAAAACGACCCCAGCCAGTCTCTGCAGATGATGGAACGACCGCTGATGACAGCGGATGAGCTGAAGTCTATTCCCAAAGGCAGCTTCGTAGTCATGAAAACAGGCACCCACCCCATGAAAACCAAGCTACGCCTGTTCCTTGATTGGGGCATCACATTCGATGGTGTCTACACCGTGCCGGAGAAATCCCATCGCAAGGTAGCCTATGCCGACAAGCAGACACTGGAGCAAAATATTGTCCGCAAGCACTCGGCAGTGATGGTGGTGGATGAGGACACCGGCAAACTCCTCGAAGCTCCCACCGGAACAGGCACGCTCCACACCCCTGTGGTCGAACATGAGGATGCCAAGTCTCGCCGTACCAGTCATCTCAAAACTTAAAGAATAGGAGTAATCCCATGAGCTATTTTAACCACCTTTACAACGCCTCGCCCGATGAACTCCCCCATCGGGCGAGGGCAGTATATATGTACCTCAAAGACCGCACTGGCGCAAAGGCAGACTGCTGGCCCGCAGTGAATACCATCGCAAAGGACATGAACCTCTCTCGCAGTACGGTAAAGCGCGCACTCCACGATCTGACCAGCGCCGGTCTGATCGAAAAGGAAAGCCGCTATCGGGAGAACGGCAGTCATACCAGCAATAGGCTGATTTTGAAATAGCCGTTTTTTGAAAACACGCTGGCCGAACACGCAAAAAGCGCAGTTTCCCTCCAAGGAGAAACTGCGCCTTTTTGCTGAACCGAGTCTCGGTTCATGATGAACCACCAAGAAGGGCTCACTCTAAGAAATTATTTATTACAGAAAAAGAACAGGAGTTTATAACCCCACTGATTTAACTAGAAACTTTTTATTGATTCGCACCAGTAATATTTAGGTATTGGCAAAAACCCCGTTGACAGTTGAAGCAATAATCAACTATACTATAAGAAAAGGAAGAACGGAGGTGCTGTTCATGGATAATGCCATTACCTGTGATTGCAATGTGGTGCATGAGGATGTTGTTGCAGAAGCAAAGGCTTCTATGCTGCCCGAAAAGGATTTGCTTGCTATTTCTGCTATTTTTAAGATATTAGGTGATCCAACACGCGCAAAGTTAGTTTGGGCCTTAGACCAGCGCGAAATGTGTGTCTGTGACTTGGCGGTTACGCTTGATATGACAAAGTCCGCAATTTCTCATCAATTAGCAACTTTGAAGCAGTTTAAGATAGCCAAGGCAAGGCGCGAAGGAAAAAATGTGTTCTATAGTCTGGATGATCAACATGTTACAGACATCATCGAGCTGGCCCGAGAGCATACTAAACATTAAAACTAAAAACTCGTAGCTAAGTTGGTATGACATCTTACTATTGTCACACATCATTATTTTTATTTTTAACAAACCTCCACAAAATCACCATACAATCACGGTATGATGAAATCACGAAAGGAGGTAAATCCATGCAAAGTGATATCATCATTATTGATTCACACAAAATGTGTTGTACTTATTGCCTAACAAATGTAGTTTGCGCTTTGTCCAGTGTTGGGGATATTAAAGAACTACGAGCCAGCCTTGACGAGGGGCAAATCCAAGTGGTCTACAAAAAAAACGTTATTGGTCAGAAAGCTCTTACACATATGGTTGACCAAGCTATCCACAGAGTATATTACCACCCCCCCACTGAAGATTTAGCTTTATGAACTCAGATGCAGATGTTTTCATCCATACGACCAATTTGAAGCATATTGATGTTGGATGTATTTTATAGAAATGAATCGCCTCGACCAAGAGTCCGCTACCAATCAAGGGTGGCGGACTCTTTTAAAATTATTTAAAAAACCTATTGACAAGTGAGTGGATGTTCAACTATAATAATATTATCAGTTGAACACTTGCTCAACTGTAACTTGTAAGGGAGGTAGGTACTATGGGCGATGAGCGTATTGTTTCCGTGTCTGGCATAAAGCTTCAATCTGGAATAGGGGAACGTACCACCCCTCCGCCCGACAGAAAGCTTTTAGCTGTTGCTAACTTATTTAAAGTGTTGGGAGATGCAACGCGGATTGATATCATGTATTCGCTGATGGAAAACACAGAGTTATGTGTGCAAGAATTAGCCGAGAGTACCCAAATGAACGCATCGGCTGTTTCGCACCATCTGCGAATACTAAGACAAGAGAAGATTGTAAGGCAAAGACGAAATGGGAAACAAATTTTTTACAGCATGAGTGATAGCCATGTGCTGCAAATTTTACAAAAGGCTATTATCCTAAAAATAAAATAAATACTTTGGAGGTATACTATCATGAAAAAAACTTTTAAACTGGTTGGGCTAGACTGTGCAAACTGCGCAGCTAAAATCGAGAATTTGGTGCAGAAAATTTCCGGTGTCAAATCGGCCAATGTAAACTTTATGACAACCAAGATGGTCATTGAAGCTGATGATGCGCGGATGCCGGACGTTATCATTGAAGCGACCACCATTGTTAAAAAGCTGGAGCCCGATGTTGAAGTAAGAAAGGTATAGGTGAAAAATATGGACGCTAATAAAAAACGTCTTATCCGGATTATTGTTGGTGCAGCTATTTTTGTTGTTGCCATGGTCTTGAATGTTAACAACTCCATGGTCGAATTAGGGCTGTTTTTAGCGTCCTATTTGGTAATCGGCGGCGATGTGCTTTTCAAAGCAGTCAAAAATATTTTACGAGGGCAGGTTTTCGATGAAAATTTTCTGATGGGTATTGCAACCGTGGGGGCGTTCATCATTGGAGAATATCCCGAAGGCGTTGCCGTTATGCTGTTCTATCAAGTTGGGGAGCTGTTTCAGAGCTATGCAGTGGACAAATCTCGTAAATCAATTGCGAGTCTCATGGACATACGCCCGGATTATGCCAACATACAGCGTAACGGTCAGATTGAAAAGGTTGACCCTGATGAAGTTGCTGTTGGTGACACCATCATTATTAGAGCAGGCGAAAAAGTACCACTGGATGCGGTAGTGCTTGAAGGTAATTCTATGATGGACACCTCGGCACTAACTGGAGAATCGGTTCCTCGTGAGATTTCGGCAGGCGATGACTTACTAAGTGGCTGCATCAACATCAATGGTCTGCTGACCGCAAAAGTCACCAAGGAATTTGGAGAATCTACCGTCAGCAAAATTTTGGACTTGGTGGAGAACGCCAGCAGTAAAAAATCAAATTCCGAAAACTTTATTACTAAGTTTGCTCGTTACTATACTCCAGTTGTTGTTGTGATTGCGGCATTACTGGCAATTATTCCTCCGCTGGTTATACCCGGTGCTACATTTGCTGTTTGGGTCTACCGCGCGCTTACCTTCCTCGTTATTTCCTGCCCCTGCGCCTTGGTCATCTCAGTTCCGCTCAGTTTCTTTGGTGGTATTGGCGCCGCTTCTCGCAAGGGAATACTTGTTAAGGGCAGCAACTATTTAGAGGCGCTTGCCCAAGCGGAAATCATTGTTTTTGATAAAACAGGCACCCTTACCAAAGGTGTGTTCAAGGTGCAAGATTTGAGACCACAAGGTATTTCGGATAATGATTTATTGGAGATTACCGCGTATGCAGAGAGCTATTCCAACCATCCAATTTCTCTTTCCTTGCGAGAGGCTTATGGCAAGGAAATTGACAATTCTCGCATTGCAAATGTAGAGGAGATTGCGGGCCACGGTGTAATTGCTACCGTCGATGGAAAACAAGTTGCTGCTGGCAATAATAAGATGGTGCGTAGATTTGGTCTGTCTGACGTGGATACTGGCGATGCCGTTGGCACTATCGTTCATGTCATCGTAGACAAACAATATTGTGGCTATATCGTCATCGCTGATGAGGTGAAGGTAGATTCCGCCGCAGCCATCCACGCGCTTAAAAAGGCCAATATCAAGCAGACGGTCATGCTCACTGGAGATGCTAAGGCTATCGGAGAGAAAGTTGCCGCCCAGCTTGGTTTAGACAAGGTGTATACAGAACTTCTGCCAGCCGATAAGGTGGAAAAGGTGGAGGAACTGTTTTCACAAAAATCGGCAAAGGGCAAACTCGTCTTTGTCGGCGATGGAATCAATGATGCACCGGTGCTTGCCCGCGCAGATTTAGGGATCGCAATGGGCGGACTTGGTTCTGATGCCGCTATTGAGGCCGCTGATATTGTTATCATGACTGACGAGCCGTCCAAAATCGCTACAGCTATGCAGATATCGCAAAAGACCTTGGGCATTGTGCGCCAAAACATTACCTTTGCGCTGGGAGTCAAGCTTCTCGTTCTAATTTTAGGTGCCACCGGATTTGCCACGATGTGGGCCGCTGTATTCGCAGATGTAGGTGTATCCGTTCTGGCGATTCTAAATGCGATTCGGATTCTAAATGTGAAGCAATACAAATAGATGACAAGCAGAGCCAGGAGAAATCTCTCTTGGCTCTGCTTGTACGAAGGAGGGTATTCGATGAATAAGAACCAAATCATTTTACTGGTTGATGATGAAGTGAAAATAACAAAAGTGCTGGAGGCATACCTTGTAAAGAGTGGATATAATGTACTATCTGCTCACGATGGTCTTTGCGCATGGGAGTTATTCCAAAGCAATGAGATATCCTTGGTGGTGTTAGACTTGATGCTCCCCGATATTTCGGGGGAAGAAATCTGTAGACGTATTCGCACGCAGTCGAGAGTTCCCATTGTTATGCTAACCGCAAAATCCGAAGAAATTGACTTATTGGAGGGGTTGCGGATTGGTGCAGATGACTATATCATAAAACCTTTTAGCCCACGCACCGTAGTTGCAAAAATAGAAGCTGTTTTGCGCCGTACCACGAGTGATGAGCTGGTCGGTGTTCCTGTTTCCATTAATAATGGGTACTTAGTTGTAGATTTTCAAAACAGTTTAGTTAAGAAGCAGGGAGAACAGTTAAGTCTAACCCCAACTGAGTTTAAGTTGCTCCGCACCTTTGCCAAAGCCCCTAACCGCATCTTTTCGAGAGATCAACTCATTACCTTTGCATTGGAGGATAATTTTGATGGGTATGACCGCAGTATAGACACGTACATTAAAAGTCTGCGCAGCAAAATTGAGCCGGACAGGAAAAAACCGCAGTATATCATTACTGTGCATGGCGTCGGCTATAAATTTGTAACGTGTGAAGAGTCAAGCGTAATAGGAGAATTAGGGATATGAGGTCGCTCAGATGCAAGCTAATTATCTCAATCGCTGCATTACTACTTTTGTCCACCGGCACACTAAGTGTTGTCTTCAATTATTCCATTGAGGGGATTTTCGAGAAATATGCCTACTATCAGCGTGAGCAGAAGGTAAAACAAATAATTGAACAAATAAATGCACAATATATGCCAGATTCCGCAAGCTACAATCTGGATGGCATTGAGGTCATCGGAAATGCTGCGTTGCAAAGCGGCATTATCGTGCATATACAAACAATAAACAAAGAGTTGGATTGGGACATTTCCACCCACAGGTCACAGGAATGCAAGCTCATGCTACAGCATACGGAGGAAAATATGCACAACCGATACCCTGACTTTCAAGGGGGGCTGGCACAAGAAAAGCATGATTTGCAGTTTCAAGGGATACCGGTTGGATATTTGACGCTCGGATTCTATGGCCCTTATTCGTTTAATGATAGTGAATTGCAACTCCTCAATTCTTTAAACAGTTTGATGGTTGGGTTAGGGGCTGTATTTCTACTGGTAGCAATTGCTTTGGGCAGTTATGTGGCTACACATCTCACCAAGCCCATTCGGACTGTGGTAAAGGCAACACAGGAGATTGCAAATGGCGGCTATGGCACGCAGATTAAAGAAAAGGTAAACACTTCTGAGGTTATGGCACTGATTCAATCTGTAAATGAAATGTCAATGGAGCTGAAAGTCAAGGAGCAGCAAAAGCGGCAATTGACAGCAGATGTGGCGCACGAACTGAGAACACCACTAAGTAATTTGCAAAGCCACATGGAAGCTGTAATTGATGAAGTATGGGAACCGACCCCCGAGCTGTTTCAAAGCTGTCATGATGAAATCTTGAGGCTCACAAATATTGTAAATCAGTTGCAAGAGCTCACCCAGTTTGAAGATGGAAAAATACGACTGAACAAGAGCCAGCTACCGATTTGCGACTTATATAATGGGCTTCTCATGGATTTTTCTATGACCACTAAAGATAAGGGAATTATTTTGAGAGTAGATATTCCGAATCAATCCGCCAGCTTGTTTGTAGACACGCACCGCATCAAGCAATGCATGATAAACTTGATTGCAAATGCACTGAAAGCGACCCCTCGTGGCGGAGTGATTACTTTGTTGCACTATTCGGAGGCAGATGTAGATTGTCTGGAGGTAGTCGATAACGGAAACGGTATTTCTCCGGAAGATATGTCGCAAATTTTTGAGCGCTTTTATAGAGTTGACAAATCTAGAAATCAAAAGACTGGAGGTATGGGAATCGGGCTGTCTATTACAAAAGCGATTGTTGAGGCGCATCAAGGGGAAATTCATGTAACGAGCAAAGTGGGCGTAGGCACAACTTTTACCATTATTCTGCCGAAGAAGTGATTAGTTGCGAGGAATGAAAAAAAGGTTCAGCCCCGAAAAACAGCGACAGGCAAACGCATCTTGCATTTACCTGTCGCTGTTTGATAAAAAGCCTTGTGCTCATTCGTGACCTTTTTCCTCTATATGGTCTTCACCGTGAGACGCATCTCCACCCTCGGCGCTGTGCGCTTGCTTACAAGACTCAATTTCGCCCTTGATTTGGTCAATACTGTGGTGTGTGAACTGCGAAATGTCCCGCTCTGGTGCAAGCTCCTGTAACTCCTGCAAATACAGATATTTACCAGCTGTTACGCCATGCCCATGGGCACCATTTACCGTGCTCTCATCCACGGCGTGATATTCTGTTGTGATTTGATCCGAGTAAAGAGAAACCTTGGAGTCCACCACGCCTTGAAGTTCAGTCAACAAAGACGATTGCACAGCCGGGTCAGACGCAAAGACGGTCAGCACCACATTTGCGTTGCTCGTCAAGTATCCGTTGGTTCCTTCGGCGTTTAAAATATTGATAAGGGCCTCTTGATATTCAGCGTTTTTGATATTTGCTTCGGTCAAAATCTGTGTGCCCTCATCGTTCAGTGCTGTTGCTGATACGATGCGGTTAAAGCGGTTCACATTTAGCTCAATGGACGGGTTTACATCAAGACTGATAATAGCAGTTGGTGAAGTATATAGTTGATTCCAGCCGAAGCTGCCAAGGAAAACAAGTGTCAGGCAAGCTGCCATAGCAAGAAAGGGTGTCACGCGGTTTCTGGAGGTTTCAGAAACAGATACAGTTTCACCGACCTTCCAGCCGCTCCGTGTACTTACAGAGGCAAATGAGCCGTCGGCCTTTAAAACAATGGATTTGCGACCATCTATTTTGAATACGATTACAGTTTTCAACTATATCACCTCCCGAAAATTTGGTAAAAATGCTTGAATATAAGGAAAATCCCCGTCCATCAACACAACCAGCGTTACGATGTATTTTCTGTGTTTTTCTATGGTTTTTGGGGAAATATCGAACTGGGCAGAAAGTTCGCTTTGGGCGATACGATGCGTTGACATGAATTCACTGTGTAAAATCGGGGTGGCAACGATCTCTCTCGCCAGTTTTGAGCAAAGCTCGCGTGATCTCACTTGCTTGGGGCAGATGCGCGGCAGATCATCAAAATCAATTCCGTATTTTTTTACTTCAGTCGAAAAATACTCGATTTCCTGTGCCAAGGATATCTGCTCCTGCTCTGTGTTGTATATCGCAATAGCAGCTTCCCCATCGGCCACACAAGGCTGGTTCTCATTCTCGTCATCAAACAATGGCACAATTTTACTTTCATAGCGTACCTGTTTACGGCTTTCATCCAGCAGGCGGTTGCGGATACAGGTGCTGCAAAAGGCCAAAAAATTACCCTTTTCCAATGCATATTGCTGGACGCAGCCCGAAAAAGTGAGCATTGCCAGACTAAGCATATCACCATACTCTAAGCGCATTCCCTGTAAGCCTGAAAGCTGCTTTTTTATAAATGGCAGGTAGTCGGAAATTAACTGATTTAATTTATTTCGATCCTGCTGTGCCGCCAACACATCATTGGCTATATCACTCATGCGTATCTTACCTCCCACCGCCTTACTTTAAGAATTATTATACCGTAAATAAATTGTTTTGTAAAAAGATTCTTTATGCCCTACAAAATTGGCTTTGGGGGTTCGCATCTATTAACAGGAAAACAAAAGCCGTTTCCTGCTCCTATCATAGAATACGATAAGAAAACCGAAATTTCATAGTGTAACCCCCTACGAAATTTGAAATCGCATTTCGTATCTAATAATAGGAACCAGAAACTACAAATCAAACAAAAAAGAAAAGTGAGGTAATTTAAATGATGAACAAGAAATTCGCATCCCTTATGCTGGCTGGTGCTCTAATCACAACGATGGGGACCACATCCGCTTTTGCCGCGGCTCCGACCACCCCGACTACCCCTTACTGTACGGTCACCAGTTGCACACAGACCGGCAACCACCAGCATAACGGCACAACCTACGCGGCGCATAGCACCGGCGACGGCCACACCAACCACACTAACTGCGGTGTTTCCGGTTGCTCAAAGACTGGTGATCACACCTCTCACAATGGCAACCACAATGGTGGTGGTCATGGTAACCGTAAGTCCGGCGGTCACCACGGATAAGAATTGCGTACAAAAGCAGCACGTCCAGATGTGGACGTGCTGCTTTTTGGTGTGCCCGGAAGGGGCACTAACAGGTGGGAAAAATCTCCTTGATGAGTAGCTCCGACGAAGTGGATCAACTATAGGGGTATCACAGAGTGATCCATGCTTTTGATTATCTCCCTTTGAAGCTGTAAACTTTCCATAATACCATTGACAAGGGAACGCCCACTCAACTACAATGAAAAGAGTTGAATGGGCGTTCAATCGTATAATTGCGAACAAGCATTGCAAAATGCTATTTTTTGAAAAGCCACAAGTCGGGAAAGACTGTTTATTAGACTTTAGCAAGTAATTGTGTCAAGCAGATGCTTGATGTGGGTCTTGAACATATTAAAAAAATTAACCTCTGGAGATGTAAAATGAATTTATATGACATGATTATGACACCGCTGGAAAAGAGGGTTTTAGGGAGTATACGCGCACAATTACTCGCTCACGCGTGCGGTGATGTGCTTGAAATCGGCGTGGGAACCGGGGTAAATCTTTCATACTATAACAGCGGACAACTGCATTCGCTTACGGGGGTTGACCTCAAGCTCAGCTCAGAAATACAGCGCTATTCGGATGAAATCACACTAATCCAAGGTAGCGCAGAAGCACTTTCCTTTGCAGACAACAGCTTTGACACTGTGACCGAAACGTTGCTGCTCTGTTCAGTAATGGATGTGTCTAAAAGCCTTATGGAAATCAAGAGGGTTCTAAAGCCGGGCGGCAAATTCCTTTGGTTGGAGCATGTTCGTCCGGAAGAATCAAAATTGGCTCGTGCATTTGACCGTGTGAACTGGTTGTGGGAAAAATGCACAGGTGGTTGTAACATCAACCGTCGAGCAGTGGAGTTTGTGAGCCATGCGGGATTTCAGTCGTGTATAGAGAAAACAGCGGGTAAGGGAATTTTTCGTTACGGCATCTGTCAAAAAGCACAGTGAGTATTTTTGTAGAGCCAACAAACATCAAGCTGATAGGATGCCGACTTCACAGCGCAATAGTCACGCTTATCGTTTCAATTCGCCTATACCTTTTGCCAGCCTCAAAAAAATTACGGTCAAACGGTAGGTCAGCCAGCCTGCCGCTACGCCAATTGCAGCTCCAGCCAGTACGTCAGAGGGGTAATGCACATAGAGATACAGTCTTGAGAAAGAAATGATTGCGGCCAGGAGAACAACTCCCATCCACCTCCTGCTCCGACTGAAGAACCAGACCGATGCAGCAGCAAACGACACTGCTGCATGGCCTGAGGGGAACGAATAGTCTCCGGGCGCAGGAATCAACAGTTGGATTATTGTGTTGACTTTAAACGGCCTTGGTCGTGCAATCAGCGGCTTTAATAGGATATTGCAAGCAAGAACCTCTACGGCAATTGCCAAGAGAATCGTGATTCCAAGTTTTCTATAGCGTGTTTTCAGTAGAAAGAATAATGCCAACACGACCCATATAAAACCACCGTCTGCCAACCTTGTAATAAAGACCATTGTCGAGTCGAGCCATGTCGCTCGAAGATTTGCTTGTATAAAGTTCAGAATGTCAAATTCGATACGGCTTCCTCCCTGATTAGAGGTAATTATATGGATCGCGATTACTTCCGTTCACTCGGACTTCAAAGTGGCTGTGGTTGCCGGTCGACCGTCCTGTTGATCCCGCCTTTGCAATAGCCTGTCCTTGATAGACCCGCTCACCTTGGGATACCAGCAAGGATGAGTTATGCGCATAGTAAGTTTGGGTTCCATTGTCATGGGTGATAATAACCAATTTCCCATAATCGCCATTCCATCCAGAAAACGTGACCTTACCTCCATCAGATGCTTTTACAGCGGTTCCATAGGGCACTGCGATATCCAACCCGGCATGGTAGCTTGTACCACCAAAAATCTGCCGATTTCCTGCTCTGGATGTAACGGTTCCGGAAACAGGCCAGATATATGAGCCATAAGAAGCGGTCTTCGGTCGAGGTGTAGTACCCTTGGCAATGATGGTTTTTATAGGCTCGACCAAGGTTGTAGTTTCAAGCACTGTGCGAGAGATTTCGTTGCCATTCAGAAAAGAAACATCAGCGGTGACTTTTGCTGTTCCGGGGGTGCCGTCTTTGATTGTCTTGGTATCGCCTACATACATAGATGCATCATCAACATATTCGATAGGACTTTCAATTGCTTCGTCATAAGTCTGCTGTTCTATCGTTTTAACCGATAAGAACGGAACAGCCGTTTTTATATTAAGCACATCGCCAATCATTAGTTCATCTAACTCGGCTTGCGCGTTTAGCGCCATCAACTCACTCAACCGCATTCCATTGTCATTGGCAATTTCACTGTAGGTATCGCCACTGACAACCGTATAGGAAGCAGCTTCTTCGATGTTAGCGGAGAGTGCTGCAGAAATCGTATTGGGGTCACTTTGCGTATCCGCGGCAATAAACTCATAATCAATGGTTACTGCCTCTTCAAACCGATAATCTGTGGTGTTTTCATTAACAAACGGCGCGGTGATTTTATCCAGCATTGCTTGTAGCGTGGCTTTGTCATCCGCAGCGCCTAATATAGCACCATCTACTTTTAGAACATAGCTTTTCTTAATCTCTTCCACTTGGCTGAGCAGGGTGGATTTTAGCTCTGCAGATGAAACAATTTCCTCTTTTGCGGCAAGGGTCATGGTTACATCGGCATTTCGCTCAAGCTTGTATTCTTCTCCCAAGATATCTGCCGCCTGTTCCTCCACTAAGGCAACGGCTTGGTCGTACTCTACCGCATTCGCAACGATGCCGATATTTTCTCCGTTGACGGCTACGGCATATGCGGGTGTGTAAAGATATTGAAATATTAGTGCGCCTGTTACTACGATGGCTGTGGCAGATAGCCCGATATACAGGCGGCTCTTCGCTTTTCTGGCTGTCGATAACAAGCCTACTATTTTTTTAACGTTATAAATAATTCGTTTCTCCTTCCGTTCGCATTGTTTCAACCGTAAACATACAGTATACGTTTACAGTTGAGCCAATGCGTTCTTGGGAAACTCATGCATAGCACCAGTTCCTATATGTATCACAGATGTATAGGCAATCCTTTCTTTAGAAATTCTATAAATTCATCTGTTATTTTAAATATGCTATCAAACCGCATTTCAATGTCCAATAGGCGGCTTATAAATAGTTTTTGCGATTCATCAAGATTAAGCTCCTCATACCATGGCATCACATCGTCACCCAAAGCAGGAGGGGTACTATGCCGCGAGTATAGCATAAACAGCAGAACTTCTCCGAAGCAGTAATAATCCTCCTGTGCCGCCATTTCTTCATAGCGGATAGCGCGAGAAAGGCCAAAATCCACCAGCGTTATTTGAATGCCATCATCGATTACATTATCTATGCTGATGTCTCTATGTACAATATTCCGCCGATGGAGGTAGGTGATTACAGAGAGAAGTTGCATCCCAATCCGCGAAATATCCAAATCACTAAATACTTTATGCTTTTCAAATAGGGCTGTTTTCAAAGTAATACCAAGAATATATTCGAGGATTAGATATTTACCGCAACTAGTATCAAGCACCCCAAAAAGTTCAGGAATAGACGGATGCGAAAGCGTAGATAAAATGCCTGCCTCATAATGATTTTTTCCTTGATTCATTCGATATGAAGCAGGCTCATACCTTTTCAAAACAACTGCCTTTCCAAAAGGATTAATACAAAGGTAACAGGTTCCGAATAGACCGGAACCTAACTCCTTTATAAAAGCATACCCCGATTCAGCCATTTCACAGCTAGGAATATCTATTTTCATATGTTATGTTGGAGTTCCGCAGCCCGAGCAAAATTTTGAGCCATGCGGAATAACCGCCCCACATTGGCCGCATTGTTTTGCCAGATTCTGCGCAGTCTTCATCCCGCAGGATGAGCAAAATTTCGAGTTGGAAACAATCGGTGCTTGGCAGTTCTGGCATTGCATCATTGGTGCAGCAGGAGCCGGACTGTATGGGTAAGGGGGTGACATTGGGGGCTGCTGATAATACCCGCTTCCCATATGCGGATTATGGCACCCGCGTTGTCTTAAATTTGAAAAAAAACTCATTGTAAATTCATCCTTTCTGTTTTTCTGTACGATCACAAACACTACTAATTACTAGTGTCTTTCGCCAAATATATTCTCACTGGGCTTGTGGCATTTTTTAAGAATACCGTGTGAATGTGGAGAAAATGTGGTGATTTCATAAAGCAACAAATTGTTAACAAAATGGCGTGGTTGACTATCTCCATCATTATAAAGTTTGAGCGATATGGCGATATAAAGAAGCTTTGGCAAAACATGTGTTTTGCCAAAGCTTCTTTATTGTGGAATGAAAACAAATCGCTCATACCCTGTTATATATGTATCCCCATAAATTCCCCACAAGTTTTTTATATACTTTAGTTTAACTGAAAATGAGTAGGAGGGATTCAATGAGCACCAACAAAAACTCTGGTGACTATGAACTTGGGCAGGCTGCAGATGATGCAGATAAGCTCGACGGTTCGCCACCGTTGAAAGAGACATCTGCTATCACTGATCTTTTGCATGTGCTTGGAATAAAAAAGAAAGTTGCTCATGCGCCTGTGGACACTCCAAATCAAAAGTTGGAGTGCCCGATTTCAAGCGAGGATTCCAAAATCGCGGAAGGTGTTCCGAGCGATGGGGATGCAGAAACCATGGAATCAATGTCTGATGCGGAGCAATACATCATGCAGAGTCAGGACATTAGCGGCGATTGGGAGGAAAACAAAGGTGGACTAATACCTTTCGAGCAAGGGGACATATCGCAGGCACTTCAGGAGCCGCCCCCTCCGAAAAGGCGGAAAGCGCATGTCTACATAGCTTTGGCGATTATTATCATTGGAGGCGTTGTAATCACAAGGGTGGTTCCGTATCTTCTTGAACCGACGCCTCCCAGCCCCGATGTCGTAGGTTCCTATAATGATAAAAACATCACCATTGAACAGCTTCAAGAATTTATTTCTCTGGAGCAGGCAAAAGAGCGAGAACACATGATCTGCCCAACCCATGGCTATGACCATAGCAAATGTGACCCCAGTGAGGAATGTGAAATTCACCCGATTGACTCTCTTGCAGGCTATCAAGAAATGGTGACACGGTTGTCGGTGGAGCAAATGATTCAAGAATGGGCTGATTCCAAGGGTATCACACAACGAAGCGATGTGCAGCACGGAATGGAGGACTTGCTCAACGATATTACGGTTGAGCAGTATATATCTCAACTGCATGATGAGAATATCACACCGGACTCCATTTCCGGGTGGGACGTGCAACAGTATTACGATGAAAATCAAAATGCTTATGGTGGGAAACCCTTGTCAGCGGTAGAGGAAGAAATTCGCCAAACTCTTGCGTCTAAAAAAGATGAGGACTTTTTTCCACAGTACATAGAAGAACTAAAAAACACAGCAGGACTCCAGGTTAACTTTGATGTTCTAAAGGTGACCGAACCAACGCCCGCTGAAATAGCTACCTATTATGAAAAAAATATTGCGGAGTTTCGGACACGGGATACTGCAACGTATCTGGAAATTATAATTAGCGGCGGAGATGCTGCAAATTCTGCAACAGATGCCATTCGCAAAATCCGCTCCGGTGAGAGTTTTGAAAGCGTTGCAACGTCCTTTTCTAAGAACGGTCAAGCCAGTCCCAAAACCCTCGCAAAAGGTGCTGGTGAAGCTGCGTTAGAAACTGCCATCTGGAAAATGAACATCAATGATATCAGCGACCCCGTTAATAACACTGACGGTTCTATCAGCATCATAAAACTCGTGGATAAGACCACGGCAGGAGATAAGCCGCTGGAAACTGTATCGGCTGAAATACAAAAAACGTTACTTGTTCAAAATATGGAGCAAGAATATACTGTGCGAAAAAGCGAAATGTTATTTAGCATTCACAGCCGCCGTTATACAGTAGGAGAGTTTTATACAGAATTCAAAGAGTTGTCAGAAGCATACCAAGCTGAATTTTCAACTTTTGAGAATAAAAAGCAATTGGTTGAGCAGATGATTGCCCAAGAATTATTGTTGGAAAAGAGCGGCGATGAATCCTCCGATGCTCGCGAGGAGCATAGATACGAGGAGATGAAAATTCAGTATTTATCACAGATTCTGCATCAGGACGAGGTGGATGACAAGCTGAGCGAACCAACCGAGAACGAAATTCGCCAGTTCTACGAAGAAAATAAGGAAAGTTTGGTGACTCCTGCAACAGTGCAGCTTAATTTGATTTGGATTAGCCAGGGTCAGAATGGAGAAAAAAAAGAAGCGGCACAGAAAATGGCAAATGAAGCGCTTGCTGCAATCACTGGCGGGATGCCTTTCTCCGATGCTGCCAAGCAGTATTCGGAAGATCCATCCGCCACAAGCGGTGGGCAAATTGAGGGCGAGCTCCATAAAGAATATTTGGCACCACCGCTTGCTGATACTGCCTTTACTTTAGAAATCGGCACAGCAAGCCAAGTGCTGGAGTATATGGACGGTTACTATATTCTGCAAGTTCGGGCTCGGACAGAGGAACAAGCACAGAGCTATGAGCAGTCGGTCGAAGCGATAAAAAGTCATCTAAATGAACAACAGCATGAGAAACTGGGAATGGAAATGGAAGCGACCATGCTCAAAAACGCCAACTTTACAGTCTATAACAAAACCATTCGCAGCCTACTTGATAAGGATTAGGGCGAAAAGTGAGGTGCAAATTATCCTCAGAATAAAACATCACAAATAATATAAATTAAAGGAGAGTAGGCATGGGACGCAAGGAAAAAACCATTTTAATTACCATTGGCGCAAATATTATCCTCATTGTACTTCGTTTCTTCTTGGCAGACTTGTCGGGAAGCATTGGACTTGCAGCAAATGCATGGCACTCGTTTACAGATTTATTTGTAACTAGCGTTGTGTTTGTAGGACTTATGATCACTCGGTATGGTGCGGCGAAGCTGAAATTTGCAAGCAGAAAGGCTGAGCATGTGCTGGCTATTTTTGTCTCAGTGTTCATTTTTTACATGGGAATAGAAATTCTCTCGGACGCACTGAGCGGTGAAATGACAGAGCTAAAGCATGTTCCATTTGCAGCGGCGGGCGCATTCGTCGGCGTTGTAATCAACTATTTCATGGCAAGATACAAAATTTATGTAGGTGAGCAAACAGGGTCGCAGAGCCTAATTGCAGATGGTTACCATTCTAAAATGGACATGTACTGCTCCATTGCGGTAATGGTCGGAATTCTCGGTTCCCTGTTTGGTATGCCCAGCCTTGATAAAATCTCAGCAATTGTAGCGATGGTCTTATTGATGGTCGCCGGATACGAAATTTTTACGTCCAACTTCCGAGCATTAACTCATCCAGAGGACTCAGCAGATGATCGTGGACATGCACATCACCATGGCGGCAAAGAAAACAAGAGAATGCTTGTGGGTGTGGGCGGGATATTGGCGGCTGCCTATGTGCTTTCCGGGGTATATATCGTTCAGTGGGACGAGAGTGGCGTTGTCAGGCGCTTTGGCGAAGTGATCAATGCGGATGTATCTCCCGGAATTCATTATCGGCTACCGGCTCCCTTTGAGGAAGTCACACTGGTCAAGGCTGATAACATACAAAAATTTGAGACTGGCGTACAGGAGCTTCTGTCTGGCGACACCAATTTGGTCAATGTGAATATGTCTGTCCATTACAGAGTGAGTAATACCGCAAATTATATTCTAAATGTCAGCGATACCAAAACGCTACTCCAAGCCAGTGCCACTACCAGTATTCGCAGCATTATCGGTGAGAGTAAAATTGATTATATCCTAACAGAAGGCAAGGCCGAAATTGAAAAAACAGCGATTACTCTTCTGCAAAATGCAATGGATTTAAATGGAACCGGTATTGAAATCGTGGGTATTCAGCTCATAGAAGCTTCGCCCCCCGCAAGTGTGGTGGCTAGTTTCCAAGACTTAGCGACAGCCCGTCAAGACAGAAGCATCTATATCAACGAAGCGATGGCATATAAAAACACTATTATCCCGCAGGCCAATGCAGAGGCATATAAAAAGGTCTCTGATGCAGAGGCATATGAGGACGAGAAAATCAAAACCGCTGAAGGGGATGCCACACTGTTTTCAGAAAAACAGTCCGCATATGCGGGGTCCAAGGATGTTACGGAATTTCGCTTATATATGGAAGCTATGGAACGCATCCTGCCGAATGTTCAGAAATTTCTACTGGGTGATGGTGTCAATATTGATAACGCAGAGCTTTGGATTTCAAACAATAAAAGCATTGGTGCTGAAAAATAAAGCAAAATACTTACAACAGAACTTATGAAAGATAATTACAGGAGGTTTTATAATGACATCAACAAAAAAGCACCTTGGGAAAAAGGTGATTCTCGGCATTGCACTGGTTCTTGTTCTCCTCACTATGACGCTTATGGTTTACAAAGTGGATGTGACCGAATATGCAGTCGTTACCCAATTTGGAAACCCGGTGGCCACAATCGACCAGCCTGGGTTCCAGATCAAGCTCCCCGATCCGATTCAGTCGGTGCAACGATTGGATAAGCGCATTCGCGTGTACCAAACCACCGCAATTGAACTGCTAACCCTTGATAAAAAAAGTGTGTCGTTAGACTACTATGGTACATGGAAAATTACCGACCCCATTCTATACTTAAAAACAGTGAAGGATCAAGTAGGGGCGGAGGCGCGTCTTATGGATGTTTTCTCCTCCAGTCTTGGCGTTCAGCTTGGCAAATACAATCTGGAGCAGCTTGTAAATGTCGATACCGAAAAATTGGCGATAGATACCATGCTGGAAGAGACAGTGGTCTATGCGAAGGAGCGCGCAGCCGAGTATGGTATTGCGGTTGTTGACGCACAGATTCGTGTTTTGAATTTTCCAGAAGCGAATAAGCAAAGCGTTTATGACCGCATGAGCGCTGAGCGTGAGCAGATGGCACAGAAATATCGGTCAGAAGGCAGCGAAGAAGCCGCTAAAATTCGTGCCGACGCCGAGAAGGAACAACGACTGCTTCTTGCAGAGGCGTACAAGCAATCACAACAAATTAAGGGTGAAGGAGACGCTGAGGCGATTCGAATATATGGCGCAGCTTTCCAGAAAGACCCGCAATTCTATGAGTTTATTAGGACACTGGAAACTTACGAAAAAACAATTGACGGAAATACAACATTAATCTTGCCGTCTACCGCTGAGATATTGAAATATCTTAGCGGAATCAAAAACTAATTCAGAAGGAGGGTTTGTTATGGGTGACAATTTAAATAATTCTACGCCTCCGGATGATGGCGGAGACGGTCAGTTGAAAAAGCTCTTTCAATTCGCAAGGCGGAGATTCGCTCCACTTCGCTCAAAGTTTATTTTGCTCAAGATTAGTGCAAAAAGCCGCTCGCAAAAGGAAGAAAGTACGTTTAGCGATTTGAAACATGCTTTCCAGCACATCAACCCCAAAAAGGCACTCTTAATTTTTGCGGCCAGTGTTTTTGGCATCTACTTGCTAACCGGTATTTACATTGTTAATCCCGGAGAGCAGGCTATTATTCGAAGGTTTGGTGCGGTGCAAAGTATCCCAGTTAGTGAGGGCTTGCACTATCGGTTGCCCTTCCCCATTGATCAGGTTCAAAAGGTCAATGTATCTGAAGTTCGGCGTGCGGATATTGGTATGACGCTTCCGGATCATGTTCACCAGCCCGATGACACGCCGGAGGCCATTCAGTTGTTAACTGGCGACGAGAATATTATTACTTCTCAGGCCATCGTGCATTATAAGGTCAGTGACGCCGCTAAATTTTTATATAGTGTTAATGGTAATAGCGAACAGCTCGTCAGATATAGCGTCGAAGCGGCTTTAGTTCAAATGATGGCCAATATTGGCGTTGATGATATTCTCAGTACAGAGAAGGTTGCGGCACAGAACTCCATTTTGCAACTAGCACAGGATACCTTAGATTGTTACGATGCAGGAATACAAATTACTGCATTCAATATTCAAGCAATCGTTCCTCCCGACACTGTATCCGCAGCATTTTTGGACGTCACCACCGCTAAGGAGGAAAAAGAGACCTCTATTAACGAGGCCAATGGATATTACAACAGTCTGATTCCACAAGCACGCGCAAAAGCAAATAAAATGGTTTCCGACGCAGAAGCTTACAAGGAGGAACAACTTGCCAGGGCTGTTGGTGATACTGAAAAATTTCTTAATATGTTGACAGAGTATCAAAACAACTCTTCCATCTATACAACGGACACAACAAAGTACAGGCTGTTGCTAGAGACACTTGAGAAAATTCTTCCTACGGTTAAAATGTATATTGTTGACTCTTCTGACGGTAGTGTGGATGTGAAGCTGTTTGACCCGAGTATGATGCCGGAAACATCTATAACTACTAATGATAAATAATAGCGCAATTGATATATAAGCACTTGTAAATATATTTTCCAAAGGGACTTGTTTAAAACACGAGCAGGTGTTCTAGCAATATAACGGAGAATATGGTGTAAGCAATGCTTCACTGCAAAATCGTCAAGGGTGATACGCTGTGAGATTTGGCATAAAATCATGGTACTGCAGTGGATGTAATCGTGGCACTTAACAACATCGCAAATCGCAAGAAGGTTCCCGCTTAGAACCGAAATCGGGATTTCGCAGAAACAAGCAACCGGGATGAAAGAAATGGAGATGCAAGTCATGAAAGAGGTAAACACACTACTCATCGAGATTCAGCACGCCGTGGGCTGTCCGTACCTTTCCGATTTGCACTCCGACTGCCGATTGCTTAACAAGCTATCGAAAGAGCTACTTTTGGCAATACCGCTTGAACGGTATCCCCTGCAAAACTGGAACGAGGCAGCAACTTATATCACAGGTCAAAGGTGCAGTTTCGCATCCTTGGAGGAAGCAAGGGCAAAAATAGTGGCAGCAATGTAATGATGAAGGCAGAGGGCACCCCTACTAAGGGATATTCTCTGCCTTCTTTCTTTTGGGAGGTGAAAGGGTGAAAAAGATACTGATTATTGATGATGATATCGATATTTGCAAGCAAATTAAATACAATCTCCAGAATGAGACGACCGAAGCATACTATGCTACTTCGGTGACGGATGCTCTGCTCTTTCTCATGAGAAATGATTGCTGTCTTATTATTTTGGAGCTTACGCCATCCGAAACAGGTGGGGATGAATTGATCCATGCCATTCGCAAAAGAGCTTCAACACCTGTGTTGGTGCTGTCCTGTGACGGCTCAATTCAGCACATGGAAAGAGCCTATGCCAGCGGCGCAGATGACTTTCTGGTAAAGCCCTTTGTAACAGAGGAATGCCTACTCCGATCCCAAGCATTGATTCGCCGTTTTACTGAACTTAACCCTCGTGCTGGAAGAAGCTATACTATTGTGAGCTTTGATGATTTGATCATAAATTCGGAGTATAGAACAGTCTTTTTGCGTGGACAAGAAATCGAGCTAACCGGTAAGGAATATGGCATTTTGAGCTTACTTGTATCAAACCCCGACCGAGTCTATACCTACGAACAACTTTTTGAACACGCATGGAACGACACCTATATGGGGGACAAACGTCGAGTGATTACTCTTGTCCACAGGCTTCGCAAGAAGCTGATGGGAAGTGAGCAAATTCAATCTATACATGATATGGGGTATACATTTAAGGAGAAAAAAGAAAACGACAAAGAGCCTCCCATCTAGGTTTTGAGATATTTGTCGAAAGTTGCGGTTTTTGTTACCGAAATGCGACTGTAATGCAATCACAGCCTTGTATAATGCAGAAAATGCAGAATACGAGATAGAACCGACAGAAAAATGATACATGGATTAGCAATAGGTGCTTTCTCAGAAAAGGAGGAAGCACCTATTGTTTTTTGTAAGATGTGCCTGTCGCTTACAACTAAATATACATATTGAAAAGACCGTATCCCTTAAACACATGAGGGATACGGTCTTTTTTTATTCGACAAATTCCTACAAATACCTATGGCGTTTTACTAAAAACAACAACCGGATTTGTTGCCATTACATAAATTCAATAAAGGCAGAGCGAAAAATCTACCACTGCCTGTTAAGATACCGCCGCCTTACCGCAGGGCGCTCCCCTCCGTTTCTGACATTTTGACCAACTATCAAAAATCAGAAAAATGGAGGACAAGCCTAATGGCATTTTATTACGCAAAGGAAAAACGAAAATTTGACCGTGAGTGGGAGAAGCTCCGCAGCGAGTACACCACAGCGGGAATGTCCCAAGAGGATATAGATAAGTTGTACGCATTTGATTGGGATTGGTTTTGCAGTCGCCGCAGATTTCTCAATCACACACAGAGGCTACCCGCAGAAAACATTGAGGGCGATGACAGCGCAGAGCAATCCTCGCTGATTCAAAAGTTCGACTCTTTCTCTGTCAGTCTTGACGAAACGCTGATGGGCGGTCGGTATGGCTGGGTGGAGGAAATTGAGGATGCTCAACTTTTGAACAAGCTTCGCAGGCTCTCACGGGCTGACTTAGAATTGTTAACACTTTTGATGGAGGGCTATAAACAACCTCAAATTGCGCAACTCCAAGGTTGCTCACAATCAAATATATCTCAGAAAATAACCCGAATCGAAAAACTTTTAAAATAATTGCAAAACAGTCTTATAGAAAAGGGCTTCTCGCTGCCTACGCAGTGAGGGGCTCTTTTCTATTCCCCCGCTGAACCTTGAAAAACACCGCTGAAAGGCGGTCATATCCGATGACTGAAATACATTAGTTGACGGCCCCGTGATGAGCGGGAAAGCGACACCGGAGGATGCGCCATGACCATCTGCACAGTCGAGATGAAACACGAAGCCACTTTTTATTCTGTTTGTTCATTCTCTCTGACTGCGTCAAAGACGGCCAATATAAGATGCAAAGCGGTACCCATCCGACCGAAAAACAAGCTATGGCGGCTTGTCTCGCAATAACCCCGTCAGCCTACAATGATACTTCTGTCCCGTCCTAAAGTCGAGCGTGAAAAAACCGTCGCAACAAAGGAGGGCAGCCGACAGAGATCCTGCCGGGGGTGAGATTCCCATGATGCGGTTTAGCTAACCGCAGTTTCAGCCGTCGCCTTTTGAGCCTTGGAATATCCACGGCTCTGTGTGCTTGGGAAATAGTGTTGAATTAAGCACAGAAAAAGAAACAAAGACGAAAGTCTTAATGTCAGAAACTACGCAGACCGCCGCGCCCTTTGGGCAAGGTTAAAAAAAGCCTTGGCGGTCTGCGTCCTTGTGCCATTAAGATGTATGAAAGCGAGGTGTGTACGATAAACAGATATATAAGAGAGGTTCGGCGTGGGGATATTTACTATGCAGACCTATCCCCCGTGGTTGGCTCGGAGCAGGGCGGCATTCGTCCTGTTTTGATTTTGCAAAACAATGTGGGAAATCTACATAGCCCTACGGTTATCGCCTGTGCAATTACGGCCCAGCCCGGCAAAGCGCCGCTCCCTACCCATGTGCATATTGGCAGATATGGCAGGCTCTCCAAAAGCTCAATTGCTCTGCTGGAACAGATACGCACCATAGATAAGGAGCGTTTACAGGACAAAGCCGGATATCTCACTCCAAAGCAAATGGAACAAATTGATACAGCACTACAAATCAGCGTCGGGCTTGCCCCGGCGTTTCTTTAATGGAATGGAGGATGCAAAATGCAGAAAACAGCAACGCTTGAAAACTTAAATCAGAACAACTTCTCAGTTATTATGGAGATGCTCGAAACCCTGCTCCGACAGGGTGCAATCAGTAAAACCGAGGCAGATATCACCGCCCAGCGCATTGCTTCGGAAAATGAACTCTCACCTATCTATCTTTGGTAGTATTCGTGATAGCTATTGAACTCTTACTTGTGGTATTGTGTTGAGCTAAGGAAAGGAGGCGAAAAGCCATGAACAGGTTGGAAACACTGGGTTCCAGTGCGATGAACCCCCTAAGAGAAATTATTAAAATCAAAGCCAGCATCACTTCGGAAACTGCCAATTTGCGTGTCGCAGGGTATGCCCGTGTCAGTAGTGCCTCGATTGACCAACTGAACTCTTTCTCAGCACAGGTGCGATACTACACCGGACTGATAGAGGAACACGAGGGCTGGGATTTTGTAGAGGTATATGCGGACGAAGGTACCACAGGCGTATCCACCGAAAAGCGGGATGATTTCAACCGCATGATAGCGGATTGCCGCAAAGGAAAGATAAACCGCATCATCACCAAATCCACCAGCCGATTCGCAAGAAACACGCTGGATGCCATCGGTGTCATTCGTGAGCTAAAGGCAATGGGTGTGACGGTGTTTTTTGAAAAAGAGAACCTTGACACCGCAAAGCTGTCCAGTGAAAATCTGCTGACACTTTACTCCCTGTTTGCACAGGAAGAATCCATGAGCATCTCAAAGAATGCCAAGCGAGCAAACCGTATGCGGATGCAACAAGGCACCTATGTTTCCTCCAACCCTCCCTATGGATACAGGCTGGTCAATAATCAGCTTGAAATCCACGAGCAGGAAGCGGAAACGGTTCACCGCATTTTCTCAGAGTACCTTGATGGGAAAGGCGGTTTTGAGATTGCAAAAAGGTTGATGGCTGATGGTGTGCCGTTTCGAGATGGCAAAATGAACTGGCGGCACCAAGCGATTGTCTGCATCATCCGCAATGAACGCTACGCAGGAGATATGCTCCTGCAAAAAAGCTACAATGAGGATGCCATGCCATACCGCAAGAAAATCAATAACGGCGAACTGCCCAAAGTATATGTCAAGAACACCCATGAGCCAATCGTCAGCAGAATCGAATTTGAGCTGGCGAATATCCTACTTAAAGAACGCAGTGCCGGTATCAATATCGGTGAGAGCAAAGAATACCCACTCAGCCGCAAGGTAAGATGCGAGGAATGCGGCAGTGCTTACCGCAGGAAAATTACAAGGGACATCCCTTATTGGGTATGCCGACAGCATGACAACGATAAGGAGCTGTGTGCCGGTGAGCGAATCACTGAGGACGCCCTCCACAATGCATTCGCAAGACTGTATAACAAACTAAAGCAAAACTACGTGGGGATTCTCCTCCCCATGCTGAACAGCCTTGAAAAGCTACAGGAGATGCAGACGAGGGGCAACCCCGAAATCAGCACCATCAACAAACAAATAGCGGAACTCTCAGAGCAGAATCATGTGATGACCGGACTATCGTCCGGCGGCACACTTGATCCTGCTCTTTTTATATCCGAAATTGACGAGATAAACCGCAAAATCCGCTTCCTCAAGGTCACCAAGGCAAGACTGCTGGAGGAACAGGAGTCGGATGGTGTACTGGAGAAAACCGAGGACTTAGTAGAAATTATGGAAAACGGGCCCGACCGCATCAGTGGCATGGATGAAACACTCTTTGCCGACATGGTAGAGAAAATCACTGCCCATGACACCTACACGATAAACTTCACGCTGATAAACGGTCTGGTACTGACAGAAAGGTTGTGAGAACATGGCAAAAAACCGCATCAGACCCTACGGCTACAAAATAGAGGGCGGTCAGACCGCCATCGAACCGCAGGAAGCGGAAAACATCCGCAGGATTTATAGGCAGTATGCCGCAGGACTTTCCTACAAGGGTATCGCACAGGAACTGACTGACGATGGCATCCGATATATGCCCGAAAAATCTACATGGAACAAAAACATGGTGGCTCGAATCCTGCAAAATGAGAACTACCTCGGCACAGGCAAATACCCTGCCATCATAGAAACAACAGAATACCGCTCAGCACAGCAGTCCATGAAACCCTACACCCACACCGAATCGCAGGATATCAAAGTCTTAAAGCCCCTGCTAGTGTGCGGAATCTGCGGAGAGGGGGTCAAGCGTAGGCTCAAGACGGCGGGCGGAGAACGCTGGTACTGCCCTGCGGATGCGGCACACATTACAACATCAGTCACCGATGAAACCCTGCTCCACGGCATCGGCAAGCTGGCACAACTCCTTGCAGAACATCCGCAGATGGCAAAACAGACCGGAGCGGCGAATAACCAAGTTTCACTGGAAACGGCACGAATGCAGAACGAAATCGACTGCGACCTCACTGGAGAGAACTTGGATGCTACAGCGGTGCAGGAAAAGATAGTGAACCTTGCGGGACAACGATATGCACTCTGCCATGACAAGGGTGACGATGGTACAGACATCGTCCATCAGCTTACACAGCTAAAGGACAACCAACCCAGCAGCGAACTGCTCAGAGCAATCACGGCACAGATAAAAGTAAAGCACACACAGGTGATTGCACTGGTACTTATAAACGGAAAAATAATCGAGAAAGGAGTGGACTCAAATGTATAACGTAGCAAGAGAAATTATCATAATACCCGCAGTCGAAAGTCTTTCCATTCGTGATATTCTGGAACGACAAATTCGCATGGCATCCTACAGCCGAGTATCAACAGATTTCGAGGAACAGCTCACCAGCTTCCATACGCAGAAAGCCTACTATACCGACCTAATTATGAGAAACCCTAAGTGGAAACTTGCGGGTACATACGCTGACGAGGGGCTGAGTGGAGCTTCGGCTGAAAAACGTCCCGATTTCATGAGAATGTACCGTGACTGCAAAAAGGGCAAAATCGACATGATTATCACCAAATCCATCAGCCGATTCGCAAGGAATACGCTGGACAGCATTGGCTATGTAAGAAAGCTAAAAGCGATGGGGGTGGGAGTAATATTTGAAAAGGAAAACATCAACACCTTGGAAGAAAACAGCGAGGTGGTGCTGACCATCCTCGCCAGCCTTGCCCAAGAGGAACTCAACTCCCTCTCCCAAAACGTGAAAATGGGAAAGCGGATGGCAATGCAGGAGGGGAAAGTATTTTTTCAATACAGCCAACTGTATGCCTATCAAAAGGGTGCGGATGGTCAACCGGAAATCATCCCCGAAGAAGCTGAAATCGTCAAGCAGATATATGCCAGTTATCTCGCAGGGGAAAGCACGGCCAGCATTGTCAAATCCCTCAACAATGCAGGAATTCCCTCGCCACAGAAAAAAGGTGGCTGGGCAGATACAACTATCCGAAGAATTATCGAAAACGAGCGCTACTGTGGAGATGTTATCCTACAAAAAACCTATGTCACCGACCCAATCAGCAAGAAGGTCAAAGTAAATAACGGCGAACTGCCCAAGGTTTATATTAAAAATAACCACACACCAATCGTCAGCAGAGAGACATATGAAAGAGTCCAGCAAGAGCGAACCCGTCGGAGCAGCAAGCGAAAGGTGTCAAAGCACAGCATCACCGAGCAGGGCAAATACAGTGGCAAGTACGCACTTAGCGAGATTTTGATATGCGGTGAATGCTTCACACCATATAGGCGCAGAATCTGGACAAAACGCAGTAAAGAAAAAGTGCCGGTATGGAGATGCATCAGCCGACTGGAGTACGCAACCAAATACTGCAAAGAGTCGGCAACGATACTTGAAGAAAACCTCCACCTTGCCATTATGCAAGCCATCAACGCCACCAGAGCAAGCCGACACGAAATGATACCATTTTTAACGGCACATATGGAACGCACCCTGCGAGAACAAGCCAAAGACGGTATTGATGCGGCACAGGTCGAAACCCGCATAGCAGAGCTAAAAGCCACCACAATGGAGCTGGTCAGAGAAAGCACCGCAAGTAACAGTGTAGGCGAAAACATGAGCAAGCTCAAAGCCATGTCGGATGAAATCAAAACCCTCTGCGATATGCTGGCAGAATACAAGGAGTCCTGCAACAGCGACAGCGACATCAAAATACGAATGAACGAAATCACCGAGATACTGCAAAGTGAGCCGGAGGACAGCACCACTTATAACGACACTCTCGTCCGCCAGCTTATTCAGACCATTAAGGTCATGGGCGAGGACAAGCTGGAAATCACCTTTAAATGTGGCATGAAATACGAGCAGAGCATGATACCCAAGGGTGGGATGAACAAAGCATCTTAAAAGAACAATCACATCAATCACGGAGCAGAGCCAAACAACGGCTCTGCTTTTTATTTTGGAAAAGAGGTAACGAAATGGAATTAAAAATTTTTGAAAACAGCGAATTTGGACGTGTGCGTACCCTGCTGGATGAGGACGGCACTGTGCTGTTTTGTGGCAGTGATGTAGCGAAGGCACTGGCATACACAAACCCACCCAAGGCGTTGCGTGACCACTGTAAGGGTAGAACGATTCGTTCTACCCTTACAAACGGAGGGAATCAGCGACTATTCTTTATTCCAGAGCCGGACGTTTACCGTCTCATATTCCGCTCCAAGCTCCCCACCGCAGAAAAATTTGAGGCGTGGGTGGTGGAAACCGTCCTGCCCACCCTGCGCCGTCATGGTGCATACATCACACCAGAGGTACTCTCCGAGATGGAGAACAGCCCCGAATTCACCTCCCAACTCATTCGGATGTTAAAGCAGGAGCAGAGTGAAAACAGAGGTCTGCGAAAACAGGTTGCAGAGATGACTGTGAAATCCGAGTATTTTGATAAGCTGGTCGACACTAACACCCTCACCAATATCCGTCAGACCGCCAAGGAGCTGCACATCCCTGAAAGGCTGTTCACCTATCTGCTAGAGGAAATGGGATTTGCTTATCGAATGAAAAATCGCATATTGATGCCCTATGCCTTTATGGTTAACAACAGCTTTGCAGCACTGAAGGAGTACACCCGAAATGGTCACGGCGGCGTTTATATGCTTTTCACACCGACTGGTAGACTCTACCTACAGCGCAAAATAACACAGCGTCTGGCTGCGAAAAACATGGAGGTATCAGAATGAAACAGATGACAACAGCGGAACTACGCAAAATGACCGGCAAGGAGGGGCTGATCCTCCAAGGTTGTGGTGGTGACCTCACCGAATGGGTGGAGGGCATCAATGAACTGTTCACCGAGGCCGGTATCCTGCGAAATGGCGATACATTCAAAGAGGTGTCGACATTTGAGCATAACGGCATCATCAATCTGCTGTTCCACATGGATGGCGTGGACTTGGATGTAGGCAAATTGGCGATGTGGAGGCTACAAAGCCACAGCACATTCGGTGGAACTTGGGCCTCAGATTACATTGTCAACAAATTGGGTGGTTTTACGCAGGAGCACCCGGAACAGAAAAAGCCCGACTGTCCTCTCGTCGGGCAGGACGGAAATGTGTTCAACCTAATGGGCATTGCCTCCCGCACACTCCGTAGAAATGGGCTTGCGGAGCAGGCAAAAGAGATGTGCGAAAAAATCACCTCCTGCGGCGGCTATGACGAGGCGCTCAACATCATGGGTGACTATGTCAATATCACCTCTGCCGAGGATGCTACGGAGCAAGTCGGCATGGAAATGAACCAGAGCTATTGATTTATAGCTACTTTACCACAAAACACTCTACAACGGCAGTTATACTGCCGTGTACATAAATAAACAGGCTTACACGAGCCGGAAGGAGAAGCACATGAAAGCACTTAAAAATGACAGCACCATTTATACCGAGCAGATTGTCTCTGCCGTTACCGAATGCTACAGCAAAAATCCAGAGCCGAGCAATCGTGAATTGATGAAACTGTATGCTTTCATTGGACAAAATATCTGCGAGCAGGGCGAAAAAGCCTTTGTTGTATACTTGGCTCAGATACTTGCGGATCAGCTCCCACAGATGAAAGGCTTCTCCCCACGCAATCTCCGCAGGATGCGTGATTTTTACCGCACCTATGAAAACAGCCCTGCACTGATGAAGCAGACCCAGCTCCTTGGCTGGACGCAGAACTCCGTAATCCTCGAATGCTGTGAAACCAACGATCAGCGAGCTTTTTATATCTGCCTTGCAATAGAGCAAAATCTCTCCAAATTGACTCTAGTGAAAGCCATTGAATTCGGCACATTTGAAACGACATCTGCCACACAAACCCACTCCGAAGATTTGGGCACCGCTTGCCCCGCTGTAAGCGATAAGACAACAGAGGAAGCCGTAGACACCACCTTGCCCACAGAAAAGCCGTGTGGGGCATTTGTGACAGCCTGTGAGCCGCTCCGCCAAGGGAGTGGTCTGCACATTGGTGAAAAGCTGAATATGACCACTAATTATAGAGGTCAATTTGGCAGTAAAAAAAGAAGCCTCTCGACAGCACTTGAAAAGCTGTTGGAGCTTCCGATAGATTGGCGAGGTTATCTCAAAAGGCACCTCAAGCAAATATGGCAAAATAACTGCCAGTGGGCAAATGCATCCCCGCCATCACGATGGCGGTATTACTTTGAAAGACCAAAGCAAAGCACTGCTTTTGCTTAAAAATATATTGGCCGAATAAGTCTCCTTTCATTTTTGCTTTATGTGGTTTATGTGGTTTAAGTGGTTTAAGTGGTTTGACTAAACGCAATTATTATGATATAATTAAGAACAAAGTAAAGTGTATGAGGGCAATGTCCGTCGCTACGCTAAACGTGAGCGTGAGAGTTCGAATCCTCCAAGAAATGTTGATGGGGGTTCATTTCACACCAGGTGAACACTTTATATTATATTTATAATTCCCAACATCATAAACCCTATCGTGTTAATAGCAAGATTTGCAAAAATATGAACTACCCAAGAAGCTAAAAAACTCTCATACTTTTCTGCTAGATAATTAAAAATATATCCTACAATCATTAATCTTCATCTTG